>Ga0214545_1010395_pt1:0-12500 | contig 13551 bp, 5 predicted proteins | sample CNSS4metaG_FD_160064 | JGI IMG/M metagenome (GOLD analysis project Ga0214545, IMG submission 160064) | Root nodule microbial communities from cowpea collected in UCLA plant growth center, Los Angeles, California, USA - CNSS4 | ecosystem: Host-associated > Plants > Roots > Nodule | place... | reverse complement strand
ATCCTCTCACAGCCCTACATCTTCCTTCTTAACAACAGCAGGTATGACATTACTCTACATGCATCGTAGTAGTGATTATGAATAATACATAATACATATTATATAAATGCATCATAATGATATACCTTATGGTCCACCAGAATCATCTGAATATGCTTAGTAGAATCACGATTTTGAACAATCCATAAATCAGTTATTCTAACACCAAGCTTTAACGTTTCTCGCTTGCCATCAATATCATTTATTAGATCAAATTTCTTGGCCATGTACTATAAACAAATCAAACACTATATTATTAGAAAGTCAAACACAACTTCTAAAAAATGTAAGAAAATATAACATACATGAAATGAAAATTAATAAGCAAAAAATAAAATCCAAATTTGAAACCCTTGCTCTGGATAGAAAAAAAGAATGCCATCTACTGCATGCAGGCTTGTACATTTGTATGTAATACTAATATTTTGTTGTCTTATAATGACATGTTATGATTACATGGTTTTGCCTTAAGTATAACGTGAGTGTTGATTCATTTTTCTTCTTCATGTACCACTGGCTTGCATAAACATGCTTATGATTACATAGTGCATTAATAATTAATAAATCTGAATGTGCAGATTGAATTCCTTTGACAACAGATTATTAAGTGATTGTATCATTTGGTGAGGTGTAGTCTTGTTCCCTTTAGACAATTGTGTAAGTTTGTGACATTGTATTTTTCTTTTCAAACTATTAATTTTTCTATATTATTTAGGTTATACTAATGGATTCTTCTCATACAAAAGTGTTGCATGACTCTGGTCCTATTCCAATGGAGGAGGAGTAAACTTGTGGTACAACTTCAAAGCTAACCGTAAAACTTTAGCAATTATTTATATGACATTGTATTTTTTTTTTCAAACTATTAATTTTTCTATATTATTTAGGATATACTAATGGATTCTTCCCATACAAAATTGTTGCATTACTCTGGTCCTATTTCAGTGTGCAAACAAATTAAGGTGATAGCTAATAAAAAAATAAATATGATGCAGTAATCGACGTACATTGAACTTACTCATCAAAAAAAGCAAATTATTGTATATAATAAAAGAACAAAGAAACAGCTTCGATGCTTACCCAAAAGAAAAGAAGAAGAATGCTTGCCTAAATTTTTGTTCTCTGCTATCTGAGTTGAAAGTGTTAGAGAAGGTAGATTAATTGGAAGCTTTAAAAAAAAGTCACTTTTTTTGGATTTGGCGGTTGAACTTTGTAGTCCATAAGTTACGTGGGGGTGTGGGTATTGGGTAGTTAAGCAATCCAGAAAAATATAAATAAACCAAAAGAAAAGAAGAATGCTTGCCTAAATTTTTGTTCTCTGCTATCTGAGTTGACAGTGTTAGAGAAGGTAGATTAATTGGAAAGCTTTAAGAAAAAGTTATTTTTTGTGGATTTGGCAATTGAACTTTGTAGTCCATAAGTTACGTGAGAGTGTGAGTATTGGGTAGTTAAGCAATTCTATTATTAAGCAATCTATTATGTATAGGAATTACAAATAAGCCTAATTATGTATAGGTATCGATAAAGACGAATGGAAATTATTATTAAAATAATAATACAAATAATTATTATAATCAACAATAATAATTATAGTTAATAATAATAATAATTATTATTATAATTATAATTAGAGTTGATAATAACAATAATAATATTTATTATCATTACAAATAATATTTATTGAAAATTATTAATAAAATAATAATAGAAATAATATTATAATAAATAATAATAATAATTATAGTTAATAATAATAATTATAGGTAATAATAATTATTATTATAATTATATTTAGAATTGATAATAACAATAATAATATTTATTATTATTACAAATAATATTTATTATTATTACAAATAATATTTATTGAAAATTATTAATAAAATAATAATAGAAATAATTATTATAATCAATAATAATAATTATAGTTAATAATAATAATAATTATTATTATTATAATTATAGTTAGAGTTGATAATAACAATAATAATATTTATTATCAATTATATATTAATAATCTATTATAAATATTATAATCTATTATATATTTTAATAAATATTATTATAAATATTATTTTAATAATAATCTATTATATATTTTAGTTAATATTATTATAAATATTATTTGTAATGATAATACTATTAATAATTAATATTAGAGTTGAAATTATAAATAAATGAAAAATAAATAAATTGGCTTTAGTAGGATTTGAACCTGGATCCTTTTGTATAAATAAATGAAAAAATAAAAATAAATTGGCTTTAGTAATATTTGAACCCAGATCCTTTTGTACCAGAGTTTTAAAATGACAAAAAAACTGATTTTTAGGACACTTGTCAATAAAAGAGAATAGGTAATATAGTAATTTTGGTGGTATCTTCTTTTCTTAATATATAATAGATAGCACAAAAGGAAACTCACAACATATTTGATTTATACACAAAAAGACTACTTCCCCTAACCTGGAATTCTTGATTAAAATTGGGGGAAATCCCAAAACTCACATCTCACACTCTAATTTCGTCCTCCTCTTTTATATGTGTCTTAATTAGGGGTTTAAGTGCTAAAACGAAAATAAGCTTTATGGTGGGTATAATTCAAGTTTATCAAGGTTTGAACCATGACCATTTCAATGTCAAATCCATCTACAACCATTCAACAAACTCATGTTTTATAATAATTATCATAATCATATGATTATACTAACAGATTCAAGTATATTATCAAAACAATAATGAATTAAAATAACACCCAAATGACATACATAGGACTCAAACCCAAGTCCTCTCACACAATCAAGTACTCTCAACCATTTGAGCTAGTACTTTTCCACATCATTCTAATTAACATTTAATGTCATCAAGGTTCTTACCATCCGCATTTATTAATTAATTAATTAATTTCCACAGGTCTTATAGTAGGCATGTCAACGGGACGGGTAGGGTACGGGTAGTAGCTGCCCCGTACCCTACCTGCTAGATAAATATATGCCTCGTACCCATATTTGTCAGGTATTCGTTATACGGGTACCCGCATAATTTTTTAATATCCACGGGTACCTGCGGGTATTTACAAAAAATTAAAAATAAATATTGAACAACATATTTTAATCAAAAATTCAAATAAAATACAATACATAACATTCATAAATTTTAAACAAAGTCCAAATAACCCATTTAAATAGTGTTGAATGACAGTTTACAAATAAATGATTTTTTTTTAAAATTAATTGATAAAAAAATAACTCATTTAAAATCAATATGTTAATATTTTAATCATGTTTTTTTATTCTTTTTTAATTTAAATTAGAGTATAGCAGGTACGAGTATCTACGAGTATAAATACTATGATACCCGTACTTGCCCCGTTAACATATGGGTATTAAAAATACCCGTACCCGTTACCTGTGGGTATCCATTTACAATATTCATTTTCTACTTGTTGCAGATTTTATCCATAGATACCTGCGGGTACGGATTTTTTTTACATCTCTAATCTTATGTGATGTGAAACTTTTCAAGACATGTTATTTTTATCATCCCAACAGAAATAAATTTATCATACTTAAAATTTCCAAATAAGAATCCAATGACAAATATTCTAAAAAATTAAAAAATCTAAGCTAAAAGTAGCAAGCAGTAATACAATAGTAAACTAAAAAATCTAAACAACCACTAAAAACCATAACTAAAATAAAACACAACAGGTAAACAACTAACATCTAAAAGCATTAACAACTAACTAAAAACAATAATAAAAAAAAGTAAAAACTTCCCTACAATAGAATGAAACATTGTCGTCAATGTGAGAATGTAGTATAGCGTGTTGAGAGAGATGTTGCAATTGCATGCCTAGTACAAAGTAGAATTGTTCTTGCAATAAGGCAGACACAGCATTGTAAAAAGTATAAAAGTCATTCAAGGAGCTCTTGCTTTTATTGGAGATCGGGTTGCCTTATCACTCATAATATTCTTTTTTATGGACAACCGAACAGTTCGACTATGAATTTTGCGACTATAAAGATAAGAGATAAAATATTCTTATCAATATTTTTGTCTCAAGTTTGAATTTTTTGAAGACGTGTCTAGATTGGATCATATTGGTGGAATAGGGGGAATGTTGTTGTGGTTGCAATTAGCATGATAACTATGCTTCATTTACATTAGGTTGCTTATGAAATGAGCCACTTATAAATTTGTATGACGTAAACAATTACTTAAAGAGTTCTTGTGTCAAAAGTGACATTGAATTTGTTACAATTTACGCAAAATACATTTAATTCACTTTATGAAACACTATTGTTTTTTCATGTTTTCAAAGTTTCAATAGTTGAATTAGCTTGTATTCTTGTTAGGTAGTGTGTATATCCTTAAAAAAGTTGAACTTGCACTCTCGTATGAAAAGGAAAGTTCTTATGAAGTTGATAATGTTTTGTTTAGTGAAATGGTGAAAAAAAAAAGCAATTTTTACCTCTTTTGCTCGAAAAGTCTTCTTATGTCTCTTGTTCTTTGATCAACATATCAATATAATTTAAATAATGGAAGTACAAAGATATTTAAAATATTTTTTTATTTAAATATATGATCTCAATTTATAATTTGTTAACAATATTAATAAATACAATTGGTAATCATTGTAACGTCCCATTTAATAGATAATTCTATTAAAATAAAATATTGTACATATTATAATATCCAAAGGCGCTAGACTTAGTGTATAAAGATTTCACAGCCATCCAAATATCCAATAAAAAAAGCTAAGACACACACCACGGTACCATTAACAAAATAGAAAGATTCAACAAGTGCCCAAAAGCTTGCTCATAAGCAAGAGATTACAAAATGATGAAAACTCTTCCAACGTGGGTCCAACAGTGAGCCCCACTCCAAACTAAGCTGCAACATGTTCGTCGTCACTACGATTACCAAGGTCTCCCATATCTGCTCACACCAAATGGATTGGTGATCATTGCAAAAAGGAAAAACCACACACAAGACAAACACAAGCAAATAAAAGGATAAGCTAGAGTAAAAAGGTTTTTAGCATACAACCAAGCATACAATTTCAACCCACTGGACACCACCATGAGATCTCATCAAGAGATTCATGAAATTACGTCCTTTAAATGTGTCACCATCGTGAGATCTCACCAAGAGATTCGTGGAACTACGTCCTTTACATGAGGCACCACCATGAGATGTCACTAAGAGATTTGTGGAATTACGTTAACATAAGACACCACCATGAGATATTACTAAGAGATTCATGGAATTACGTCTTGATCCATACCATAATCATGTCTCACCAACCAAACATAAAATTATCATGCATACCAAATCTCATGCCAATATTCAACCAACCATCCAATCATGTTCCATACACAAAATCATACCAAACTCATCAATTCTAGCCCATAAACCACTTAATACATGCATATTCACCCAATTCATGCTTTAATAGAGTAATTCAATCAAACATGTGACCATCATCCAAAAACAGAGAAGAAACAACACTAGAGCACGTCCTTGTCCAGTTCTCGCTTAGGCAAAAGGGCTCTCGCTCAGGCGAGAGGAACCCCTCGCTCAAGCCACCAATACTCGCTTGGGCGAGACTACAAATACAGGGCATGTTGAGGTCTCGCTCAAGCTAGCCCATCTTGCTCAAGTGAGAATACTCTTGCTCAAGCGAGTGGCCTTCGCTTAGGTGAGCCCTAAAAAACAGAGAAGGGGTGAGCTGCTGTTGTTCTCGCTTAGGCGAGAACTCCTCGCTTAAGCGAGAGCTTTCGTTTTAGGCGACAACCCAACTCACTTGCGCGATTTCAACAGAACTCACTCCTCTCACTCGTGCAAAACCAGCTTCCAATCATCATAGTAGTACATGCAACATATTTTCACGCAACCAACAACATATATCAAGTACCCAAAGCATAAAACCAACCAAACAGACAAAATAACTAAAAACAGTAAAACCCTATCTTCCCATGCCTTATCAAAAGCCACTGTGAGGGGGCTTAGGCAAGCATAATGGTATCACAGCTCCAAGAACAATTTTGTGAGCTGGAAACACTAACATCGAAACAAGGACGGGTTACTACGATGCCCTACCTGAAATCAAGAAAGTCAAATTAGAGAAGAGAGAGTATGACTTGAGGGCTAACTTACGTGAAATAGAAATAAAGTTCACTAGCTCGATGAAGAACGGGAGCCAAACCCTAGTAGAGCTCTGTTGGAGAAGAAGTGGCAATGAGAAAAGGAGTTGTTTTTGCAAAGTGTGGCAGAATGAGAAGGGTTAGGGCTAGAAAAGGATCTTGGGACATCCTATGAGCTGGCCCTTAGGCCCAACAGATGGGACTAGGCCCTTAAACTTTTAGGGCAGAAAATAAGTGGATTTTACAATCATAAACTTTTATTTGGTACTCTAATTTCAAATACATACAATTGTAATTTCTTTTTAAAGATTTGATATTGAAGAAGTGAGAATACTTCTTTTCGATGTTAAATATTTGATAATATTATATTTTCTTTGCCGTAATTTTTTGTTATTTTATAAAAATTAATTATTTGATATTAAAATAGTAAGAAAGCAAGTACGAGCACACATAATTGTTACCTGATAGGAATGATTATTAGAAAAAATTTGATACCCTTTAAATTTAGATATGAGTGTAGAGATTAATTTTTTCTTTGGAGATGAATATAAAATAGCAAAACTCGTCCTCGTCTCATCCTTCCCGGTTGGCATCCTACACATGACCGATTTATATCTTAACTATCAAATCATGTTATATTTATCACTACAAAAAATCAATAAATAGTTGTCAATTTTAGAAACTAAAATAGTTGATTAGTGTATTGGTTAAATTAGATACGATTTAATAAATAAAAGAATTATTAATTTTTAAAATAGTCTCTATTATAAATAATAAATTATAATTAATTTATGAATTAGAGTCTAAATTAATTCAACATTAATTATTAAAGTTTTAATTACTTTATTATTGATTTTAAATTAATCTGAATTAGAAATTAATATAAATACTAATTTCTTAATAACTAAAACCTTACAGGATTTTTTCACTTTTAATATATATATATATATATATATATATATATATATATATATATAAAAAAAAAAAAAATAAAAAACATAAATTTTTTTATTTTATTTTGTTTTAACTCACATCATTAGATACTTTAAAATATATATTTTTCATTTTATTATACTCCAATTTTTTTACTTCTTATTAATGAAATACATACGTCATGCCCATGTGTATTATTTTTTAATGACAATAAAAAAAATAATTATAAAATTAAATATAAATATTTTTTTTTTATTTTTAGGTAAATTTTATTATAAATAGTAATTTAGTTTTAAAAAATTGTTAAGTTTAAAAATGATTAGATTGAAAAAAATGATTAAATTTTAAATGACGATGACTTAAAGAGTTAAATTAATAAAATAATTATTTTAATTTAAACATTTATTTATTAAAGATAATTGAAAAAGGAATAGCATAGATAATATAATATAATAAGTACAATTTATTCTTTTACCTGTCTTCTTCTGTTCTAATACTATTGTTTCTTATGTTCCTCAACCTATCTGTCTTTGATTTTTTTTTTTTTTTATTACTTCTATTGTCACCCTTTGTTTCAGGATTTGCCAAATCTTCTGCTAAATCTTCGGTTGCTCCTTCTGGACCCTTGAAAGAGATTGTTTTTATTGGATCCTCGGAGGTTGAAGGGCACGAAATTGCCTTTGAATTCAACTAAATGAATTTCAGAAGATCGCCTCTGTGGAGGTATTACTCCCCGGATGGTAAAGTCAATCTTTTATTGTAATTTTTATTTGATTTTTTATTGATATTTAAAATATTAAAAAGACAAATACATATATACTCCTTAATAAACATAGAGTTAATATATTTTTATTTTTAATTTTGAGTAAAAATTAGAATTAGTTTTTATTAAAGATTTTAAACTAATTCAGTCATTTATTTCTAAAAATGCATGAATTTATTTTTTTAAATTAAATGATTTTAAATTTAGTTGATGTTTAAAATACATTTCTCAATTAATATTCAAGAAAATATGTATTAAATTATGTAAAGTCCTCTTATTTCAGCTCTAATATTTAAGGGTTGTCCCAAAATTTAATGGACTTAAGGGCTGACTCATAGGGTGTGCAAGACCCCTAAGGCAGCCAAACCCCTCTCACTTCTATCATTCTTGCAAAAGCAGTAATCTCATACTCTCCTTTTCTCCACAGAGACTCTGTTAGGGTTTAGCATCAATCTTGGTCAAGTAACTCAACCTTATTTTCTTGCTCCACGTAAGTTATTCTCCAGCTCATACTTCTCCTCTCTAGGCATATTTTCGTATTTCCAGAAGGGTTTCGTAGTAAGCTCATTTTTTAAATCTGTTCCACTATCTTTTCCAGTTTACAAATATATTCCTTGAGCTGCCGTGTTCAGCTGTTGGGTGTCGAAGTCCTTGCTAGCTTATTTCTAGGTAAGGGAAGCTAGGGTTCTGCTTTTAAATGTACTTAAGCTTGCGTTTTGGTTCTGTTTTGTGCTCTTGGGTGATTTCATGGCTTTTAAGTTAATATGAACATGTATTGTGACTTGCTCTAGATAACTTTTGTGCTGGCTTGCATGAACAGTCGTGGAGATCTGATAATCTCGCCCAAGGGAGTGGATCTCGCCTAAGCAAAAGTATCAGAAAACCCACCCAGGTACTACGCGAGTTGTCGCTCAGGCGATGAACTCATGTTTTGAGCGAGAGCCCATCTCGCTCAGGCAAGGAGGTCTCGCCTAAGAGAGAGAGCGCGACAACACCATTGTTCCCCTCTTAGAGCTCTCGCTTAGGCGAAGGGAGCTCGCCTGAGCGAGGAGCTGGACGAGGATGCGTTCTTATTTTGTTACTTCTCTGTTCTTGGATGTTTGTCACATGCTTGATTGAATTACTATGTTAAAGCATGAGGTGGGTGAATATGCATGACTAAAGATGGTTTATGGGTGGTGAATGACGAGTTTGGCATGATCTTTGTATGGAATATAAATGAATGCTTGGTTATATATGTGGTCATGGATTTGGTATGAGCAGCTTAGTAGAGCAGTAAAGGTCACCACAAGTGCAAGCATCCGCTGAATTCGACTAATTATAAGTATCTGGATTAGCCGTGTCTTGAGTCTTAGTGTATTGTTTGAAAAGTCATAACATGATTGGTTGAAATATGCATCTTGGATTATGAAAGTGTATGTAATTGTATGATAAATCATTTTCTACTCTAGCTTACCCTTTCTGCTTGTTTGTGTTCCTGTGTGTGGTTTTCTCCTTTTGCGATGATCATCAATTTATTGATGTGAGCAGATGCGAGAACTCCCTGTGGTCATCAGGGTGATGGAGGTCTGCTGCATAGCCATCTGGACTGTTTTCTGCTCATCTGAATTTCTTTTAGAGTTATGGCCCATGTATTGTCTTGTCATTAGGCTTTATTTTGAAATATTGTCGATCCATTATTATACATGTTTACTAGCATCGTGGTGTGCCTTAGTTTATCCCCTGTTCTCTTGTGGACATCTGTAAGGAGTAGTATTTATACTCTGTGACTTCATCTCTTATATTATTTTGTGTGGCATCTCATTCAATTAAGGATGGGATGTTACAAATTAGGTAAACAAACTAAAATATTATAATAAAATATATTTAAAACATTAAATAAATTTAATAAAATTTGGTTAAAAAAATTAAATTTACATATTTATAAAATTAAAAAAGAAAACTAATTTAATTTTCATTTAAAATTAAAAAAGAAAAACATATTTAACCATACAGACGAAACATAATCAAAATTGACTGTTCGTTAAGCGTACAGATAAAATGAAGACGAGTTTTCAGTTTAAAGATAAAGGGTAAGGATGAAATAATGAACTTGACATTTAAGCTGCGTCGCTGTTATCTTATGGTCTATGAATAGTTGGCCCTCAATTAAATAGCCAGAGTTGTTCTATCAAATCAATTTCAATTATCGTTTTGTTAGCTCATTCACGTGATTCAATTTCGAGAGAAACTTATGACAGTACTATCTGATACGGTGTACAAAGTTGCAGACGTTATTTTCAAATCTCGATTGAAGAGAAAGGTTCTGGAACTTTTGCAGTTTCCGTGAAAGCCTTATCTTCCACATAAAATAGATAAAGAACTGCTCACTTAAATCATATAATATCTTACGTTGGACCGTATAATAAGATATTCTCTGTACATGTTAACCCAAAGAGAAGATAAGCCTTGCATAGACTTTCGTCGGCATTCGTCGGCATTATCTGCAACTGCATCCACCAGTTACACTAAAAAGTCATGTGTAGTTTCTCCTACTCAGTGAGAAACATAATTTATGCGCTAAATAAATGCTTATTTCGTTGTAATAAATTGACGCATGGCTAATATAATAAGATTAGACACTAAAAAAAATAGCCATTCATTTCAATAATTTATATTAAAATATTATGTAATTAAATAAGATAAATAGAAATAAAATATTGATATTTTAAAGATCAATTTGAATAATTTTTTTAAAATTTATGATTTAATTAAAAAAATCTAATTAAAAACAAACTTAAAATTTTCTAACTAAATTTAGGACGAAGTGAGTAATTAAATCTTTTACAATTTAATGACTTTATAACAATGTTTTATTTTAAGTTTTAGTACATTTTTTTCTTATAGTTTTACTATGTATGTTATGCTAAGATATTAAGATGTTTTCTGATCGTAGAGCCACTAAGTTATTGACCTGATAAATTATTAAGCTTTAATATTCCAAAAAATAATACTATACACATTTATCAGCTCCGATTACATTCTCTGAAATGTTTAAATTGTTCATACTTATATTTTCTTTTCCACAATAAAAATGGAGGCGATTGTTAAAACTAGATGATACAACACACTTCATCAGATAAAAGCTCTAAATAGTTTTGATGATAATACATACTATAAAATGATAATAGTAAATATTATTATTCATCTAACTGTTATATTTTATATAATTTTATTACATAAAATTATTATTCTGTTGTTATTATTTTGGATTAACATTAATAATAAATTAATTTATTTGTTAATATTAATTATTGTATGGGTAATATATATATATATATATATATATATATATATATATATATATATATATATATATATATATATATATATAATTTTGGGTATTCTAATGAACGATCCGTGATGGGGTTGGATTGTTTAATAAATGGTCTGTGATGGGTTTAAATAATCAGATACATTTTGAGAGGTCCCTGATCTCTGCTGAGGGGTTATAAAACTGATACCCATTAGTCAGTTTTTAAGGAACAACGTAAAATATTCTTACGTTTGAGAATATCCATCAGAAAGAGAACAATAACATCTCATACTACGTGCTTTCATAGATCCTTCATTAGTTCCAAGTACACAATTTTTAACTCATACTTGAATATATTGTATTATTGTATCTTATACATATTTTATTTCTATCAATTGGTATCAAAGCCTATTAAGATACAAAATATAATTATTCATTATTCTTTTGGAAAGTGTATCATAATATTGAAAATTTAATAGAGGGGATTAATTACTGTTTAAAACCCTAATTAAGGAAACCCCAATAATGATAATCTTCTCTCTCTCGGTAGACCCAATTTTGTGGGTTTTATGTTTGCACAAAAGAACCTCTTATATGTTTGCACAGTGCAAACCTAATTGTTCTTGAAAATCCTAATCGGTAGCCATGTGCAAATTGAGTTTCGGACCAATAAATTTTTTTCGAACCCTTCTTCTTCCTACAATGGTGGACATGATTCGCGGTCAAAGTCTTGGTGACGCATTCTCAAGCGACGTTGTAGTGGCTCCCGGTTTGGGTGCGTTTTGGGGAGTTGCGATCTTGTTTATGTCTAGTAATGTTGCAAGGAGGAAGATGAGGTGTTGGTCCCGTCTGCAAGGATCACAATGCTGCATCGGAGGTCGTTTTTGTTTGTGCACAACGGTGGTCATTTTTTGTTCGCGGTCGTGCGCAAGAATGATGATGATCACTTTTGGTGGCACATATTTCGCACCTTAATGGCCATGTGCACTGTGTGTCAGTTTCTTTTTTGAATCTTTCAAAACATTAATTATCTATCAATTAACCAGCCTCACTATAATGAGTGTAGCTAAAAATTGCAGCGGCACCTTTAAAAATAATAATAATAATAATAATAATAAATTAATAAAATAATTACATTTAATAATAATAAAATAAATAAATAATAATTAAATTAATAATAATAACGATTATTATTATTATTATTATTATTATTATTATTATTATTATTATTATTATTATTATGATTTCATGCATTATATAATTTATTATATTTTTGTTAAGCATGATATAATTTTATATAATTGTTAACTCACCTATCGTG
>Ga0214545_1010394_pt1 | contig 13551 bp, 10 predicted proteins | sample CNSS4metaG_FD_160064 | JGI IMG/M metagenome (GOLD analysis project Ga0214545, IMG submission 160064) | Root nodule microbial communities from cowpea collected in UCLA plant growth center, Los Angeles, California, USA - CNSS4 | ecosystem: Host-associated > Plants > Roots > Nodule | place: USA... | reverse complement strand
TTTTGCATATTTTGGAAGTGTAAGGGTGGATTCTTTGTAAAACTTTTGAAATAGTGCAAAGTCAAGCTCAGGTTGCCTTGACAAACTGGATGTAGCTCAGGTTTGAGTGAACCAGTATAAAAATTTGCGGTGTCCTCTCTTCTCTAACCTTTCTCTCTTGCATTTTCATTTTAAAGTTTCAAGAACTTATGCTTTAATAATCTTTTTCATGTTCTTGCATGTTTTCATAGCATCTGAAGCATTGAGCATGTTTGTATAATCATTTGGAACTGATCTTGATCATTCTTGAGCATTGTTTCTGGTTTAAAATTCAAATTCACATTTCTGCATTTTTCCCAGTATTTCAGTCGACTGTTTTTTAGTTTCAATCGATTGATTATACCAGAACAGAATCTGTTTAGTAAAATCAATCTGTTAACTCTGTTTTTGATCGATTGAAAGTGTATAGTTCAGTACTGTTTGCATCCCAACTTGGTGATCTATTTAATTCAATTAAAGGAGGTTTTTAGCTTGCAAAAATAGCCTAAAGTGTTAACTAGGCAATTCAACCCCCCTTCTTGGCTTTTCAACCATTTCAAAACTAACAATTAATACACTTATCCAAAACAATAACTATAGTAATATAAAATATATACAGAACCATAAACACACGTCTAAGAGTTTTTCAAAAACTACATTTGTACGTCCTCAAACCCCTCAGACCCTACTAAGTAGCCTCACTGACATCCACCAAAGGGGTGTCCTCACTAGAATGCTCATTTGCTCACACAATTAAGTGATTATTGTAAAAGAGACAATCAAACACAAGCAACACAAGCACACAACAGGATAAGCTAATGTGAAAAAGAATTATCCATATAAAAATTAAGATCATGCCACAAACCTTATGTCATAGTATAACACAATTCTATATCTATAATCACATAAATAATTGACATTAAACTCAATTATCTGGATACATGCACTTGACATCAGACTCACTAGTGGTGTGCACCTATAGTGGTTCCCAAACTCTATAAAGTTTGGCCTCAAGGGGTTGTCACTCAACCACTCACAAGGTAAATCCTCTTTGTGCCTAGGACCAAACAAATCTAGTGACTAAGACCTCATTCTACTCTCACCACATAACCTACTCTACTATACTTGAGTGTGAGTAGTAATTAGAGGAAGGATACCTCCATATTGAATCCTTATGTCAGTGCATACACTAAAATACCACCACTTAGAATTTCTCCTTGAAGTTCTTCCAACAACATCATACATACATGTCACAATATTATCACTTTAAATTATAGCAATAAAACTATAAAATCAAGTCCACATCAATCACAAAACCTCAAAAATATAATCAAAACATGAAAACAGACAAAACAAAGCATATGACACTCAACGCAATTTGCCTCTTAAAAATTGATGCTCAGTGCCAACATGCCACCACTCATTTCCTTGGAGCTAAAATGCTCCCAAATTTGTAGTGGTCCCTAGCGCTCAACGCCAGTTGATCAACGCTCAACGCCCATCAATTCAAATTTTGTGGCGCTGAACAACGAAAACTGTCGCTTAGTGCCATATTAGATCTCAACACTTTCAATTTTGAATTTTTGAGGAATCTGGACTTGATTCATAGTTCAAATTGGTACTTCTACTTTAGGTAATAGTCTAAAATAGTTTTTCAATCATAATAGTTGGTATCAATTTGATCAATGACTCAGATTCCACTTTCCTCAATTACCACTAAATCAAACAAGTAAATAGATCCAAATGGTCAAGCATAAATTCAACATACCTTAAGCATACACATCAACAAATTTACCACAATAGATTAATTTAATCATCAAATTCAGAGAAACCACAAACATGCAACATCAAACTCACTCTAAAAATCATTAGCTTTCCTTAACTTTACTACTCAATCCCAAGATTCTAGAACATCAAACCCTATTAAACTCGCAAGATACTCTATCTACGCATAGAAACATCACAAACATGATTAGAACATAACATAATGATCATTGATCAACAATGACTCATGGAGAAGATTGAAACCTCACATGCAACCTTGAGAGAGTCACATGTAGGCCAGATCACACAGAGGCAACAAAAAAGGTGAAAACTAACTTACTTCAAACTGAGAAATTGATTAGTTTATCTTGATAAGCTCACCGCAAGGAGCAATCCTGCCATCTTTAACCTTTAAAAGGACAAACAGACAGTGAGAAAACTTAGGAAGAATGAAAAGAGTTCTTAGAAAGAGGTTTTTTTAGAGAGATAAAATATTTCGAAGTAATGAAATCCTTTTATAAAATTTCTACTTGTACATAAACATTTTTTATTATTAAAATTATATGATCTCATTATTTTAAAACATAACTACTCTAAAACACAATTTTTTAAATTCTCACTGAAACAACAAATAAAATAATTTACTTAAAAACTATTATAAGTACATTAGAAAAGGATATTAATTAGAAAGAACTTAAATTTATGTTCTTCAATAATTTTGTTTGTTTCGTATTTATTTTTACTTTTTAATGTCTTTATTTAGTTGTATAGGTCCGTAAGTCATATATTAAACAAAGTAGCTTGTATTTTTTTAAAGTATTTTCATCTTGCATTTTGTACTTTCTTATATTATTTCTATGATATAAAAAGAAATACTAGTGTGTTCATCTTAAAATATCTTATATTCAATTTAAAACTATATTTTAGATCATGCAATTTAGAATATTTATTATATATATCGAGTAATTTAAAATATAACTCTAAATTGTATAATTTATAATATAATTTTAGATTATGTAACATGAAATATATCTATAGGTTACATAATCTAAATTATAATTCATATTGTCTTGCATAATTTAAAATATAGTTCTAAAATGCATGATTACTTAATCTATAAATCACCACTCAAATAATAATTACAATTATTTTAAGCAATAAATTCAAAATGTATTATATATTGGATATATTTTTATTAAACCCATCCTATAAACTTACTGTAGAAGGTGTTGAATGGGTTTGAAATGATGTGGAATTTTTTATTTAAAAAATAAACATGGGTATTTTAATAATAAATGCATTATATCAATAGGTTCCAGAAGAAAATTGTGAGAGTGAAAAAAGAAAATTCCTTTTCTTCTTGGCCCAACGCACGGTCTAAAACGAGCCCAACAATCCTGTTTTTAGGAACATTTTTATAAGCGGTTTTCTTCATGCACCGCAACATTTTTTCTACACCTCCAAATACTTTTAAAATTTAAACAGTGACCTTTGAACATTTGACCAGCTGCATTAAATTTTTTAAAATTTTAACCTCACCCTATCTCTCCTATTTAATGAAAACTAACTCACTCTCAACATTTACCCTAACTTAACTATGATGACGGCTGCTCACCGCCAAAACCCACCAAAGCTCACACTTCTCTCTTTCCTCTGCTTTGTACTTCAGACGTCCTTGTGGTTCATTCTCCTTCCCTACTTGGTATCTCCTCTCTTCTCCTATGCGTTATTCCTCATTCACACAAGTAATATTCTTCTGTTCTCCTCTTGTCGTCTGCCTTTGCCATGTTTATGAATGTTTACGAATCATTCGAAATGCATATAACTTTAGTTTTTGAACCACATATCTGGAAACTAGAAAACCAATAATAAAAGTTGACTTCCTTAAGGAAAAAGGTTATCGAAAGTGGACTTTCGGAAATGAAAAACATATTGAAAAACCAACATCGGAAGTCGACTTCTGTAAACGAGGAACATATACCGTATGTCTGTTAGCACAAGCAACCTCGTTGCAAAGATTTGATAAAGCAAAGTGCATGAAGATCACATGTTGTTGATGAAAGGTCATGTTATTAAATCAGGAAATAGTGTTTAGAATATGATGGTTACATGTTATACATGACCACTATTGTATGAAGAAAGGTCATGTTAATAAGAATTTTCATGCTAGGAAATATGATGTTCCAAGAGAGCTTATGAAATGGATCCCAAAAGGATCTAGAAAGGTATAATCATGCTGGACCCAAACTATCAAAGGGTACCATGTAATGTTATTTTGTTTTGCAGGTCATAAAACATGAAAAGAAAGACCTATAGTACTTAGATAATGGTTGCTCGAGGCATATGATGGGTGACAAGTCCAAGTTTACAAAATTGGAGCTAAATGATGAAGGCTTTGTGACTTATGGTGACAACAACAAAATAATGATACTTGGAAGTGGAGTCATAAGCAATGGAGTCTTATTCAACATCCACAATGTGCTTCTAGTTGAAAGGTTAAACCACAACTTGATAAATATAAGCTAACTTTGTGACAAGGGTTATAAAGTAGTGTTTGAACATAATCATTATCTCATATTTGATGCATGTGGTAGTGTTGGTTGGTAAAAGATTCAATAATATTTACCTACTTAATATGCATCATGCATCAAATAGCATACAATGTCGTCTTAGAAAAGATGATGATACTTGGCTATGTCATAAAAGGCTTTGTCACATACAAATGCATCATTTGAATCAGTTAAATAGAAAATAGTTGGTTGAAGATTTGTCAAAACTCAAGTTTGAGAAGGATAAAATATGTGATGCATGCCAAAAGGGAAAGCAAACCAAGGTTTCTTTAAAACCCCAAAACTGTTATTTCAACTGAAAGCCTCTAGAATTTCTTCACATGGATCTATTTGGTCCTTCAAGAACCATGAGTCTTGGTGGAAGGTTATATGCTTTTGGTCATTGTTGATGATTTCTCTAGGTTCACATGGAAATTATTTCTAGCTGCTAAGAATGACACCTTCCATGCTTTTAAGAAACTTGCCAAGGTTTTAGAAAATGAAAAGAGTTCTAAAATAATTTCTTTAAGAAGTGATCATGGTGGAGAGTTTCAAAATGAAAAGTTTGAACACTTTTGTGAAAAACATGAATTCCACAACAAAATGGAGTGGTTGAAAGAAAGAACAAATCACTTGAGGAACTAGCTAGAACCATGTTAAATGAAACCTCATTGACTAAGTACTTTTGGGCTGATGCAGTCAACACAACTTCTTATGTTTTAAATCGTGTGTTGATTATTCCAATTTTAAAGAAAACCCCTTATGAGCTTTTCAAGGGGAGAAAGCCTGCATTAAATCACCTAAAAGTATTTGGTTGCAAGTGTTTTATCTTAAACAATGAAAAAGAGCAACTTGACAAATTTGACTCAAAAGCAAATGAAGGCATATTTCTTGGTTATGCTATAAATAGCCATGCATATAGGGTTTATAACAAAAGGATAATGATTGTTGAAGAGTCTGTCTATGTTGTATTTGATGAAACTAACCCATTGCTACAAGATGAAAGGCATAAGATTGCAAATGATGAAGATATGTTGTTGGAAAATTAGTCTGCTACAGGAAATCAATTAGTTGAAAAGGAAAAATAGTCAACTGAAAAAGTTGTAGAAAGCAACTTACCCAAGGAGTGGATTGAACCCAAAAGACTACCAAACGATAACATCATTGGTGATATTAGTCAGGGAGTATCCAATAGACGCAAACTTACTTATTATGAACATGTTGCATTTGTTTGTCAAATTGAACCTAAGAATGTGAATGATGCTTTAGGTGATAGTAATTTGGATGTTGCTATGCAATATGAGCTTAATCAATTCACAAGAAATTATGTGTGGTCTCTAGTTCCTAGAACTAATGAAATGAATGTTATTGGTACTAAATGACTATTTAGGAATAAAATGGATGAAGATGGTCACATTGTTAGGAATAAAGCTAGACTAGTTACTAAAGGTTATATTCAAGAAGAAGGTATTGATTTTGATGAAACACATGCACCTATTGCTAGGCCAGAAGTTGTGAGATTATTATTGGCATATGCTTACATGTGTAATTTCAAACTTTCCCAAATGGATGTGAAAAGTGCATTCTTGAATGGTTTCTTAAATGAAGAAGTGTATGTATCACAACATCCTTACTTTGAAGATCACCTCTATCCTAATCATGTTTTCAAAATTGAAAAAGGCTTTGTATGGTTTGAAACAATCACCACCATAGTGGTATGAGAGGCTAAGCAATTTTCTTTTATCAAAAGGTTATGCTAGAGGTGTTGTTGATAAAACACTCTTCATTAGAAAACATGCAAGTGATGTTATACTTGTTCAAGTGTATGTTTATGATATAGTGATATAATCTTTGGATCAAATAATAACTCCATGTGTGAAGAGTTTGTTGTAGTTATGTAGGGAGAATTTGAGATGTCCATGATGGGTGAGCTAACCTACTTCCTAGGGCTACAAGAGAAGCAACTCAAGCATGTGACATTTTTAAACCAGTTAAAATACTGTTTTGACCTGCTGAAAAAGTTTAAAAATGGAGGATTGCAAAGAGACTACCACTCCAACTACCACAAATTGTCTTATGGATGCATATAAGGCTAGGCAACAAGTTTATTAAACCAAATATAAAGGGTTAATTCTTTGCTCTATCTTACAACAAGTAAGCCAGACATTCAATTTAGTGTATGCTTGTGTGCAAGGTTTCAATTCAATCCAAAGGAATCGCACTTTAAAGTCGCAACGAGGATGCTCAAGTATCTAAAAGGGACAACCAATGTTGGATTATGGTACCCTAGAGATTCTAACATTGATCTTAGTGGCTTTTCAAATTTTGACTATATAGGGTGCAAATTGGATAAGAAAAGTACAAATGGAACATGCCATTTACTTGGATCAAGCCTAATCTCAATGAATACCAAGAAACAAGTATGTGCGGCACTCTTTACTGTTGAAGTTGAATACATAGCAGCTGGTCATGCTTATGCTCAAATCATTTGACTAAAGCATCAACTCATGGATTATGGTCTAAAGTTAGAGAAGATACCCTTATATTGTGATAATACTAGTGCAGTAAACCTAACTAAGAATCCAATTCAGCATTCTAAAATTAAACACATTGAAATCAAGCATAATTTCATAAGGGATCATGTTCAAAAAGGTGAAATTGAAGTCAAGTTTGCGAAAACTAAAAACCAATTGGTTGACTTGTTTACTAAACCACTTGCATGTGATAGATTTAACAAGCTTAGAATTGAATTAGGTGTTCTAGATATGAAGAATGTGTGTTGGTATTTGTTTGACTTGTTAATTTTATTGGATCAATGTCTTATTGCATTTAAAGTGTTAAGTTCAACATAATATGTGAACTACTAGTATTTCAATTTGTTGAATTTGCAAAATCAGCACATAGATTTCACTTAAATTGACAAAATCTGCATAATGTGTGATCTGATGTGTTTTTAATCTACTAATTCTCACAAAATAACACATAAATTTCACTTAAACTATCATAACATGAATTCTGTGTGATCTACAATTTTTAGTTTGATAAATTTGCAAAAACAACACATAAATTTCACTTAAAATTGTCACTACATTCAAATTGTGTGACCTGGTGCATTTTTAATTGACTGACTTTGTATTTTTATGTGTTGATTTCACTTATGTTGATGTGGATGTGCTCAAATTAATTTTAATTGATTGATCCAGTCAAATTACACTTCACATAACTTTGTTTGGACTATAGTAGTAGCAAATAACAACTAGTGCATCAGCTAAAAACCAAATTTTCATATTGCATTGACCATAAAGCACTTTAATTGCATGATTTCCAATGTGCATGCATCTGTTGTCAACTATTTTGAATGGATAACATATAGAATGCCTGGGAAACATCTTACTTTACATTCTGATACTAATTCCAATCCATTTAATTTATTATGATTCCCTGTACTGCATTGAATCCATAATATCTGTGCAAATTAATTGACTGATTTTAATAATCAACACCCTGATTCTATAAATACATGCATAAGCTTCATGTATTTGCACTTATATCTGCTATTAAGAGCCGGACCTTGATTCACCATGCCTTACAAACAAAGTACAACTCCTTCAGATGAGGAAAACTCCACCTTACCTACTCCATCCTCTCCCATTACCTTGAACCATGGAAGGCTAGAAGCTTGATTCGAAGGGCATGAAGATAGAATCCAGACATTCTTGATTGAGATCATTAGGAAGCAAATGATCATTCCTAAGGTGCTGCATTTGTCATGGTTGAGGGCATAGAACTTTGGGACTTAAGAACAACATCTCAAGTCTAAAAAATTAAAGAATTTTGTTGAAATTTCAAACAAGTCTATCCGGACTTGGTGAAGGTTTTCTATGCCAACCTAAAGTTTAGCAATTGCATCCTAAAATCAAGTGTGAAGGATGTTGACATGGAGATCATTTGGCAAACATGGAAGGATGTGGCTGGCCTAAGGCAAAAGGGTGTGCAAGTTCACAAAGGTGAAACAATTGTTGTCGATGAATTAAAAAAAAATTCAATATTTCAACCAATGTGTGTGCAATCAAGGTGAGCAAACTCGCAATTTCCATGTGGGAAGGCTTCATGTGGAGGAATGGTTGCTAGCCATGGTGGTGACCAAAATTATCATTCCTAGGGGAAGCAATCATTCAACCTTGAATGAAGGTGATTTGGTGGGGATCTATTGCATCCAAAATGGTGTGGTGGTTGATTGGACATATACCATTTGTGATCACATGTTGAAAGCATGGAGGCTCACTGATTTCAAGCTACCATATGTGGTTCTCATCTCCAAGTTCATTGTGCATTTTGGTGTTGTTGTGGAAGGAGAGCTTGAGGAGTCCACTGGCCTATTAAACCATGTTTCTACACTCAATATGCACAAGATGTGATTCACCAAGATAGGTAACACATGGCTGGTTGAAGGAGAATAAGTTGCAAACATTGAATTTGCAGCCAATGATCATGATGCTAGCACAAGTGGATCAAACCAAGAAGAAGATGATCCACAACCCATGACCATTGAGATCTATCATCCTCCTGAGAACATTGGACCTACATATTCCCAGTTTGAGAGGATGGTTCTCAACCAACTTCAAGACTTGAACATGTCACAAAATGCACATCATGCATATTGCACTGCTTGTTTTCAAGATTTGGATGATCATCTCCATAATGTTCATGACCTCCTCTCCAATGCTTACAACAAAGACAATCCTAGGAATGAGTGAAGGAGATGGCTTATAGGTCATGCATTGCATGTTGGTGCTGCATTTGTGTGTTTGTTTATCTGTTCTAGTATTTTAATTTGTTGTTTTTCAATTTCAATCGATTGATTATATTAGTCTCAGCTTCATCATGTCATTTTCGTTTTTGTTTGGTTTCTACTGTGTTTGTATCACCTATCAATTGATCTGATAGTTCCTATGTTAGTGCATTAATGAAAATTTCACTCTTTTTCCAAAATGATATGTGCATTACTTTAATTTGATGAATCCAGAAGGGGAGAAAAATGAGTAAATTTGAGTTAAATAAGCACAAATTGGAAAACATGAAATTAAACCTGCTGGAACTTAATAATACTACAAACTAGATATGAAATTTGAACCTAAATCACATTATTAATGATAGGGGGAACATATGCATATGTGATATGTATGTATGCTTGTGTGTTTTTGCTTGTATGTGTATTTGGTTATTGGTATCTTGTGTGCAAAATCTTTTTCAAGTTTCTCTATGGAACTTAGCTCATCAATTCAACTCTAGGATGCTGGCTTCATCAAATCAAGGGGAGATTATTAGCATAAGTGACCTCGGTATAAAGATTTGATAAAGCAAAGTGCATGAAGATCACATGTGATTAATGAAGATTGATGAAGATTCACTTGAAGACCATGTTTCTTTTGTATTAAATATGGAAATAATGTTTAAAGTATGATGATTACATGTTATACCATGTTCGTAGGCTATATGACATAAGTTAAATGTCTTGTTAGTCTTAGTGTGTTTTTTTAATTTGTTAAAATGGGTTTTAACAAGTTAAAAGGCATGTTATATATAGGTTCTAGTATGAATGTATCCAATCAATTTAATTATTTTTTAATCGACTGATTTCACTTAAGTCAATTGAAATCAACAGATTGTATGAAATATTCAACCGTTTGATTTCACTTAGGACCGAACTATATAAGTTGTGTTTTCAAGAGCAGAGACACGATTCTGAGTTTTTTAGCACGAAAACTTGTCATTCATCACTGGAAAACTCTTTCTCTCTGAATTACACAGTTGTAAGGTGAAGATTGAAGATCTTGGTTGATCTTAGAGATGAAGATCTTTCCTTCATCTCTCTCACTTTAAAATATTAAGAAAATCAAGTAAATCATTCTTTGTTGTGTTTGAATGTGTTTCTGTGTAATCTGATAACGCATACCTGTTAGAAATACTTTTTGGAACAAGTCTTGTGTGTAAAAGTTTGTTGTTTAAGTGAAATTTACGAATTTTGCATTTTGCATAATTTCCCAGAATTTCAGCCGATTGATTTGAAATTTTAATCAATTGATTCAAAGGCATATGAACAAATTAATTTGCTGTTTTATTTTTTGACCAATTCAAAGTGTATTGTTTTACAGCTTTTGCATTCAAATTTTGTGGTTTATTTGATTCAATCAAAATGGGTTTTAAGCTTTCGAAAATTTTAAACAGCCAATTCAATCCCCTTATTGGATTAACTCACCATTTCATATATAACAATGTAGACTTTTAGTGAAGCGAATCCTCGATGTGGATTTTAAGATAGTGGAGTTTCGTTGTTTTCGAAAGTGGAGATCTTCGTCAATATAACTTCCGGATGTTGACTTCCAGTTAAGGGTGCTTCCAGATGTTGACATCCGATGACTGAGGCTTACGAATATGGACTTTCATAGATTTATGACTTATAGATATGGACTTTCGATTATGATTTAGTTTATTATTTTTAGGATTTATGAAATATTTTATTTAATTTTTTATTTTAATTGTTATGTTATTTTTTTAGTGTTTTTATGTTGTAATTTTAAATTGTAATTAATTTTAGTTTTAATATGTTTTTGAAATTTGTTTATTATAGATATGGGTAGAACAAGAGGAGTAGTTGTACCTCATGGTGAAAGTTCTTCACATGCTAAGGCTTTTAAGCAGGAGCCTAGACATAGATCTACGACATTCAAGGTCATCATAAAGAAGTTGGTCCATCATCAGCAACTCTTGTGATATTCATGAGGAGTAGAAGAATGTTATCCAACATGAGGAGATTGTTCTGGAGTAGGACGACCATGATGCCGGAGGATTTCCTAGAGAACTTGAGGATACTTCTCTATTGATCGGTTATGCTGATCATGTGGCATGTGCTATTTGGAATTGCTAGGTTAGTATAGTACTTTAATAATATTTTTTGCTAAAATTGGTGGATGAATTTAAAAAAATTATATAATTTTTTTTATAGGACTGAGTGGACATGAAGTTAGTGTCCTATGGTAAGAAATTGAAAAGATTTGGCGTATGTCATGAGACTACCATTTGTTCAAAATTCTGGTTTGATGAAACTATGTGATATATGTTATGAATGCCCTAATAAGGGCCTCATATTGGCTTTTTTTGAGAGGTGGCATGGAGAGACCAACAACTTTCATCTTTCTTTTGGAGTGATGAATGTGACATTAGATGACGTCTTCGTCCTCCTCCATTTGCCTATAGTGGGACAATTTTGTCTAAACAAAGCACTAGATTTCGATGCTGCTTTAGAGAGTTTAATGGATCTTTTAGGCGTTGAACGGACGAGGGCATCATTTGAGCTAAGGAAATGTCGTGGTCCCCACGTAAGATTGAGTTGGTTGAGAGACCGCTACACTAAGTGTTGTTAGAATGAGCAGTAGGAGTTTACGCCACGGGCATATCTACTGCATCTTGTTGGCTACACCATTTTTTGTGGATATTAGCGTTACCTACATTTGTGTTTCGTACCTGTATATGTTTACAGATCTGCAATCATGTGAGAGGTTGTCAAAACCCAATTTCATCCAGGTGAATAATTTTATTTTTGAAAAAAAAATTAAAAAACAAAAAATGTTTAGTTAATGATAAATAAAAAAGGTGAAATAATTTTTTCTTTAAAGATTTTCAAACTTTAATTTTAGAAAAAAAGGAAAAGAAAATAGAAAGAGATGAAAAATGAAAAAAAAGAAGAGCCCAATTTGTTTTTAATTCTCACAGCCCCTTCTCATGAGCCTAACAACCGAACATATTTTCATCCTCACTCTTTACTTTTCTACTCTTTATACCTACTTGATTGAGAAAATATGGATATGATTCTAATAATTAGAAGCAATATCTTTTCTAATGATTAGAATCAATATTACTGATGATGATTGATATTGTGCTCTGATTTGCTGTGATTTAATTTCTCTAATGTGCTGCTATCATGACTAATTTTTTCCTTATATTGTTCATCACAATTAAGGGTAGGATTACATTGGTATTGCAATATATGTATATACACAATATGTCATATTAAAGCTGATGGAAGAAAAAAAGAAAATATTTTCTACACTTCTCTCTTTCTTTTTCTCTACCACAAAGGAGAAAAGTTAGTTAATAAAAAAAGTGAGATTTGTGGAGAAAAAGAGGAATTTTAAAGTTTAGAAGGTATGTCATTTCCAATATTTTTCTTTTGATTCATGCATTCCCAATTTTTGTTATATTCTCTTTTAATATTGTACGCATTTTTGTTTTACACCATACTTCGGCCTTTTGCTTTAAGAATATTATTTTCTACTATTAATATCTCCTTCTAAAAATCATAAAAAAATAGTTTTCCTTATTTCTTTTAGTGTTTGTCCGGCCTCTCGCGGCACATGACACCAATTTTTAAATTTCTTTTTTCCAAAAAAGATAAAAAAATATAAAAAACTAAAAATAAAAAATAATTTTATTTGTTTACTTTTGGTGTCTGTCTGGCCGCTCGTGTCACGTAACTCTCATTTTCAAATAATTTAAAATACCAAAAAAGCACATAAAGGTTTTCAAAATTATAAAAAAATAAAATTCAAATCTACAATTTTTAAAAGGTTCATTAAGAACTTTGTGATTCCTAATTTTCCATTATGAATGAAGATATGTAGGAATGAGGTCAATCCTTTTCGGGTTCACCAAATAAAAATCAAATAATTTATCAAATAATTTTCCATAAAGAACTATGTAACTCTGATTCTCCATTGTAAATGGAGATACATAGGAGCAAAGATTGATCCTTGTTGGGCCAAAAAAACCAAAAGAATTATTTTTGTTTCTTTTGTACATTCTTTTATTATTATTTTTGGGGAAATAAACATTTTGAAAATCACATCCTTTCGAAGGTTTAATTAAAGGTACCGTCTTAGGATGAACATTCTAGGGTGTTGATAAAGATATTATGTATCTTATGCTTTTATTTATATTGATAGAGATATCATATATTTCATTCTCTTTTATTATTATCAAATATTCTATTTTATTAGGTTTTACTTTTCCCTTTATATGATGAGACATTGTACTCTATATATTGATCAAGGTTCTAATAAATCAATAAGAAAGCTCTATTTGCGTTTTGACCAAACACCTTTGTTAGTTTTGAAATGGTTGAAAAGCCAAGAAGGGGGGGGGGGGGGGGCATGTGGTATTA
>Ga0214545_1010386_pt1 | contig 13560 bp, 8 predicted proteins | sample CNSS4metaG_FD_160064 | JGI IMG/M metagenome (GOLD analysis project Ga0214545, IMG submission 160064) | Root nodule microbial communities from cowpea collected in UCLA plant growth center, Los Angeles, California, USA - CNSS4 | ecosystem: Host-associated > Plants > Roots > Nodule | place: USA... | reverse complement strand
CAAAACTGATAGTTTAGGCCACAAAACATAGGTGATCTATGAATAGAGGTACCTTCAGCAAAAGGGAGCTTACTTTCAGCCATTTCAAAAGATTTTTTTATCAAACTTGAATACCTTTCAAGAACCTTGCTCTAGATACCAATTGTTAGTTTTGAAATTGTGAGTTTAGCCAAGAAGGGGGGGGGGTTAAATTGGCTTTACAAAACTTTTTCGAAAGCTTAAATCTCTTTTCAATTGAATCTAACGGACTGGAAAGTTTGGATGTAAATGCAGCAGACCAGTACACTTTTAGTCGATTAAAATATAAAACAGTAGACCAAATTGTTCTTGATGCTATGAAACAATCGATTAAAAAGGCAATTCAATCGACTAAAATACTGGACAATTATGCAGAATGCAGAATTTGCGAATTCAACTCAAACAACAATCTTTTATATACAAGACATGTTCCAATCAGTATTTATAACAAGTATAAAGCGTCAGATTACACAAGAACGCATTAAATCACACCAAAGATCAAATTGCTTGGTTTTCTTGAGTTTTTAAAGAGTTTCAAAAAGAGTGAGATGAGGGAAAGAAGAATGCACAACTGTTTTTATACTGGTTCACTCAATCACAAAGCTACATCCAGTTTTCCAGGACAACCTGAGCCTGGTTTCCACTATATTCAAAAGTTTTACAAATCAAACACCAAGATTACACTTTTGAACACAAAGCACACAAGATTTTTGACTCACACAAAAATATAGAACTACAACCTACAAGAATCACACTTGCAGACCTAAAATCACATCAGGCAAACCATCCAGAGGCACAAAAATGTCCAAACCTGATTGTGGTTGTCCCTAGCATACCATACATGTGTTCTTCAAGCTACTCACAAGCCAAAATGCCTCCAAGATCAACCAAGATCAACCAAGATCTTCAAACACGAGTTGCAGCTATGTATTGTAGAGAGAGAATGCTTCCCAGAGATGAATGACACGATTTCGTTTAGAAAAACTCAGATTCGCACCTCTGCTCGCGAAAACACAACTTATATAGTTTTGGTTTAAGTGAAAATAGTCGATTGAATTTTCTGTACAGTCAGCTGATTTCACCTGACTTAGGTGAAATTAGTCGATTGAAAAATAATTCAACTGACTGAATGCATTCATACCAGAAACTATATACAACAAGCCTTTTAACCTGTTAAAACCTATTTTAATAGATTAAAAGAGACACACTAAGGCACACAAGACATCTAACCTATGTCATATATCCTATCAACAATGTATAACACTAACACATTACATTTAACATGTTATATACAGATTTAACACATTAAAACTTAATCTTTAAGAAGATCTTCCTCAATCTTCATCAAACACTTAAGATTTTCATGCACATGGCTTTATCAATTCTTTACTTCAAGCTTGCTTGTGCCAACACTACCATCTTCTTCCAGGAAGCTACAGTGCTATAACTGTGGCGGGGATCATCTCAGGAGGGACTGTCCTAAACCCTCTGGTAGTTCAGGCGGGAGCAGTAGCACTGGTAAGTGCTACGTTTATGATCAAACTGGCCATTTTGCACGCTAGTGTCAGGTAACCTGGTGCAACTTTTGTGTTTGTTGTTTAATCATGAGGAAATCTTATCCTCACCTTTTTCCTGGTAAGTTCTCTTTTTCGAGGACGAAAAAATTTAAGGTGGAGGGAATGTAAGACCAGCAAAATTTAATTAATTAATTAATAAATGTGGGTAGGAATGTGTGAGAGGACTTGGGTTCAAGTCTTATGTATGTCATTTATGTGTTATTTAATTATTATTGTTTTATTAAAATGTGTGATCATATTGGGGAATGATATAATACTTAAATTATATTAGTTAACAAGAAACATGAATTGGCTTGGTGGTTTAGCATTGATTTGGCATTAGCAAAAGGGTGGGTTCAAACCTTGGAGAACCCGAATTAAACTTTATTTTTGCCAAACTTAGTTTTGGCTTGAATGTGAAGAGTTGAAGGAAAACCTAGATGAGCAGCCAAGGTTGGCTGAAAAACGAACCTTTAAAAGGCAAGAATTAGGTTAGGAGAATTAGGTTAGAGAGGGTATAGGTATGCTTGTGGTTTCCATTGTATGGAGTACTCTGTGTGACTCCATCACTACTATGATTATTATGATTCTTCTTCTTTCTTTTATGACTTGCCGAGACGTTTAGAGTTTTTCTCCTAAATATGGCACAATTATTATAATTATCATTATTATTATTATTATTATTATTATTATTATTATTATTATTTATATATTATTATTATTAGTTATTATTGTTATCGTATTATTATGATTATTATTTTTACTATTATTATTATTAATTTTATTATTATTATTATAATTATTATTTATTATTATAATTATTACTATTATTATTATACTTATTATTATTATTATTATTATTTATATATTGTTATTACTAGTTATTATTATTATAATTATTATTTTTGTTATTATTATTATTTATATATTATTATTACTAGTTATTATTATTATTATTATTATTATTATTATTATTTTTTGTATTACTATTATTACTATTATTTCATTTACTATTATTATTGTCATTTTATTATTAATATTTTATTATTATTATAATTATAATTATTATTATTTTTACTATTACTATTATTATTTTTATTTTTCTTATTATTATTCTCTATATATTATTATTAGTTATTATTCTTATTAATTTTATTATTATTACTACTATTATTATTATAATTTTATTTACTATTATAATTAATATTATTTTATTTTATTATTATTATTGCTATTTTTACTACTACTATTATTAATTTTATTTTTATTATTATTATTTATATATTATTATTACTAGTTATTATTATTTTTTACTATTATTATTATTACTATTATTATTATTATTTTATTTATTGTTATTATTATTTATATTATTATCTTTACTATTATTATTATTATAATGATTGTTTATATTATTATTATTTATATATTATTATTATTAGTTATTATTATTATTAGTTATTATTATTTTTATTTTTATTTTTATTAATATTATTATTATTATTATTATTTTACAATTATTACTATTATTAATATTTTATTTCATTCTTATTACTATTATTATTATTATTTATTATTATTATTCCTATTATGATTATTATTATTTTATTTTATTTTATTTTACAATTATTTTATTATTATCGTTATTATTATATTTTTTATTTTATTTATGATTTTATTATCATTATTATTATTTTATTATTATTGCTTTATTTTGTTATTATTATTATTATTACTTTGATATTATTGTTTTAACTTATTAGTATTATTGTTTTATTATTGTTGTTTCATTTTATTTTATTTTATTATTGTTTTCATTATTATTATTATTATTACTGTTGTTTTGTTTTATCTTTATTTTTATTATTATTGTTGTTGTTGTTATTATTGTTTTATTATTATCATTTATTGTTTTATTGCCCATGTGATATTTTGGGGCAATAGTTATATATTCTTCCTGCTTTTGTATATTGTTGGTTGTTCAATATTGTGTTGGACTGTGATTCAGTCATGTGATTATGACTGGATAAGCATATTTCATGTTATGGATTGTATGTATAATGTTTGGGGTTCTTTGGAACTTGCTTCAAAGTGCCAAAAACCAATAGTAGTGACGCTACTGGTGTGGCGCCTAGTGGCTTGGGGTATGCTGCTTGGCGGCTTGGGGTATGCTGCCTAGCGGCTTGAGGTGCGCTGCCAGGTGATAAAGGAAAACTAGATAAGCTTGAAATGCATGGCGCTTGGCGGAAAATATGATCCCGCCAATCGAAAGAGATCTGGTAGAGGCTTTGGAAAGCACGTGGCGCTTGGCGGTGAGGAGTGTCCTACTAGGCGATAACTACAAGCATGGGCATCAGAGGCGCATTTGCATCTGGCGGTACGTGTCCCCCGCCAGGCGGTCTGGAAGTGGGCAGTGCCTGGCGGTACGTGTCCCCCACTAGGTGATTTTTCTGCTACAACTTTGGGTTGCTGGTTCTGCAGACGTGATCTACAAGGCTTTTAATGATGCTTGAAAGGTGGGTTTGCTGGTGTTCTTTGAGTTGAGCTCGGAACGTATCCATTGAGTTGAACTTGGGATAGGGGTTAAGCACATGGCATTCCTCGAGTTGAATAGAACATAAGGGTGATGGAAAAGGATTATATTGAATAGTAGAATTCACAAAGAGTTAAGAATACACTACACTTAACCCCCGTGAATAAAGGAGTTAGCTACTCCTTAACAATCTGAATACTAGAATAAGAATAAAGATAAATGTCCCCAACCTTTAGAATGTGCCTCTGCCTTCTCTCCCTCAAATGGGGTTTTTTCCCCAAAAGGGGAGTTTTATTTCCCAAAAGGGTTATTCATTTTCACCTCTATCAAATCCCTTATTTTATACTGGCATAACCAACTCTATAAATATATTTTCTTGCTGTTAACTTTAACAATCAAATTTTGTTGGTATTCTTCTTAATTTCTTTGATATTTTCACTTATATGTAAAATATTAGATATGTTAACCAAATACTCATCTTTTCCATTTTTTTTAAATAAAACCTAAAATATCTAAAAAGATAACAATAAAATAACAATAAAAGATAAAACTAAACAAAAAGTAAAACAAGATAATGCCAATTATCAAAATACCCCAAACTTTAAACTTTTCCATGTCCTCATGGTAGCTTAAAACTATAAAGTAAGAAAAACTCTAGTCAATCCATTAGAATATCGTAAGAACAAATGGCTTCTTAATCAATCATAATGGTTCAACAGAAAAGAATTTCACTTATGGCTTTAAGACTTAGATAGAATGGCATGATTTTGTTTATACCCCATCCCAAACTTATATGATCTCATACCTTTATTTTACTCAACATTACCTGTTCTCTTTGGCTAAGGTGCGGGACAAGATATATTTTCCTTAAAGGTAAGAGTAAAAGAATGAAACAATTAGGCTAAAAAAGGATAATAATAGACAATTAACATATATCAGGGTTAGCTATTTGGCTAAGCAGCTTAATCATATCAAACAAATGTTTTTATCCTTTCTAACCTATTATGTGATTATATTAATATGAATTAGGTAAAAATCAATTTCATACCAATAACTATTTTCCATAGAACTTTCTACTCTTAAGTTCACAACACTCATATGCTTTAAACACTCAAATATTTTCATACTAAAATATCCAAAAATCTGGTCATACTCAAGGACTGGGCTAAATTTAAACATATCAAACTATGTCACAATCAATGTATGTCACAAGTTATATCAACTATATGCATAATAATGAGATAAAACAATCATTGCTCAAATCTATTTTAACACAATTGACCATCCAAACATTCAATTCATATGTTTTTAGGACATGATTAGAACAAGTTCAAAGAGAATTTAGTAATTAAGCATGTTTAAATACACATTAAAAAAATTCGTTGGGCAAGCGTTGAGGCAAACTCGCCTACCGAGTAAAAATGTCATGGCCATATGGTCGTCGGGTGAGAAGATTTGCCCAACGAGGGATGCTGAAACATACTTTAAATTAAAAATTTGCTAAAAATATTGGGTTGCCTCTCAGTTAGCGCCTGATTAACTTCTTTTAGCTCAACGCCTGATATTCATTGTAATGCTTTTTATTTTCTTTTTTTAGTGGGTCTCCTATTCAACCAATTATGTGCTTGTTTTCAATTTAGTCCCCTTATTTGAAATTTTGATTCAATTTGGTCCTTTTTAAAAGCAAATGAAGAAATTTGGTGCCTCGCCAATTTGAGAACAATTAGTAATTAACTTCATTTTCAACTTATATAAACATGTTAAAATACGTTTTTAAAGATGTATACATCAAATTACTCCTTCTAAATTTTCAATTTTTTTTTTAATTTTTACATAAAAAGAATTCTTATTTATACTTATAATTTTTTTAAAATATTAAAAATGTAAATGTAAAGTGATACTTGTAATTTTTAAATGTTTAATGTGACAAATATATTTAATGTGACAAGTGTCACTTTATATTTACATTTTTAATATTTCTAAAATATTATAAGTTTAAATAGGATTTTTTTTTATGTAAAAATGTAAAAAAAATGGATTTTTAGGTGGAGTGATTTGATATATAATTTTTACAAAAAAAAGAAAATTAACATGTATGTATAAATGTATATATAAGTTGTAATTAAGTTTAATTACTAATTTGGTCTCGAATTTGAAAGGGACCAGATTGCCTCATTTAAAACAAAGAGAGGATCAAATTGAATAAAAATTATAAATAAGGGGACTAAATTGAAAACAAACAATGTCATGTGACAGTAACATGACACGTGGCATTGTACAGAACAACATTAACATCAATTTAATGGAAAGGACCAAATTGAACATTTTTATAAAATTAGAGGACTAAATTGAACAAATGAAAAATTATGGGTATTTTTAAAAAAATTAAATAAAATTAGAGGACCAAATTAGGTATTAAACCAATAAGATTTATAAATCATTCATCCACACATACAATTCACAAGAGAAGACTATAAAAGACTCAATTATCCAGATTCATTAAAAGAATGCCACCATAGAATCTACACATGAGACTCGAGCAATTATGCAAAACATATGCGCCACTAGAGAATCTATACATGAGATCCTTGATTTTATGCAAAACACATACGCCACCAGAGAATCTATGCACGTGACCCATGCAATTATGCCAAAAATATATGCCACCAGAAAATCGACGCAAGACCCTTGGAATTATGCCAAACATATACAGCATTAGAGAATATATGCATGAGACTGATAAGTCCCTTATTTCTAGAGTTTTTCTTAGCCAATTGCATTGTTTTTGGTAGGTATAAGGTGTTAATTAGGAGTTATTAGCTTATAATTAGTTTAGTTAGGTTTCTAGTCTAGTTCTACAAAAGTAGCTTAAGTAGGTGTTTTTAATGCATTTTTAGTGTAATTCTTAGAAGTAATATTAGTTATATCTATTTTAGCATACAAGATAGGTTCATAAATAGATAACAACATGTTAGTTGGCCTTAGTTGTAGTCTAGTTTTAGAAGCTTAAAGAAAGCTTGGTGTGCCTAACATTCATTTTGAGGTTTTTTTTAGTTTGATATAGAGGTAAAGATCACGAATAACCTGCAAATGGCCATAGGAAACCATGAGAAAAATCTAAACCAGCCAAATTGATAAAAAATGGAATAGTTGACTTTCATTTAAAGGGTTGACCAGCGTTGACCCAAAGTTGACTTTTTGATTTTCAATTCCAAATGGCATGGCTCTTGAATCTCACTTTTACATGTTTGGTTCAATTATGTAATTTGTAGTTGTACTATAGCATTGTTTTGTAAGTTCTAACTTGTTCCTTTAGTCTTAAAATGCAAAAATGAGGGTGTGTTATGAGCCAAGTGGCTTTGTTCACTCACTACAACATGTCGTAAAGCCTAAGGCAACACCAAACACAATGTAAAGTACCTGATATATCTTGTGGCAGCTTTTGGGAAACCTTCCACTTAGGTTACAAGTTAGAGTTGCAAATAGTTAGTAATAAGAGAGTTAGTTTAGTTATTTAGTAGAATTGGTAATAGCCAGTTGGAGGTGTTGCACTGAAATACATTGGCGCCAATACAATCACAATTCATTCACTCATTCTCACCATTACACGAACCATACAAACATACCAGAATCACCATACCATACACTCTCAAGACCACACGTGAACCATCACACCTCTTTCTCTTGTTGCACATTCAATCCACCACCATTCTTTACTAATTTCTAGATTTTTGGCTACACTTGTGGACAATTTTTAAAGCTGTTTTTGTGAGATTATTTCACTTTCATCAAACTGATTGTTGTAAGAATGTTTTTCTGTAATAGATTCATGTATTTCTTCCATTTCCACCGTTCAATTGCTATGTTTTCCTTTCTTTTATTGATTTGCATTCATGATTCAAGTTTGATTGGTTGAATGATAATAATTCACTAAATATTGAATTCGAGTTAGAATCAACTTGAATTTCAGAGCATGCAAAAGTCATCCTACTTAGATATCAAATGTCATTTGATTAGGATCAATTATACATAAACCATTCAGCTCGAGTCATGAACTTCAATTCTACAGAATTTTGAACTGTTGCATTCACGTTTTAAGTTTGAATTCATTGTTCATATGTTTCATATTATTGTTTCTTATTTGTAATTCATTTGTGATGCCATATGTGATGTACTCAAACCATTTCCACGTCCAATTAATGATTCATTACATCCAATTTTATTCTTGCATGTGTATTTGTTATCCACTATATTAGGGTTTGTATTTTGGGGTTTCATGTTTTACTCAACTATTTCTCATGATTCATGTTCCTATATTCTATTGATATCATTTCTAAGAATTTTGTATCATTACATCAATATTTCATTCATTCCATAGTGAAATCTGACCCTGCTCTGCATATTTTGCATATTAACACTCATGAGTAATTGCCAGATTTTTGTTTTCTGCATATTAGGTTGTTAATTCAATTCTAGTGGTTTATTTGAGTTTAATTCACGCATTAGAAGCATTTAACATGTCTAGATTGTGTGTAGGAAGATCACATTGCATATTGACATGCATTAGTAGCTTAGGCATTTCATCAAACACATTGCATTCATATGCATTCATACTATTTTAGGTTCATTTTAGTTTCAGTTTTAATAGAGTTGTATAGATTTCCTCCATTCCACAAATCATGTTCAATAAATCATTCATTTTTCTTGCCTATCTTTCGGATTGATCCTTGGTTGATCACTTTACTACATTAGTTAGTATTAGTGAGGAAATCAAGTTTTGATTAAATCTCTATACGACAAGAGGTTTATCAAAGACCTCTAGAATTATGACAAACACATACTTTCTCCACAAACACGATTCCACATCAAATTCCAAATTCCAAACAATCACCCATATTGTATTCCTCCATTAACAATCCATCATCATCACTAACAACAAATAGGACAAACATAAGAGACTAATTTTTCTAACTACAAACATCAAATCAAAGATCCCACTGGTCAAAGTAACAATTCACGTGTCTAGGATTTGTTGTCAAAATTTCAACTTGATTTGACGGTTAACAAAGCGGGAATGCCGTTTTTTCCAAGATGATGTAGAGATGGAAAACCTAACTCACCCCGCAAGAGGATTATTCGCCCAATGAGAATTGCTCTCTGCCAAAGTTAATTAGTGGTTAAGTTATGAATCATAGTATGTATAGACTTAAGGGAAAAGAAATTGAGTAGAGGTTGTGGTACTGTTGCAATGGAGAATAACCAGTTATTGACTTGGATGTGCTGGATTGTATGTTAATGTTGTTAAGTTAGAACAAATCCTTGGAAAGTGATAACATGTTTGCTAAATCCTAAGTCATGACTAGAGTGAATTAGGAATTTGGATTATAGGTAATGACCATGTATAGTGTGGCAAGACTTCACAAATCAGAGGATGATGAAGGAGAACATGATTATTGTGGGGTATTTTGGTGGTATAGGTTAATGTGCTTTGTTGTGTGCAAGAAAAAATCAGTCACTAGTGTGCTACTGTCATAGCGCCTGGCGGTGCAATGAGGACCGTCACGCGATAGGAGCAGCAGAGAGGTTCCTGCAACGCGTGGCGCTGGCGGCAGGGTGTGGTCCGCCAGGCGATAGACCTAAAACAGTGGGTCTGTCTAGAGCTTGGCGCTTGGCAACGACGAGGTCCCACTAGGCAGTCTGCATAGGTTTCGCCTAGTAGCGCTTAGGTTGCGCCAGACGATAATGTTGTAGGTATCTGACTTGCATGTGTTGTTATACGCATTGATGTGGACTTGGTTCAGGAGATGTTGTGCCATGAGCGGGTATGTTGTGCCATGAGCGGGTAGGTACATGGATGGTGGTGAACACGTGATCATATGAGCGGGGAGGTTCATATCCTGTTATTCTCGTGTGGGGATACGAGCGAGGTAAGTTTGTATGTTCCGTGCTCATACTTGAGAGATACGGTGTGCGGGCACTACAACAAAAATGACTTTAGGCAACAGTGAAAAATTGTAGTCTAAAGCTAAAAAACCGTTGCTTAAACTTTAGGCAACGAATTGTCAATAGATTTACCGTCGTTGTGTAGGTGGTCGTGGTCTATACTATAGGCAACAATTTTTTTTCATTTAGACCACTATAGGCAACAATTTTTTTTTTTTTTTTGCAATAGTGAAAAAATCATTGCCTAAGATATAATAATAGGCAACACTTTTACCGTCTCCCTAACACAACAATTGTTTTTGTGTTGCTTATTCTTTTAAACAAGGTGTTTAATAGGCTACTTTTTCAAATGTGGAAATATAGAAATGCAATCCTTTAAATTAATTTTACAACATAATTTTTAATTTTATTTTTAGATTTAGACAACCATATTTTAAATGATAATTATATTTTAAAATATTAATTAAAACAAAGATATTCTATTAAAATTGTATAAATAAAATTGAAACTATTAATCAAAACACTTATAAAATATATAATGAAAATTGTTTGGTACACAATTTGCCACCATGCAAGTGGACAAGGAAGCTCTAGATGCGTGGCCTCACTATCTTCAACTATCCTCTTTGCATTAATTGAAGCACCAAGCAAGCCACATCTTGTGATTGACACACAATGGTTATGTGTAAAGATTTTCACTTTAGCCGAGCCAATATATAAAGAAGGCAATGGTTGGCTAGTTATGATTCCACTTTAGCTATTTTTTGGTAGGGAGAGGAATATAGATTTTTGGAAAGGATATACTATCACACCTGCAGAGAGTAGGCATAGATAAAGAAATTAGCACTATAGCATAGAAAGTGAAGCATAAGTCATTCCATACTAATAGCAAACATTAGAGTCTCCAAAAGAACTATCATTCTCTTTGCACATAGCAGGAATAATGATAATAGGCAACCCCAAAATTCTTGTTCATCATAGTCTGAAAAATGAGCTCAACCATAAGATGCATAAGATGCATAAGGCACTCAATCATATAAGACATCTTTACTTCATCATACTTCCATAGTGTACTGATCACAAGTTGTTCTTTTTAAAGAGGAGAAAAATAAAATTGTGCAAATCATATAAAGAAAAAGAAAAAATAAAGGAAATATATATTGCAAGCACTAAATAATTATCACGCTAAGCATAGAAAATGTGTCTGGTCTAGCGAACTTGACTCTGACCAAATAATTATCACAAACTTAGATGTAAAGCAATCATGTAAAAGAAGTGTGCCTAAAATCCTCTATCAGTGTAGACCAATTTTGGAAAAAAAAAACTTGATTAAGCACTAAGCGACGATTTTGGTCATTGGTCTCATCTTATGTGAAGACTTTTCACACTTTCTAGGGTTTCTTTTATATATATATATATATATATATATATATATATAATAACTTTTTACTTTCCAAGGTACCCAAAAGGAAAAAAAAAAAGAATTCGTTTTCACATTCAATATAGAAAATGATGGTTAAACACTCCAAAATAAGCTACACCTATATGGAAGAAAATACAAAAGGAATGTGAGATGCCGTGATACATGAAAAGATAAAACTAACTAAGTTTTGAAATGGATTAAGCTTATTATTATTCTAGACATTTACCCAACAAAAAAAATAATTCTCTAATTATACTTATACTCATAAAACCTCACTAGTGCATTTTAGAGCTTTTACATCGTAGTATATGTCTCGGTTCCTGCGCACCCGCTGCATATAAGCACGTGGTGACATTTTTGTAATTAAAGTCATCTTTTATGCCTCGGTTGTCATACTAACCGAGGCATATCGCTTAAAAAAAATTTGACTCCACGCGTTGACCCATAATTTAATTTTTGTATTTTACTGAAGAAATATGCCTCGGTTCTCTTTTAACCGAGGCAGGACAGCTAAAAATTTTGACCACTGTGTTGACCCATAATTTGAATTTTTTTTACTGAAGCAATATGCCTCGGTTCTTTCATAACCGAGACAATAGTGAGACAATATGCCTCGGTCCAGCTGCTACTTGAGGCAGTAAGGAGACATATGCCTCGGTTTCGAATAATCGAGGCAGTATCCCTTCGTAGGGTTAAAAAACCCCAATTTTTACATTGTGCAGCGGCGCACTTCTACAAGCCTTCTTCTTCTTCGACGACCAGCGCAACTCCGAGCAAATCCCGCACAGCTCCCACCGTCCCGCACAACTCCGACGCACACCTCCCACCATCCCGCACACCTCTGACGCTCCAGGCCATCATTTCGTTGCCTACACCGCACCGCTGCTGCATTGCCTGCACCGTCAAGGAGGTTTTCGGCGCCACTGCGGCTTCTTCTTCTTCGACCAACCACCATCACCGCTGCACTGTCGAGGAGTCGTGCACTGCCACTAGAGTCGCTGCATGTTTTTCGGGCAACCATCACCAACGTCCACTATGGTTCTGTTCAGTCTGCCTGCACCGCCACTGCACGCACCGTCGAGGAGGTTCTTCTGGTGCCGCTGCCATTGCTTCCGTTCAATCCCCCGCTCCTTGGTATGTTTATTTTTACGATTTGGATTGTTTTTGGATTCACCTGGATTTTTTTTTTGGATTGTTTGTATGTTCTTATATTTTCAATCTTGAATTTGAGATTATTAAAAATATGGTAGAAATTTGGTTTGTACTAGGAGATAGTTTGGATCCTAGGAGTTAGTACGTATCAATTTCATGAGAATTTATTTTAAACTTTTGACAGTGTTCACGTACTATCCTTGTTGTTCGACTGTGGGTACGGTTGATTCTCCTCCGTTGCTACTCACGTTTCACACTCCAAGTTCTTAATTTTATTATAAGCTTATAATTGTTTAGTATATTGTTTATTTTTTGTATATTAGATAAATTAATTTAATTATATGCTAAACTAAATCTATGTTTTTGTATGTTTATTTATTTATGTTTTAAAGTAAATCAATTTATTTTGTTTGATCTCAAATTGTCGTTGCATGGAGTTAGCCATAGTTTCCCGTTTGAGATTGAATACGAAAATTATTTACTTGTCTCCAAGTATTTTTTTTAAAGAATATGTATTTTTTTTAAAGGAGACAATACTAATAATTTAAATGTATTCAATCTTGAATTGTCCGGTTGGACAGTTTAAGAAGATTGATCACTTTTTAATAGTTTATTAGTGCATATGTCTATTTTAATATACATATCTCAATATTCATGAATATTTGTCAATTGTGTTTTGTATTGATCTTTGGGTGCATATTTGATTTAATAATCACTTTCATTTCGTGTAACCTGAAGACCAATGCGAAATGCTGGCGAAATTTCGTGAAATTTAAGATATGTGTTTTAAAATTAATATGTACCAATAAACTAGAAGAAGTGAATCTTCTTGAATGGGATATGGTCACACCTTAAATATAAAAGCGAGGTGATCATTCATTTAAAGATTACTGAAATTGTTCACACAATTTCAGTATATAAACGTATGGATCGAG
>Ga0214545_1010383_pt1 | contig 13563 bp, 9 predicted proteins | sample CNSS4metaG_FD_160064 | JGI IMG/M metagenome (GOLD analysis project Ga0214545, IMG submission 160064) | Root nodule microbial communities from cowpea collected in UCLA plant growth center, Los Angeles, California, USA - CNSS4 | ecosystem: Host-associated > Plants > Roots > Nodule | place: USA... | reverse complement strand
AAAAAAAAAACTATTTTCCCACTACCATTAAATCTATACATTATTTCTCCAAATATCTCTCTATCTTTATTTATTTGTTTATTTAACATCATTTCATATACATATACTCTTATATCCATATTTTATTTGTGTACAGAGTCGGTAAATTTTTAAAAAATAAATTATTTTTATTTTGGAAATAATTTTGAAACCATGGTAGGTAGTTAGGGAAATAATTATTTATGTTGTAGTTCGTTGGAAAAAAAGTCTTCTAAAGTAACAAGTAGAAAAACATATATGAGAGAATATGTATGCACGCGTAAAAAGAGAAGAAGGTGAAATTGCACCTAAATAATAAATAAATAAAAGGTGAAAAATTTTACATCCATATAAATATACGTATTCATGTCGGCACACACACATATATATATATATATATATATATATATATATATATATATATATATTCAGGTGAGTACAAAGTAAAATATTATGTTGGAGTTCTTTATGTATAAATATTTTAAGATATAACTGATTTTTTTTATAGAAAATACATATTTTATTAAAAAGTTTATATTTCATTGAAATTTTTAATAATAAATATAATAATATATGTATTTGAAAATGTAACTAGTATTTTTCTCCAAACAAATCATAAGTTTTGTACGATAAAGATTAATATTGAATGCATATATTCTTTATTAGCATACATAGATGAATGCTTTGTCATCAAAACTATATTTAAGATTGATTGAATAGGTTAACAAACTATTTTAAATTATATCAGGTGTAGAATACTTCTTTGTCCTTTTGCCCCTCTTTTTAAGAACTTTTTCCATAGATATATATCGAATAAAATTTCTTCTATAAGCTTGTGTGTACATCCATTGGTATAAATTAAAGCATTAAACAAACGGCTAAAGGTATAAATTTGAAATATTATTGCTACGCTATTTTATTTTTCATATTTATTTAATTAGTTGAATAAAAGTTTTACATTTTTCGGACAGAAATTATTATTAATAAATAAATCTAATTAACATAGCACTAGTTTTGACTAATTATCTTTTCTTATTTTGGTGTCATTTCTTTATACAATTTAGGCAATTATAATATAAAAGGAGAAGGACTAATAGTTATTATGGTCAAAATTGGAACCAATTACAAATAGATTCTCATTCGCTAATATCGATCATGCTTGTCCATTCTTATTTGCTATTCTTACATGACGGAATCATTTTTGCAAGCAATTAAAGTATATAGATTTTGGAAACCATTTGATAGATTGATTAAAGAATAAAAATAAGAATAAAACTAAGAAGGAAATATGACTGGTTATTAAGTTTTCTTTTGCTGAAACTACAGGTGGGACTGTTTTTACTTCTACAGAAAAAGTGAGACCTATTAATTCCAATACATGACATACGTATCGAATATATTTGGATGGATAAGAACAAACAATCATATCATATTTTTTTAACGATCAATCCTATCATTTATATAAATTGGTTTCCTTCTAAGCTTTATTTTAAGACAGAAGTGACAATTTTTATTAATCACCAATGGAAAGTTAGAAGCATACATATATGTGTTAAAATAATACAATAGCATATCACATATTGGTTGTTCCACTCACTCTTGTTCCATGCATGAATATGATCTAGAAGCTACTCAAAATCCATGAGAGACGTCATATATAGCATCTTAATCCAACAAGAAGCAAAAAGGAGACTGAGATAAAGATGTTGCCAGGTAGGTATTGAAAATTTCTCCTTCATCACTCATTATAAATACACATGCAACTCTCTTTCTCCTCCAACAAATCTTATTCAAAATAATTTCTCTCACTCTCTTCTGCTGCTCATAACATGACTACTTTACACACCTTTCTGCTTTTACTTTTCCTATCTTATAAACCTGCTCTTTCATTTTCTTCTAGACATAGTCAATATTGGGGTGGTGGCAGGATTTTGAGCTCTGCTTATAATGCTGATCTTGTCACTAACCTACCTGGCCAACCCAAGGTGAATTTCCAGCACTATGCTGGATATGTCACAGTCAATGAAACCAATGGAAGAGCACTCTTTTACTGGTTCTATGAGGCCATCACCAACCCAGAAGAGAAACCATTGGTGCTTTGGCTTAATGGAGGTAAAACCAGATAATATAGTTATTAGTTAATGTTTGTGTTTTAATTTGCTGTGTGGAACATTCCAATCTATCATCAAACATGTCACAAGGTCATACTATGAAACTACATATGTCACATCTGTGACATTTTTGGATCACTTGAGTCATTTGCATGTTTAAGGAGAAAGCCATGTCCTTATCAATATGGATTTTTAATTTGTTTAGTTTGAGTGGATAGTATTATAGGTGGCAGCTAATGAGAGAGAGTTTACGGCACTTGTGGTTTTGATTTGGTGTTTGTTGTTGCTTATGTTCTCTGCTTAGGTGACAACATGATTTTATGCTACAGGTCCTGGGTGCTCTTCTGTGGGATACGGAGCAACACAGGAGATTGGTCCATTTTTAGTGGACACTGATGGCCATGGCCTCAAATTTAATAACTTCTCATGGAATAGAGGTATGATGATGATGACCACTACTAAATACACACACTTTCTGCCACAACCTCACTTTCTTTTCAGACCATGTTCTATAACATTATAAAATTTTGATGGTGAACCACAGCTAGAGCTCCATTATTGGTCCCCTCAATATATATAATTATTAATTGATTAATTTTTATTTCTGTTTTTTATCACATTATTCATTAGTATAGAGTATGTTATAGCAAATAAACTTTATCTTATTATTTGGTGGTAAGAAATGATTGTATCTGTGATGTTGCAGAAGCCAACATGTTATTCCTGGAATCTCCTGTTGGAGTTGGCTTTTCATACTCAAATACAAGCCGTGACTATGACCAATTGGGAGATGATTTAACAGGTCATTACTTATCTTATAATGTTGCTGCTGCATAATGAGCAGCAACCACTATATAATATGCCATTTTCTTGAGTATGTGGGTCACATTTTCTATAGTTTGAAACTTAATCATAAAAAGCAGATCTCTGACAAATTTGTCTCTTCTCTTTCTATTATTTGTGACAGCGAACGATGCTTACTCTTTTCTCCACAACTGGTTCCAAAAGTTTCCATCATACAGAACGAGGGCGTTTTACATAGCAGGAGAGAGTTATGCAGGTATTGAAACTGAAACACCTTTTTCTGCATAACTCATTTTTTGGTCAATTATTGTAATGAAATTAATCATTGATATTTTCAGGAAAGTATGTACCAGAGCTGGCTGAACACATCCATGATAGGAACAAGGACCCCTCTCTCTATATTGATCTCAAGGGTATTCTGGTATGGTCCTACATAAATTAAAAGTCAAAACAAATTGCTGATAAAAATCATGGCACAACGAATCTTCCTTTACTAAAATTATTTTCCCATCTAGTCTAGCATTTCTATATTTTAGTTCAACATCAGGAATTCAAAATAGGCCTCTTATCCACATCATTTTCCACTTTCAATAGCTGAGATATTTGTAAGGAAAATTCTTCACTTTTCATCTTTTGCAATTGAACTTTGAAGTATCAGCATAACTGAGATGTCTGAGATGTCAAATTTCATGGTGATGTCTCACGTGAACTTATTTGGAAATTATTTTGCAGTTGGGTAACCCTGAAACATCTGATGCTGAGGACTGGATGGGGCTGGTTGATTATGCTTGGAGCCATGCTGTGATATCTGATGAAACTCATAAAATAATAAAAACAAGTTGTGACTTTAACAGCACCGATCCATGGCGTAACGAAGATTGTAGTGAAGCTGTGGATGAAGTACTCAGACAATACAATGAAATTGATATCTACAGTCTCTACACCTCTGTCTGCTTTGCCAGCACAGCACGTTCAGACGATCAATCCATGCAAACTTCCATGAAGCTAACATCTAAAATGGTGCGTCAACAAAGTATCTTACACTGTACTATAAATTTATTTTTGTGAGTAATTTGAAATCATTAATTTAAACAAAGCAAATATATATATATATATATATATATTTATATATATTTATATAAGTGTTCTGACACACTAACCTATTTATTTTGTTTGACTAGATGCCTAGGATGTTGGGTGGCTATGATCCATGCCTTGATGACTATGCTAAAGCTTTTTATAATAAACCAGATGTTCAGAAGGCTCTTCATGCCAGCGATGGTCAGAATCTAAAGAATTGGACCATTTGCAAGTAACTTTTTAACCCTTTTCTGTCATCACAGTATTAGAAATGCACTAATCCAAAAATATATATAGAATCTTTTATATGTACATATATTTATCTTTTGCTAAATGATTTTTAATTATCAAATGTAGCAACAAGATATTCAATGACTGGGCAGATTCAAAGCCATCTGTTATTCCAATTTACAAGAAGCTTATTTCAGCAGGACTTAGGATTTGGGTTTACAGGTAAAATTTGAAAATATATATATATGAGTCTCAGTATTCATGGAATTGTGGTTGCTACTGCATTTTTTGGTAGCTTCTTTTCATCATGTTGTGTTGTTGAATGTTTCAGTGGAGACACAGATGGTAGAGTACCAGTGTTGTCCACAAGATACAGTTTAAGCTCTCTTTCCTTGTCTGTCACTAAATCATGGAGGCCTTGGTACCATGAAAATGAGGTAATTAAATCATGAAAGCAAATAAGCTTAATCTTTTGACAGAAAAATTTTATGTTACTTATGTTTTTAATGTTGTGTTTTGATTTGGAACAGGTTAGTGGATGGTTTGAAGAATACGAGGGGCTTACATTTGCAACGTTTCGAGGAGCTGGGCATGCAGTTCCCTGTTTTAAACCAAGCAATTCACTTGCGTTCTTCACTTCCTTTCTCAATGGAGAATCACCACCTTCTACAAAATAAGAAATCTGTATAATAATCATATTGGGTGTTCTTTGTTGTGACCTCATATGAAGATTTTGCTCTTACATTACCATTAGCTAATACCTACCTATCATATTGTTAAAATGCGAAGTAACCCTGCAAATGTAATGAATAAAAGAGTTTTGCTCCCTTTTTCACCGTTGAGCCATAATCCATTAAAAAAAATGTAAAGAAATATATTATTGTACATATTGAATTTAAGTCATATTGAATTATTGTACATATTTCATCGTAACAGTCTAAACATCACAATTCGATCGTGACTCGACTCACTTGTTTTTTATCACAAGACAATTAATGCCACATGATCCATTTCGGAACAATTGATGCCACAAACAACAACGGTATATAGGGTTTTGGATCGACAGATATCATTCCATAACCATTTCTTAAAACAGGTAGAGAAATTGCTTGATGCAGGCCAAAGCTTGTACAAGTATTAATGTGTTTAAAGGAGCGACCGAACCGTAGCTTCTGCGCAGTTGAACCTTTAATTTTTGGCACTGAATAACGCTGAGAGAGATCAATGTTGGAGGGTTTTGTGTTTCTCCGAAGAGGAAGATAGAAAGCATTGCTAATATCCTGAAGCAGTTGTGTATCAGAGTCAAAAGCATTACTAGAGTTGTAGAACATCTGAAAAACTTTCAAGCATGTCAAATGCAGCATCTTGCAAGGCTTGGGCAAATTACTTTCTCCATCAACCAGAACATGCTGGAGAAACTCTTTCGTCATTTCATCTATGATCTCTCTCCCCTCAGCAATTGAATCTTCCATTTTAAGATTAGGGTTCATCATCAATCTGAGCTGAAGAAAGTTCCACTTTCCCTCTTCTGTCTCCCTCTGTCACATGCATACACATGAAATAGGACTTAGTTTTTGATAGCAACTGTTAAGTACATTTTTTTTATCATTGATTATTAATTAACTAACCACCTTATAGGACTGTATATCATTTAATATACGACATATAAGCATTAGTAGTTTAGTGATGGTTTGATATTGAGGTGGTCTGAGATTGTTGTCTGCAAAACTGGGATTCAGAAAACATGAAGCTGGAAGAATCATGGTGTGTATGGCAATAGACAGCATGCCATTCTTCAGATACTCATCAATTGTTGGTGTCTGTCCCTTCTTGTTCCACTTTGCTTCCTCGAGCCACGAAAGGAAAGTTTCACACCACTTAACAAAAGTAACACACACTCTCATGTTAATTAATTACTGACAGTAGGTTAAAAAAGTAATTTAATACACTAATTAAACTCTTAAGCTTAGAATGATTACTAGATCTTGTAGTCCACTCTTTATATCATGAATCCCTCCTTGTTCGAGATATTTTGTGGCAGTTTCACTCACGAGATTATCCAGAGCATTGAATATGACTTTGCCGTGGCCATTTAAGCCCCTAGAATCCCACCTGTGACAGAGTGAAATTATCGAAAATGTTCATGTTTTAAACGAGGAAAAATATTTTTTAATAATTAAATTTTGACAATTTTTCTCACAACTTGAAGAGTATTTTTAAGTGATTTTTTATTTTTTTATTTTTTTATTTTTCTATATTTCAATATCACTTAGAAAATGTTACTTCAGATCATACACTACAAGAAAATGTGTCATTAGTAACCAATTTTAGTGACCAAAAGTTGTTAGTCACTATAATAACTAATTTAGATACCAATTTACAAAGTAAAAAATTATTGGTTACTGAAATAATTACTATTATGAATAAGAAATTATAATTGGTTACTAAATTGGTTTTTAAAATTAGCTATCATGGTTTTGGTTACCAAAGGAAATTGATCACTAAATATTAGTTACTTAGGTTTTGGCTACCAAAATGACTTAGTTACTAAATTGGTCTCTAATTAATTAGTGACCAATTATAATTTTTTATTTATAATAGTGACTATTTTAGTAACCAATAATTTTTAATTTTATAAATTAGTATCTAAATTAGTTATTATAGTGACTAACAACTATTGATCACTAAAATTGGTTATTAATGAGACATTTTCTTGTGGTGATAAGGAAAAGTTGTTAGAATATCATTGTCCTCTCATCAGACCCAAGAATTTAAAAAGTTAATTTTTTAACAATTATATTATGACAACTTTATTTTACAACCCTGAAGCAAATCATAAGATACATTGTCTTTAGTTGTTAAAATATCATTCTCCAAGAATTAATTTTTCACCAATTTCATATTACCTCTCATTACCTTTCACTCTCATTTTTTTTTCTTTAGAAATACAAAAGTTAAATTTTGTGAAAACTATTTTATTCTTAACAAATTATCAAATGGAGTCAGAAGAAACTTTTTTTTTTCATGTTTTAAAATAGTTCTCTATGTGATCCAATAAATCATGAGTCAAAAATCATTCTTTTAATATAACTTATAACTTCAAATCTTAAGAAAAATAGATTTGTTGATCTTTATCCTTATATATTTCTTACCATACTTATAATATATTCCTCAAAATCTTTCTCACTAAAAAGGATTTGAAATTATTTGTAAAATTGAAGAACTCTTGTAAAAAAAAAATTTGATAAGTTAATGAATGTTGTGAATTATAAATGCAACTTATTGATGATACACAGTTTACATATAAAAAGATTGTTGAAAAAAGCTCACGGTTTTACTGTCTCAAAAGTTGGAATTTAAGGTCTACGCAGATGAAAAACCGTCTGATTTAAGAATTCTCACAATTGCAGAACTAATGAGGTTTCAACGAGAAAAAATAATGAGGTTATTATAACAGTTTATTTAATGAAAAACTCAATGGAAGTTCTTAAAACCCACAATTTGTGCAATTATTACTTTCTTCTCTTTACCAAAGAACCAACCATACTGTGCAAAAAAGTAAAGGTGTTTTTCACTGCAATTTGAAAAATAAACTTGGTCACCAGGAAAAACACCGTAGATTAAAGAAAAACAACATGAAAAATGATTGATGATAATTATTTTTTATCAACAAGAACAATATAGTAATAAAAACGATAGGTTGCCCCTATCCATATAAAAAAATAAATTAAGAATTAAAGTTAATAATTTGGAATATTTACTTATAACATCATAATTGATTGAGTATTTGACTATATTGATAATTGTTGCACCAATTACGTGCTTTTCATTTTCTCTCTATAGTGACAAATCCATAAACAGTGGAGTAAGAAAATGATGAAGCTGTGTAAGTTGAAGGAAAATAAAAAAACTTTTAGATCAAACTAGAATGAAATGATAATTGTCATATCGAGTATCTTCACAAATATTTAGAATATTATTTTTATTTTTTGAAAATTTTGAACAATTGAATTAGTTAAAAACGGGTTATAAACAAATATATAAAATTAATATTATTTTTTGTTCATAAAAATAATTTTAATTAAAAAATATTTTAAAAATTCAAATACTAAAATTAGTTAGAGTGTAAGAACTTGAAAAAGAAAACAAGATATAACTATTCAAATTCTAATTAATATTTCAAACACTGTCTACACAAAAAAAAAAAGAAAATTTCATGACGAACAGAAAAATCTCATGCATATAAAATATATACAATATAAATCATGAAAGAGAATATAAAAAAATATATCCTAATTTTCATATGTAAATTTTTACTTTCATAATATTGAATTTTATATTTTAATATTTATTAAAATTAAATGACGTACATATGAAAATTTGGAGGGTGGCGTCCTATAATATCAGTTCCATTCTGGTATTTTAAAAATAGATAAATATATGTTTTAAGTATCTCCTAAATGCCAAGAAGTGAATCTAAAGTCATTTTCAAAGAAAAAAATGTTAGGTTTTTTATGTAAGGACACACCAAAGTTTTGACATTGACTCAAGAAGAAATTCATGTAAGAGACCAAACATCAACTTTAATTTGAAACTTTAAAAAGTAGTTTTACCGGTCTTTCTATTTACTTTTTATCAAAAATTATCTATAATAGAACACACTTTCCAGAATTGAAAGACTTTTGATATACTTTTGACATAAATATAACCCTTATGATTCTTCACCTACTTCATATAATTTGTCTAAGCCATCACCAAAATATCTATGACTCTCATACCACAATTTGGTTTTCAATGGAAAAAAATAAAATGTCAATGACTCTCATACCACAATTTGGTTTTCAATCGTGTTAATGTCAATTTAGTAGATACTAATTAAAAAAATATTAAAAATAAATAAGATTACATCAACTAATAATCTAACACTAATTAAAATAAATGCTAAAAATAAATAAGTTAACATCGATTTAAAATATATATATATATATATATATATATATATATATATATATATATATATATATATATATATATAAGTATAGAAACGTGTATTTTATAACAATATGCATATATATACCTTCTAACAGCGTTGGTGAAATGTTTCAAGTCCCTGAGTGAGCCTTGTGTGTCAAAGAAATCATCTGCAATTGTGATGAGTATAGCAGTCTTTGCCACTAGGCTTCTTACGTAACTCTGATTTCGATAGTTAGTGGAAGAAGCAGCTATAGCATAGTAGCAATACGTTGTTTTCTCTCGACCAAATCCCATGTTTCTTAGACCATAATCTTTCACCCATCTGTTACAGTATCATTGTAATTTCGTAATTCAGAGGTAGGCATGAGTAAGAGATACAGAAGCAAATGCTGTGTTAGGATCATTCAAACCTCGTCAACTCTTTTAATTCATGTCTGAAAGTTGATTGCTTCAACTCGTAATTCTGCCTCGCAAGTTCTAGGAGATCTTCGTTCTGAAAGTGTGAAATCCTACATCGGAAAATTGTCAAAAGCTATAGGAAAAGTTTTTTATGAAATGAAACAATTTGGTTTAAAAAATGTACCTAACATGTGAGGTTTTTCCTTTCCATAGAACATCCGTGTCATTGTTTTCTATCCACGTCCTATGTTTTAAATGATCCGTTTCGGCCAGCCAATGAGTATTTAATTCGTGTTGAACCTGCACAAGAAGGACTGTGTAAATGTTTTAAGAATAATATTATTTTGACAAAGTTTGGTATGACAAACTTTTGACAAACAATTATTTTTGTAAAAAAAAAGTCCTAAAATTTTATCATTTTATTTTTGTAACTTTTATATAAAAATAATAAAAAAATATTCTATTTAGCGATTTTGTCAAAAATTTATTTGTTAAAGTTTCATTTCCCATGTTTTAATGGAAACTGTATACGAGAGTTACAAAGATCATCGGACAAAGAAGAAAATATGAATTTTTTCTTCTTCCTTTATTTCAGCCTAAGATAGTTATATGTTCAAAAATCAATTTAAAAATGTCCTTTTCAATTCCATTATTTTAAGTATTTTAAAAAAATACCGACAACATCTAATTAAGAAGTTAACTTTAATCTTAACTTAATCCCACAAAATCAATATATAAGGTGAGGTTTGCACTCACTTATATACTGTGAAATCAATATGCCATGTCGGCTTCCAACACACACCGAGTTACATCTGGTGCGTAGGACAGGATTGGACATTAATGGATGGTCTCAGAGCGACCTGATAACGAGTGGAACAACATGTCCAACAAACAACAAATTTTTCGATAACAAATCTTGTTAGGATAGACTTTAACCCATTGTTGTCATACCATATTAAGGAGTGAACTTTAAGCCTAACTTAACTCTATGATTTTAACAAAATTGTTGATGTAAATGTTTAGTTATAGTTATATATGATTAAATAGGAAACGGTTAAATACGTTTTTAGTCTCTTAACTTTTAATGAAATTGGAATTAGTTCCTTTTTGAAATTTTGGATCAATTTAATTCTCCAACTTTAGAAGGGTAAACAACACAAATATTACCATGAAATACATTTAAAATATTAAATAAACTAAACAAAATCTAATTAAAAAACTAAATTCACATACTTTTAAACATGAAAGACTTGAATGGATGGAAAGTTTCAAAGTAGAATTAATTTAACCCAAATAAGAAAAAAAATGAAGAAAGGAGGGTGTAGAGGGTCCGGTGGGCATACCATTTGTTGGAATTGGGAGAAAATGGTGTGAGGTTCACCATTTTTAGTCAGCAAGCATTTGTGAAGCAGATCTGTGGTGAAAGATTTGACGTCTTGAAGTTCATTTTCCCCACAGAAAATAAGATTTGAGGCTCTGTACATTGAAAGGATTGTAGTTGACAAGTGTTCCGGTTCCTTTTGAATACGTGCTCTAATTTCTTCGTCATCTAAAAACCAACCAAAGCTCACTGCATTTTGTTTTGGAATTTTATGATCATAAAATTGTATAATGAATAACAAAATGTTATTTAGTAGTTTTGGCTCTAAAATTTAAGATTTGGAGTAAAATAGTTAATTGCAAAGGATGACATACATGAGGGTGATACATTGTATCCATGAATCCTTAGGAGGTGAAATGCCAGAGAGTCTTTGTGAAGCTGAGCTTCAACCATATTGGTCGGTTTTACCCACCATTCTTCTTCCACATAGTTCCTATATATATCATACAAAATATCCATAGTTGATCATGTGTATGCACAAATATACATAGTTTGATCATGTATTATTGTAGTAAGCACAAAAATACAATATGAACTTATGCTCTTATACATCTTACTAAATAAACTTTGTTAAATTCAACTTCAGATATCAATATTTTTAAGTATTTACTGAGATGGAGTGAATGGATAATTTCAGATGCAGTGTCCATAAGTTGTTCAAAGGGGTGGAAAACAGAAACAGAAGCTGAAGTGAAAGTGGTGAGTGGAAGTCCATGGCTTGGTCCATGAGGTGAAATTTATGGCAAGAGATAAAGATGATTTGAATTACTCCTATGAAAGTTTTTATTTATTTTTTGACGTAACTTAACGTGGATCAATTAACTTTCTTTTCTTTTAAAGAAAAGAATCAATTACTCACACTAAATCATGCAATATTGAATAATAAAAAATAATTAATATATTTTTATTTTTTCTGAATTTGTGTGTTTTTATTCGTTACAGACAAACTGTCTAAGTTTAATTCTTTATACACAGCATAATTAGTAGAACTAACTATCAAACTAAAAAAATCAATTAACTTTATTGTAAAAGAACGTTTCTAAATTAAATTAATTATAGGGATAATTTCTATTCTAACATTTACGATGGTACATTGTAAATTTCTAATAAACTCGTTACCAAAGAGGAGTTAGAATTTGTTAGGGTGTAGATATGTATTCAAATGGATATTTTATATTCACCGATCAAAATATCCATTAACAACTTAAAATGATATTATTTCAATCATATTTATTTAATTTTTAATTTAAAACTTAATATGTGTTATTATATCATTAAAGTAGGTTGTTGGATGAGTGTACTTATTTGAAAGGTATCCTTAATATGTTTGGTGACGTGTAGTGATCAAAATAAAAATTTGTACCCGTCCATATTAATGGCTATGTTTACGGATAAAATTTTTGATGAATCTAAATAAATATTTTTAATGAATATTTATAGATAATGTGTATAGCTACAGCGACACATATTTGTTATTCATTAATAAATATTATTACATTTTATTTTTTAAAATTCAAGTGATGATTGTTAGTAATTATAGAAGAGTAGTTTAAAATTTAATTTTATATATTCTTATTTTTTTTATACTTACTACTACTACTAGCGAACACACAGGCGCTGTCTGTATCCGCATTTTTTAATTTTTATAATATCAATAATATTTATTTTTAAAACATATATAATAAATTTTAAAATAGTTATTAAATAAAATAATTATTTAAAAAATATTTTTAGAATAACGGTCAAAATAAAAAAAAATTAAAAAAAAAACGGTTAAAGAAAAAATAATTATAAAATAATTAATTTTTAAAATAATAATTAAGGATAAAATTGAAAAATGAAAAGTGGACCCAAAAAGAGGAATCTCATTTATATATTGTTATAGATTATATTGGAGATATTTTATAATAAATTAATTTTTTAAAATTTATAATTTGAAACAATCCATCTAATTTTTTTTTTTAAATATCAAACTTATTTAGATTATTTTATTAAGTAATTTGATTTAAATTATTCTTAAAAATTACTTTTTTTTTTCAATCCAAATTTATATTTTAAAGGTTTAGTTTTAAATAATTTTATTTAAAATTTGAAAAAATATAAGAATATTTATGTGTATTCATGAGTAAATGTGATATACAAAAATTATATAATACTTTTTTTACGAATACACAAAACAATGTTTTCAAACAATCTGAGTAACCAATAGTCACTAATACTCAACCTCACACATCACATTGTCATCCTATATATACTTATACTTGTTATAAACCTTTGTGTAGAATTGAATTTAATCTTGTATGTGTAAATGAATAATTAATATATATATATATATATATATATATATATATATATATATATATATATATATATATATTTTATATTTATTTTTATATATAATATATTATTTTTTTTATTTATATATATTATTATTATTTTTAATTTTTATATATATATAAATATATATATATTTTTAAATATATATATAAATAATAAATATATATATATATATATATATATATATATATATATATATATATATATATATATATATATAATTTTTTA
>Ga0214545_1010381_pt1 | contig 13568 bp, 14 predicted proteins | sample CNSS4metaG_FD_160064 | JGI IMG/M metagenome (GOLD analysis project Ga0214545, IMG submission 160064) | Root nodule microbial communities from cowpea collected in UCLA plant growth center, Los Angeles, California, USA - CNSS4 | ecosystem: Host-associated > Plants > Roots > Nodule | place: USA... | reverse complement strand
AATACAAAAAAAAAAACATAAAAAAAATCAAAAAAACCAATTAAAAAAATTAAAAAATTAAAAAAAAAAACTATGAAATGACACGTGACAGTTACTCTTCATGCCCGTTAATAATTTAAATAATGTTAACAAAAAATGATCCAATTGAATAAAATTGATAAAAATTAGAATCTATTTGAACATAAAATCAAAATTATGACTTATTTAATAAAATTTGATGAAAATTGAAAAAAAAAGTGTTTTAACCTTTTAAATTAATGCAAACTCAAGGACACACCTTAAAAGTAATATCGTGAACAAGAAAAATAAGACTCAGAAAAATTTAACCATAGTAGTAGTCTAGTACTCTCCATCAGTTCTACTCTAAATCAGAATCCAAAATGATTTTCTTTACGCGATAGACTGCAAAAAAGTATATTCTATAAATACTTCAAACAATCAATGCACTTTTGCTCGGACATTCAACAAGCTTACCAAATGGTCATATGAATGAAAAAAAACACCTTTTCATTGTATGTTCAGAAAAAGGCACGAAAAAAATGCAGCATTATTCTTGGAACATGGACACGACCAAATCCGAAGCAGTTCCTCTTCGTGGGTATTGATTTGTTTATGGTAATGGTAATTATAGAGATTAACCTAGTCCTAGTCCTGTTGGGTGTATGGGTTTGGTTGCAGTAGATTGGTTCCGCTTGCATTTTTTGACTTGTGACGCGTATTCCAATTTTCATGTGAGTGTGATATCTAAGTTTGTTGACCCACTCAAACGGAGCAGCCACAAAAAGTTGAACTAAATTACTCACAATTTATTCAACACATCCTCCAAGCCCTTCTCTCAGTTGACTCCGACCCAAACTTCCGGATGCAATAATCTATCACTACTACCACACCACAACAAATACAACCATTAAAGGAACAAATACTAAGAATCTTCTAAAGTTGACTACGAAATTTTGTCACACTTAACAACCGTGTTTCTTAATTCAACATGCTTAGTTTAAGATCCCATAATTATTCAATCATCGGTGCTAAATTTATTCCCAGTCACATGGTAACGGTGTACAGGACAAGAGAAGTCTCCTCTTTGCCTCTTTGCCCGCTTAATGCCAATATAAACTATTCAATCACTTAACATACAACTCTAATCATAATTAGTTTCGGAACGACTTTAAATTTCAAGTTATTTTTTAAATACATTTAAAAGTTCATATGAATTATTAAAGTTCATACATTTAAAAACACGTGGATAAAAAACATGTTGATCCAAAATTATATATTAAAGTTGAAGTGAAGGTTATATATGATGAGAAGATAAGATTGCATAATGTATAAAATTAAAACAAATTATTTATCGATTGTTGAATAGTAGTACCGTACCGTATATCTACGTTTGGGAGAAATACAGTCAACCTCATGGGTTTGGGACTGACGACATGGCTACGCAAGAAAGACGAAAGGGATGAAGAGGTTGCTTTGCCATACACACGGAACCTGTTTGGTTAAACCGTCCAACAATTTTCTCATTCTTTCACTTCAACCATCAAAATCACCGTTCCAACTTAGATATGGAAAATTAAAAAATAAAAAAAATGTACTGCGAAGTCTTACGTTGCACAAAGAGACAGGTGTGAAAAGGTGGTGGTTTCACAATGGTGGAAAAAATTGTCCACTTAACATCACAGGTCGGAATTCCAAATTTCCAACTGTTGTTTTTAGAACAAATCAAATTGCTTCTACATGACACACGTAATGGAAGCTTCCTCTTACGGGGAGAAGGTGGACCCCGGTAGGGAGACAGAACAGGTCGTTTCTGTAATTTCATAATTAAAAAGCTTTTAAATTTAATAATTTATAATTCAAGGGGTTTCTTTGTCAATAGAAAAACTTAGCCTTTTTTTTTTTCTTATGTGAGAGAGGGAATATCATAATGCGACATCAATTCATACTTTAAACGAATTAGGGCATCTAGATTATGCGTGCTTTTATTTTAAAAATTCAATCTTTTTTTTTTCTTGTGTGAGACTTTTAGTCATCTTTGGACATCAACTACTCAACTACCTAACCCTACCCAGTCCTATAATAACCCCCGTTTCCCCTCATTCTCTCCCACAACCTCCTCCAGTTCATTCATCTTGAGAGGGTTTGTATCTGCAAGAAACCAAAAACGAAACAATCAATCGAGCAAGGTTTCAACAGCCACTTGTTGTCGGTTCAGATCTCCTTCCCTGTAAGTTTTCAGCGGGAGCCAACAGAGAGATTCTAAAACTGTCGAAGCAACTTTTTCAGGATCAAGCAAGAGAGGTGAAAGGAAAATGGTTGGAAAGCTGATGGTGGTGAGGCTTGTTTTGGCCATATCTGTGTTGGGCAATCTCCTTCTGACAACCTCGGCACAGTCACAGGCATGCTCGAGCCATACCTTCACGGAGAACAGGGTGTTTACCACGTGCCGTGATCTTCCTCACTTAAGCTCTTACCTTCACTGGTCTTATGATCAGTCCTCAGGCAGGTTGGACATAGCATTCAGACACTCTGGAATCTCCGACTCAGACAGGTGGGTTTCGTGGGCTATAAATCCTAACAATGACCTCTCTTCATCCATGACTGGAGCACAGGCTCTGGTGGCTATCTCACAATCTGGCGGCACCCCAAGAGCATACACTTCTTCCATCCAAAGTCCCGCAACCCAGTTGGCAGAGGGAGCCATCTCTTATCCTCATTCTGGCTTGACGGCTACCCGTCAGAACAATGAGATCACCATCTATGCCACCCTCACTCTTCCAAACAATACCGCTACTTTGGTCCACCTTTGGAATGACGGTTCTCTCTCTGGTTCTACCCCTCAAGCGCATTCTTTGTCCAACACCCAATCTAAGGAAAGTTTGGATCTTCTTTCTGGTGCCACTCAAGCAGGATCAAGTGGGGGTTCACTCCGAAGAAGAAGAAATGTAAGTACCTATTTTTCTGGTGCCTGGACTTTTTTTTCTTTTTTTTTTTGAGAAGCTGATTGAAGGATGTTGATTTGTTGTCAGGTCCATGGAATTCTTAATGCTATGAGCTGGGGGACTTTGATGCCCCTTGGTGCCATCATAGCTAGGTATTTGAAGGTGTTCAAATCTGCTGACCCTGCTTGGTTTTACCTTCACGTTACCTGCCAAACCTCTGCATACATAGTTGGTGTTGCTGGTTGGGGAACTGGTCTCAAGCTTGGCAGTGACTCAACTGGTGTTACCTACGATACCCATAGAGCACTCGGAATCACCCTCTTCTGCCTTGGAACCCTTCAGGTATGATTTATGAGATGCTCTTCATTTGTTTTTGTTTCCGAACCCTCTTCTTTTGAATGCTATGGGGACTCAAACAAACTACCTCTTTCGCTGAATACAGGTTTTTGCTCTGCTTCTGAGGCCCAACAAGGATCACAAAATCAGAATCTACTGGAACTTTTACCACTACGCCATTGGATACGCCACCATAATCATCAGTATCATCAACATCTTTAAAGGGTTCGAAGCCTTGGAGGTTTCCGTAGGGGATCGCTACAATGACTGGAAGCATGCTTACATTGGCATCATTGCAGCTTTGGGTGGTATCGCTGTGCTTTTGGAGGCTTACACATGGTTCATTGTGTTGAAGAGGAAGAAATCAGCGAACAAGACAGCACATGGAATCAACGGAACAAATGGTGTTAATGGGTATGGTTCTAGTGCACAGCATGTGTAGGGAAAGTGACCATATAGATACTGGATTTTTGGCTTCTGAATTCTATCTATATGAGTTTTGTTGTTAAACTCCTTTTCTGTCTATATATTTGTTTACACGTGAAGTGTGTTTAGGACACTCCACTAGCTTAGAGTTTGGTTTCGATATGAAATTCTTTCGTAGGATAGTTAACGAGTTCCTGCTATTCCAGAGGATACTTTGTATCGGTTTTTCCATATTTGTATTTATTTACCTCCGTCTTACTCTTTCTCCATACCTTTCAGTTTCAAATATCTTCTTATGTTATATCTTGTGGTTAGATAAAGATATTACATTTTTTTCTTTTGTTCTTTCTGCTTTGGGCAAGAGCAGGGTGGATTTTTTTGTATGAACAATTTGGTAAAAATTTTTCGAAAACGTTGTGTTGAATTGAATTTCTGTCTGCACCTTGGAATTCAACCGTTGAGAGCTGCGAATAAGAACATAAATGGTATAAAGAGTACAGGCTGGACATGAGATGTTTGGGTGAACATGATTGACCTAACATCTTTGGAATGGTGTGAATTTATCGAGCCGCAGGGATGGATGCATTATGCTCTTTTTGTCATATTGGACTATTCTCTTTCTATCTGCCCTTAAACTAATCCTTATCAAATCAATATTTAATACACGTTGATCCTCTTTTTCTGAGAGTTTGAAAACCGAACCCACAAGTAGGTGCGCACGCCAACTTATTTTTATGTGTAATAAGTTGCTGGTTGCATTTGTTTGTTCTTTGTATTTCGGCCAAACTCATGCGAAAAGGCCAAGGCACTAGGCAGTGTCTGTATTGTAGGAAATTAGAAAAAAGGGCGACGAGTAAGTGTGGAAAGAATCGCAGCATAATCTAGACGGAAGTTTATGGGAAGTCTCCCACACCCCATGTGAATGGAATTAATTTAAAGCGGTTGAGATTTTTTCTGAATAACTTTTCTGAACGTGTTATTTAATTTCTAGAATAGTTTGTTTCCCGATTTCACCAATTAAAGTACCAAGTTACTCCGTAATGATCTCAATCAAATAAAATGAATAACTAGCTATATATATATATATTTTCACCAAGATTCTTGTTTTACGCCACCACTCCACTTTGTGTGGGAAGTATATATCGGTCATACCCAACTCGTGAAGTGAGGAATGGGAAACTTTCCGAAACACAATCTTTTTAAGAACAATTGATCTTGTGAAACAACAAATGGAAAACGATCTTTGCCTGCGTGATATTTGATGGAGTGGTGATCCACCTCCCATGCTCACTACATTCATGTTGTACTGGGCTACTTGTAATTGATATGATATGATTGTCTTCTATCGTTTTAAGGAACTGTGTGAGACAAGTAAATAAGTCTTCCAATAATTAATCTTTGATATCTTCTGCTTAAAATCTTATGGCTAAAAGATTTGTAAATATTTTCTTGATATATATTGTTCTTGTAAATTCATATAACACGGAACTCAACTTACAGTTGATTTCACCCATTTGTCATGTGATCAATAGCACTGATGAGTAATCCAAGTTCTGTTCACAGAAAGATGTGCATAGGACTTACCATTGTTGCATGCGCAAGATTTGACATTGGAAGAGGAGGATTCTTGTTTTTCGTGATTACAACAACATGGTTGATCTTCTTTGTAGTGTTGTTGATAAATGTCACCATTCAGTGTAGCCAATAATATTGTACCAACATTGCTTTCAGTATCACTGTCACCACAATAAGTACATGTGAAGAAGGTGTCAGTTTTGTTGGATGAATTTTTTTCTTTTGAAGATTGAGTAGGTCCAGGAGGACAAAAATGCAGTGTCAGATAGCTTGAGGTGCTTAGTGTGTCATTGTTGTGATCCTCGCGAACATATGCCAAAACATGATTAAAATTCAAGAGGAGGATCCTCACTCAAAAGGTTTTGATGTAACACCAGTGAGGAAGTCAGATTTATAAAAAAAAAATGGTATCATCCAAGATTATTCCAAATGCAAAAGGGGTATTATTCGACACGATTTGTTGAGCAATAACCCTTCGTTCATGAGTTGTAAATAACTGGTAAGGAAGCTTTGGTGATGGTGTATGTGAATTCCATTGGGTTAATGCAGCTTGCATACCATGTGGAAAATAATATTTTCTGAATTCTGTTATTTCACTAATACTCACATTTATATACAAAGTTTACACAATATAACTTGCTTCCCCATTTTCCTAGTTAGAGTACCAAAAATACTTCACGACACTTATCTAATCAATTCAACTAAACTTTTGATGAATATCCATTTCCCATATTCTTGCCTAATTCCTTAAGCTCAAGCCAATAGCTGCATCATTAACACACCAGACAATGAACCAAAATTAGATTACATATATGCTCAAACAATCACATTCTCCCCATCAAATTCTATAGTAGTGCTACTTTCACTAAAAGAAATATAGAGAATAAACAATTGTAAAATAATTTTTATGAACTATAAGTAAATATAATTTAAATCAGCAGTTAGATGATTTGTCTTAACCTTGCTACATAATTTAAATCAGCACTTAAACGAGACCATTTACTACATAATAGCCGATGTAATAGGCTTTAGTATTTGTTGGGTTGGGTCATATTAATTCTGATGGGTTGTTTGGATAAGTTTATAATCAGCCATTTTTTTTTAACAAAAAAAATATTTTTGTTTTTAATAAATGAAATAAATACAATAAATCTTTAAACCAAAAAAATAATATGTATCTATTTTAGTAATGATTGTTATAATGATTATGATTTTATATAATTTATTATTAAATTTTAACAAAAAATATACTAAAAATAAAATTTTAAATATACTTAAAAATTTATAGATATTAAAACATAAATAGAGATCAATTATCATACAATTCTGATCCGCTATCTGAACCTGAATATAAGTATTAATTTACTCAATTTTATTTATTCAACTTTACCCGTTCCCCCAACTTTACCCGTTCACCCGATCCAACTCAACCATGTGTTCAAACTTTTTTCTAAAATTTATTCTCAATCCATCAGATTGGATGTTGGGGGCTTCTCCCTGCACCTTCAATAGTTCTTCTGTACCCCCAAAAAAGACTGTTATACCCTTATTTACTATGAATGAGAGAGTGGGTGAAAGTGGGTGGGACGCAGTAAATTTCATTTACTGCGTCGCCAACATCCTGCACCCCCAAAACATTATTTCTTCTACTCGCGTTTCGTCTCTTCTCCATTCCAGTATCGGAATACAAAAGCCGTTTTACGAAAAAATCAAAACGTATGGGAAACGAATTACAGAATCCGTTTCATAACACTTTGAAACGGATTCTATATTCCGTTTCAAAAAAAATTGCAAATTGTTTTTACGAAACGGATTACAGAATCCGTTTCATAGTGTTATGAAACGGATTCTGTAATCCGTTTCGTAAAAAAAATTTGCAATTTTTTTTGAAACGGAATACAGATTCCGTTTCATAACACTATGAAACGGATTCTGTAATCCGTTTCGTAAAAACAATTTGCAATTTTTTTTGAAAAAAAATTGCAAGAAACGGATTACAGAATCCGTGTCACATCCCATACATTTTTTGCTTTTCTGCCTTGGTAAATAAAGTGTCAATGGACATTTGTCACAGTGTGACACTTACAGAGATTGCAGTGTAGCAAGCTCGAACATCAATTTCTCCATCATCATGCATCCTGAATAAAGTATTTGATGATTGAAAAGAAAAGATTGATTAGAAAAATAAGGTTTCACAAGCAACTCTGCATGTCTCAACCACAAAGAGAATAAACCGCATTAAAGAAATGCTTTCAACAAAGCAGATGAATTCACACCCTTCAGACAAGTGTGCGGTGGCAGATTGGTTTCTACACAACAGGGGCTCCACAAACACAAGAAAATAAAAAATGTCACCATTCATAGGTGTGAATGGTGGTGCATTGCATTTGTGAACAGAGAGCAAATACATGGAATTGTAAACCACAAAAAGTTATATCCTACTTTATAAAAGATTTAGAGAATAGCTATCATTAGATATAATTAAAAAGGGGTACAAGATATCACTATAATTTCTTATTTTTAATTGAAGTGACAAAGATGTATAAGATATCAAACCTGAACCCCCCATTTGGCTGCTTCATCCTTCGCAGAAACCCATGCAATTTATCTTTGAGAATAATATGTTCAAAGTACCAAACCAATCAGTTCCACACAAATAAAAACTAGCTCCATCAAATAAATAATGGAACATAATATGATAAAAAAACTTGCGTTGAGCACATAAACTGACCACCTATTTAATTGATGCGAGGGATTTCTAACCACCCAAAGTAATAAGTGTATTAACTGCGGCATAAGTTGTGGCAATATGAGGCATCCGTAGAGAACATTCCAAGAATATAAATAATTCATTACTCTTCTCCAACACTAAAGAATAGAAGTAGAACCTAAACCTAAACTCCCTTTGTAATGTTCTTTTTACCTTTGCAAAAGCACAAGCAATATACTATGTAGAAAACGGATTTCACAAAGTTTCAGAAAAAAAAAAAAAAACTAAACTGAATGTGAAATCCGTTTCATCTATGTAGGAAATGGATTTCATAAACCGTTTCACAAAAAAAAATTCCTACGAAATGGATTTCACAAACCGTTTCAGAAAACAAAAATAAATAAAACCCTAAACGGAATGTGTATTCCGTTTCATCTACCTAGGAAACGGCTTTCACAAACCGTTTTAGTAAAAAAAAAAATCCTAAACGGAATGTGTATTCCGTGTGATCTACCTAAACGGCATGTGTTCCCTTTCACGAATGTTACAAACGCATCAATGAAATATAAAAAACAAGACATGGATCAGTGAAATATCGCTAAAATCAATTACAACATACACACTTAACTGCGCAAATGGAGAAGATGGGGTTGCACGAAAACAGGAGCCTGCGTGCGCTGCTGGGAGAAGAACAACGGAGAAGAACACTAACAGCGGGAGAAAAAGGATGTGGAGAAAAAGGATGAGGAGTGTGTGGAGGTGGGGAGGGTGCGTGGGAAGAAGAGGAGGGATAAAAGAGGTCAAAGATTCTTGGGGGTGCAGGGGGTGCAGGCTGGAGCAGGGAATCTGCTTTATTTGGGGGGTGCAGTGTATGGTTTCGGGGGTGAAGAGATACGCGGTGAATGGCTTCACAGTAACTGATTTTTTTACCATAGACAAACATGGAAATAATTTAGGTTTTAGAGGTACAAGAGAAATCATTGAAGGTGTAGGGAGAAGCCCAAAAAAAATTGGGTCGGTGAAGAAGTTGGGCCACAATAACCCAATGTAAAAATTGCCACTTTTCGGGAATATTAAAATTTGTTGCAATATCCGCGTTGCGTGAGGACTAATTGCTCACGACGTCGTTTGCAAACGCGGCATTGTTTGTCCACATTGCAATCATCGACGCTGCGACCGTATTTGCCTTCAACCATACGCCAACAACCCAAGGGAACACTCGTTTACTTCGATCTTCAGGTCATTGCTCCTTTCCTTTCCCTAATTTCTCATTTCCAATTTCCAACGGTCAAAACCTAGCCGGTCAAAAATGGGGAAAACTGCCTTAGCCACCGTCGTCGCCGCCTTCCTGCTCCTCCTTCTCGTTCCCCCCTCCACGGCGGAGATAAAAACCCTCACCATAACCTCCGACACTCGCCCCATGATCCTCTTGGAAAAATTCGGGTTCACGCACACTGGCCACGTGTCGATCGCGGTATCCTCTGTGTCCGTTGTGGCGTCGTCAGGGTCGCAACCAGACCCTTCCCGGTTAGGGTTCTTCCTCCTGAGCGAAGAGTCCCTTCTCCAAGTCCTAATTGAGATCCAGCAAAACCCTAGCTTCTGCGTCCTTGACTCGCACTACATCAAGAGCCTTTTCACCTTCCGCGACCTTTCTCCCCCTCCAGCCGCCTCCGTCAACCGCACCTTCCCCGTTACAATCGCCAATGAATACAGTCTCTTCTTCGCCAATTGCGCGCCCGAAACCTCCGTCTCCATGGCGGTCCACACGGCGCTCTACAACCTCGACCCCGACAACTCCCGCGACTACCTCTCCGCCGGCCAGACCCAGCTTCCCTCCCTTTTCTCCCTCTTCTCCGTCGCCTACTTCGCCTTCCTCGGCCTCTGGCTCTACCTTTGCCACTCCAACCGCCGCTCCCTCCACCGGATCCACCTTCTCATGGGTGCCCTTCTTCTCATGAAGGCCCTCAACCTCCTCTGCGCCGCCGAGGACAAGCACTACGTCAAAATCACGGGTACACCCCATGGCTGGGACGTCCTCTTCTACATCTTCCAGTTCATCCGCGTCGTCCTCCTTTTCACCGTCATCGTCCTCGTCGGCACTGGCTGGTCCTTCCTCAAACCTTTCCTCCAGGAGCGCGAAAAAAAGGTCCTTATGATCGTCATCCCCCTCCAGCTCCTCGCTAACGTCGCTTCCGTAGTCATCGGTGAAACCGGCCCCTTCATCAAGGACTGGGTCACTTGGAACCAGGTCTTCTTGCTCGTCGACATCATCTGCTGCTGCGCCATAATCTTCCCTATCGTCTGGTCCATTAGGTCTCTCAGGGAAACCTCCAAAACCGACGGAAAAGCCGCCAGGAACCTCGCCAAGTTAACCCTCTTCAGACAGTTCTACATTGTTGTCATTGGCTACTTGTACTTCACGCGCATTGTTGTCTTTGCACTTAAAACCATTGCGGCGTACAAGTACCAGTGGGTGAGCAATCTCGCCGAGGAGACTGCTAGCCTAGCCTTTTATGTGGTCATGTTCTACATGTTTAGGCCTGTGGAGAGGAATGAATACTTTGTGCTCGATGAGGAGGAAGAAGAGGCCGCGGAGATTGCCCTCAGGGATGAAGAATTTGAGCTGTGAAACAAATTCACTGACTACATATCAGGTTCTTCAATCACTTTGTTGCTACTTGATAGTTGATCCATCTACTGTTAGAGATGTGTCGATACTTGAATACTGTGTCAGTATGTTAAGTTTTTGTGTGTGTTTGCAATTAATATGCGGAACAGAAGAGAAGGAAGAGTGTGATCATGTTCTCTGCCATTTTCACTTTAGGAGCCGTACTGTACACGCTTAGTTGTTACTTCTCTCTCAAATGCATTTTTACTGTCCACAATCTCAACTTTTCTTGTTGTTCTCTATTTTTGTTCAGGGTTGTCATTTAATTAGTGATAGCAATTGCTTCTTGATTTATGTTACATAGGATGTCTTGCAGTTTTCTTCATGTGTGTGTTCCTTCTATGATAAAAGGCATTCCTGTCATAATTTGTAATATTGATTGATTTTTAGATTTAATTCACAAGGGCTTTGATGTTTTTTTATCAGTGCATGGTTGCATGCGTGGATGACTTAGGAGAAAATTGACATATTGAGCAAATGAAGGTGCAATTGAACAGAGTAATACCTGGCTCCGCATTTTTTTTCAGAGTACCTTGAAGCAAAGCAAGACTTGATTGATGGGCAAGTGGGGATTTTGTGGTTTAACTATACTGCGTAACTAGTTACGTATTAAATGTATGTATGATTTTTTATTCGCCCTTGGTATTTACTTGTTCTATTTTGTGAAAGATGTGCTAGAAATGCTGTTGTGTTTATTGTTTGATATATAAACTGTGCAGACTCATATAAAACGGATACTCAGTGTAGAGTTTCCTGCTTGAAAGCGTTAGAACTAGTCACCTTATGTCTGTTCTTATCTCAGTGAACTTCACTTGTTTAGGAAAAAAAGCCCGACCTTACGTTGTAAAAGGTAGGCCATATTGGTTTTTACATCATAATCTCTCTGGTATTCGTAGTGTTTCCCCAACCGTTCGAGTTGAATGGAGTATAGATCTAGTTCTGCGTGAGAGGATAATCTTCTATTGGTGCTCATGTAGAAACTGAGTATAGTTCTAGTTCTTGAAGTTTGTTGATGCAACAGAAAAGTTTATGAACTTTTAAGGCACAGGATATAATTTGTGTTGGTTTACTCATCCATTGAACTTGGTGCACTCATGCTTTTGGTTTGAAGTCAGCTTATATTAGTGTCATCTTTTGATTGCTGTGATGCCGATGTTTTGTATGTTCATATTTAGAAATGATGCTTTGAGTGCAAAACGGTGTTTAGTCCGATACTCCGATTAACCCTTACCTCCTGAATTTTGTATGGTCCAAGTGATTTGGTAGTTTATTATAGTTGTGTACAGATTTTTGCAATGCATGGATCTGATCTTCACTTATGGGCTCTTTAGAGAAAATGGAAGTAATGTTTGGTTATATCTTCGAATGATCATCTGCCACCACAAGATAATTTGTTATGAAATTTTACTTAAAATAGAAAGGTATAGATAGAGTTTTCTTTCCTTTATTAAAAGGCTAAAATACTCTTTTAATCTTCTAATTCTTATAAAAAATTCAATTAGATCTTTAGTTTTTATTCAATTAGATCTCTAGTTTTTATTTGGTCTAATTTAGTCCTCTAATTTTATAAAATGATTTAATTAGATTGTTTTTGGTTAAATTGATGTTAGATTTTGGTTGAAATTAATATATCAAATCACTTCATTTAAGAAGTTTAAATATTCAAATTAATTTTATTTTTTAGATGAAGTGATTAGAAAAATAATTTAAGGTTAATCTAACTTAAAGTATATAATTGAATTATTTTAAAGAATTAGAGGACTAATTGAATAAGATAAAAAAGGAAGATCTTATTGAATTTTTCAGGGAAATTATAGGATGAAATTAGGATTTTAATCTAACTTTAAACTTGTTCATACAAAATTTTGCTTGATGAAATTGCCATATAACTTATTGTTTTAGAAGAATTTATTGGAAATTTGCAGAAGCCTAGTATAGTTTAATTACGTGAGTTTGAGTATCATTTTGTTTAAATTAATCGTGAATAATTATTTTTTAAATTTAGTTTAGTTTTATTATTTTATAAGTTTAGAATTAACACTTCTAATCATTATTAAAACCAGGTTACGCACATGCGATTAATAAAATACATTTTTTTTGGTAGAAAATGTCAAAAAAAATTGTACTTAATAAATGTTAATGAGACTTACATTTATATGGTTTCTATTTAGATTTATCTGTGTTTTGAAATTTGATTTAATACATGAAAAATGTTAAAAAAATTGTACATGATAAATGTTAATGAGACTTACACTTATATGGTTTCTATTTAGATTTATCTGTGTTTTGAAATTGATTGGATACATGTCTGGTTTTCTTCAAGCAAGTAACATTTTCAAAAATTAATTGGTAAGATTTGGGAGACATTCATAGCAAGGGATTGATAAGATTCGTCCTATTCATTAAATTTAGGCATCCACGTGTTGGAAAATACAATACTTTTTTATTGGAAACATGTAATGAATTTTAATCAATTTTATTACTCATGAAAATACTTTGATCATAACAATTTTTAATGTTCTTATAAAAGTGTATTATGACTTTTTAATATTATTGTAGTTGTTAAAAATAATCATTTTGTTAAGAATGTGCGTGAAAATAGGTTTTGATCCAAAAGTATTAATTTTAATCGTTTTTAAAAAAATTTATGGTAATGTTTTAATCATTTTTTGTAACTGTGTTGATGTTATATTGAAGGATTATGCTAAACTTGGATAAACAAGTGAAGTAAATTCTTTAGTAAGGTGTTATTGTTTTTGTATGATGTGATCTTTACATGGTTGTAGAATTATGTGGATGATCTCCTGAAAGACGACAAAATTTATTGTGAAAAGAATTGAAATTATGTTTGATTCAATTATATATATATATATATATATATATATATATATATATGTGTATATATATATGT
>Ga0214545_1010379_pt1 | contig 13570 bp, 8 predicted proteins | sample CNSS4metaG_FD_160064 | JGI IMG/M metagenome (GOLD analysis project Ga0214545, IMG submission 160064) | Root nodule microbial communities from cowpea collected in UCLA plant growth center, Los Angeles, California, USA - CNSS4 | ecosystem: Host-associated > Plants > Roots > Nodule | place: USA... | reverse complement strand
GATTAATCTCCCTTGTGTAAACCCTACACAAAGGACAGTTTATTTATATTGATAATGGGCCAAATCCCAGAAATACATAATGGGCTGAGCCCAACTATTAAACACAATATTATATCATCTAACAGAACCAAATGAATTCCTACGTTTTAGTAAATCAGCATCATCACCATGAATTCCCTTCTCTAAATTGGTTTTCAACAAAACTGATAGTCCTACAACCTGATAATGATCCAAAAGCAACACTTCAAAATTTATGACACTGAACAATACTACCAAGTGGAGAAAAAATATTCTTGGCAAACATACCCCTTCATATTGTTGCAGAGCAGCAGTGTCATGCTCCCTCGAAATTGAAGCAAGTTGTTCTTGTCCAATTGGAAATTATATATATTTCAACAAAAACTTAATACCATTCTGATAAAAAAGTTGAGACAAGAAATTGGAATCAAAATATTTAATGCATAGCTAGCAAGTCAAGCAACACCCCATTCAATTAACATGAAACAGAGAAAATTATAGAAACCCACAATTTCAATAATCAACATGAATAACATCATGTTTCAATGTAACATATATGATCTTTGGAAATTATTATTATATCCAATGTAACATTAAATATTATTTCATTGTGTTCAATTTTTAGGAAAATCATTTTACTGTACAATTTAAGAAATCATCTTTGAAATACTACTCCAAATTTAACTTTTGAATACCAAAAGGTTATAGTTAATGCCATATCATCTGGCATAACTTTTAAAATACTTTTAAAATAGTTATTTAACAAGTTCACTAACTTACCGTTCAAATAGTTTCTAATTAGATAATGGGGTATATACAATATTAAGCACACTTTTATTAATTAATTAAAAATCACTTTAAATGTAAATTGTAAAATAAGGATTATAAAAGTCAAGACTTTTCAATTAATGTGACAGACGTTCACAGTGGTGTGTTTGCAATTAGGCATTACTTGAGTATTCCAAATAATAAAATACTATAGAAAAGAAAAGGCAAAGGACTTCTATGTATCATATGTAGAACTATCATGATATCTTGGATAAACAAGATAAACAAAGGCTTTCATTTACAGGGGATAAGGCATATGCAAATGGAATGAGATCATTTTCATTGATTATTACCTGCAAGGTTATGTGATCAGTAATATCACATTACGAGTGAAAATAATGTTAATGTGAATAAAAACAATAGGAAAAAAATTGCAGAACATCATATTTATGAGAAGAAATCATAAAAAGTGAATAAAAACGATTGGCCTTATATGCAGTAAAAGATGCCAAAACAATTAAACTAAAAATAGAGAACGTTAGATGAAAAAATTTAGGCTGAGAATTCCACCATGAATAGTAAGAGCGCACCTACACCTTAAGCAACATTTCATAGAGGGTTCCACTGCCTTTGCGAAAAACCTCTTTCTTTCAGAATTTCACTTTCCATATCTTTGAAATTCTTTCTGCGTTCAAGATCTTCACATGCATCAACTAGCTCACAAACCTTTCCTTCAAATAATGTCTCATTAATCGTAGAAATCTGCAGTCTGGTATAAAGTGTGGCAGCCTGAGTTTCCCATTATTTAATCTCATTTGTTCCCTTTAGTAGTTCACGACTTAGCTTCTCTTCTTCCCTCAGTTTAAGTTCTTGGTGCAAGTGCCTCATTTCAGCCTCCAACTTCTTATTCACATCACCAAGGCATCCAAGCTCATCATTTTGTCGATCCTTCAACTGCGAGCACGGGAAGCAGCTGTGAAGCAACATGAACTACAAACACACGAACCTGCAACGCACAAATCAGAGCCACTAAACCAGCAACCGTATAGCGCAAAAGAGATTTGGATGAAAGAGGAAAATGAGAAATTAACATGAAAGTGAAAAAAAATAATTGAAGCCATTACAAGCGATTGACCGATAAAGATTCAAAAAGAGAAATAGATGCAACGATTGAGCGATTGAGAGAATGAGAAATTGAAAGCAAACAAAAGCTTGTTTAATGAGGTTAAGAGAAGGCAAACGAAATTTTTTTACCCTAGATAAGAGCTGAAGTAGAGAATGTAAACTCTATCAGGTCACAAGTAGGAGAACAAAATGTATTCTATTAGTGAAAAAAAACACCACAAACGTACATATAGTAACGTAAATTTCAAAATGGAGTAGTCGCAACAACTGCAAACACACGAACACTATGAAACAACTGTGAACAACCAAACTTGCAACGCAGAGGCCACAACCACTAAACGGGCAAAACAATCGATCTTGGACACCACATATTTGGAAAACGAAAACACAACATTTGAACCTGAATCTCTTCGCAAAATCAAACATCAAAGCGTACAAAGCGGAAAATTAAAAACAAAGTGAAAAACAAATTTGAAAACCTAAAGAAAGCAAAGGAAAAACATTATTGATTTGGAGCTACAATTGACAGAGCAAAGAAGAATCCATTAGGATAATAAAGGGAAATCGAGAAAGGGAGAAGGGAAATGAAGAGGAAGATTTGAAGAGACATATTAGGGTATGCGAAGAAAAGAAGAAAGTGGAAGATTTGTTTTTCTATTTACAAAACAATAATAAAAGAGGATCTGTTAAAAAAATGTAAAAAGGGTTTAAAAAAATATGGAGGAAATGAAATTTTCTTGGGGTTCATTAAAAAACCCCTGATACTTAGCATAGGTTTAAAAAACCTTTGTTACGTGCATAAATTGTTGGAGGTTTTATAACCTCTGTTAATGAACCCCACTTAAAATTAGTTTTTCTGGTAGTGTGAAAAATCAATTTGAATTATATGATCTTGATTCCATGAATTGAATAACAAGAATTAGTTCTCCATTGATGAAGAACGAAGAACATGAAGGAGAAAAGAAAGGGAGGAGGAAATTCCAAAATTTAAGAAACGAAAACAAAGAAACAATTCATGACACTGAAAAACTAAACAAATGATTTTTGCCTTTGTTATTACAACACATTTAGGCTATTTATATGGTCTCCATATAGTTATAGACACGGGCTTAATTAAGTTTGTAAGTCCAACTACAAAAGTTCAAACTAATACAAGGGAAATCAAATTTGTATGGTTTTATCTATAAAAATTAAGAAATTTTTTCTCAACTTAAAAAATCATAAAAAATAAAGTAAGACTCCAAATCTAGCAAACCATATGTCAATTTCAAAGTTCTTGGAATTTCGAATCCAATGCAACTTGAATCAACCAAAAATAATATCTATAAAAAGTTGTGGAAAAAATAGTAAGAAAAGATTAGATTACCAAAATATGCAAAATTAAAGCAATTATGTACATTGAATCCAATTTATTTCTACTAAAAAAAGGTTTAAAAATTGAAAGTAAATCATATTAAAAGTTTTAAGTGTGTGCACAAAATATGTCATTAAAGAGGGACAAAGGGTAAGGATGATGAGTACATGCATAATGAAGAAGAAAAGAATCAAGAAAACTTTAAAAGGATTACAAGAAGCATGACTTTAATTATCATTACTAAAAAGGTATATTTTTCTTATTTTATGGATTTAATAATTCACATAATTTGTTTTCTTTGATCATATTTTCTTTTAAAATTGTAATTGTAGTTTAGGACTTGTTGTTGGGCCTCAATTAAACACATTCAATCAAGGTCCAAGGTGATGATGATTCTTCACTTCAAGATATAAAAAATGCATAAATTATAGTAAGGAAAACATTAAGTCAAGCATGATAAACATGTCCTCAACGGCACACCCTTATTTTAGATTCTTTATGAAACTTAGCATGTAAGGAAATTGGATGGGAATGAGCTTTATTATCTTTAACTAAATAAAATTCTTGTTTGTAGAATATAATTTACTTTGATGGTAATTTTTTCATGAGAATATATAAATATATATATATATATATATATATATATATTTATTTATTTATTTATTTATTTATAAAATAAGTGCAAATGGTAACTTTTGTGTTGAGCCTATTAAGCTTAATAATACTAGGGGGTATGAAAATTTGAAGACTATGAAACAAGGAACAATTTAAAGTTATTCAAGCCCATTGGAAGCCCATTCATTTTCCAAAGAATATGTAACACAAAGCTAAAGTTGGACTATGAATAGATATAAAGGATTGTAAAGACGAGGTAAAGAAAACAAGTGCTACAAAGAGGCAAGGAAAGTATGACAAAGGCATTTGTAATGCCTTCTCATTTTCATCCAAGATAAAGGGAGACCAAGCATGACGAGTGTGGGAAGTATGACTCAAGAATGGGGAATATGCATATAATATTAACCATTGATCTAGATCTAGAATTTGAATTTTCATTTTTGAAATTTCCCACCTGTATATTTGAATTTTATCATAGGGTTGATGTGGCGTAGAAGCTACATTTGTATGTCATCATAAATGAATTAGAATGTTATTTATGGTTTGGTTGGTTAAACTTAAATAACCATCAATACTTATTATAAATAACCTTGGGATATTTTTTATGTAATGAGCTTATGTTCATCTCTTTATATTTTTCTATCTATAAATGCATAATTGTATGTACTTTACACATATATTGAACTACTATAATCTTTAATACAACTATCACTGAGATGAGCACACAACCTACTCAACAAAAATATAACACCACACCTTCCATAGTTCGTCCAAGGTTCAAACTACTCTGATACCAAAATATAACATCCCAAAATTTCTCCTCAAAACCATAGATTGTTATATAATATCATACAATCTTAATACTATATATATATATATATATATATATATATGTATATATATATATATATATACATATATACATATGTATGTATGTATATATACATATACATATATATGTATATGTATATATACATACATACATATGTATATATACATATACATATATATGTATATGTATATATACATATATACATATATATATAATGTACATATATACATATATATATATATATAATATATATATATATATATATATATATATATATATATATATATATATATATATATATATATATACTGTATTTCAAAATATATTCTCAAAAAGAATTAAAATACTTCAAAGGATAAGGATATGGTTAATAAAGTTTCACAAAAAGATAATAAACTTCATTATTTAATCTACCACTACTCTAAGCCTTCATTGATCATTTCTAGCTCTTGTGTTAATACTACCATCTATTCCTTCCACTGCTCATGTATCAATATATGATCATTGCAGAAAGGAAATTAAACAAACACAAAGAAGAAAATCAAGGGTAAGATAATGCATTTAGAATGAAAACAAACTAATATATATCAAATAATAACATAACAATATTATTAACTAATATTTGAGATAAAAGAAGAAGTTCTATAATTAAATTATATAATTTCTCCATATTTTGATTCTCAATCACTCACTCAATATATATTATATACCAAGGCCAACATACAAATTTACATAATTCTTATTCTTCAAAATCCAATATCAACTTGAACCTGCATGTCTTTTGTAACATCCCTCAGGAATATTACTTAATTAAATAAATAATTATAGAAATGAAATTCAAATGTCGCAATATTATTATTCCCAAATGCGGGAAAAATTAAAACATAGTTTAGTGCGCCATAATTTATATAAAGCTGAATAGTAATGTCAATACAAGTTCCAAAATCCGACAAAAACAATGAAAAACATAATAAAATCCCTACCTCTAGTTCCCAAGCTAGCCCTCACTCCGTCGTCTGTGCATCCACAACATCACCTGTATCATCATCTGCTCCCGTGTAATGAATCACACGATCATCGCCAAACACGATCTCTAGTCCAATTCACTCTAATAACTTTTCACGCACCTAACCATGTAATGACACAATTATGCCTCTGAACCAGTTGTCACCTGACGGCAAGTAGGGTGCCCCCAAGCGGTGCATCAGTACCTGGACACAAACCTGGTTTTTGCACCTGTTAGGGAATCCTACTTCCTTGATTTGACAAACAATCACATTACACCAATCACACCAATTTACATACAATTCATCAGACGACACACTACATTATTATTCCCTGTATCATATAAACATTGTGTTAGGACGATTTAATTCATTCGTTTTTCCTTCCAAGGATCCAATTTCTGCCCATGATTAATCTTATGAGACTCCCTCCTAGTACCATTAAACCGCAATTATATAAGCTTTATAATGTCCAACATACAATATTAGTCACAAAAACATATTCAGAAGTCGTCAGGACTCCTGCACCAAATAACACAACAAAAGAACCATGAATAGTGTCGCACCACCTGGTGGATATTCATCGCCGCTAGGCGGTTCATCTCAAAACCAAGAACACAGTCAAGAATAGGATGCATCGCCTGGCGGTAGGGGTTGAGCCGCCAAGCGGTTTCTGGGAAAAAACCCAAAAACCCACGAAAACAACGCGGAAAGGAGTGGAAAAATCATACAATAATACATGGCAACACACAGTTATTCGAGCATGAAAAAAAAACACGAAAGACACCTCCCCTTACCTGGATTTCTTGCTCCAAATTCGAATTTGATGTGTGTCTCTACCCAAAACCACTCTTAACCTCTGCTTGCACCCCCAACAATGGCTTCACTCCAATTCTTCTCTTCCACCAGTTCAAATTCCCTAAAACTCTTTTGCCCAATGGTTCACATGAAAATTCCAGGCCTCACTCTCTCCAATTTCTCTCTATCTCTCTCAATGTTAATGCTCTCTAAATTACCCATTTAACCCATTAAAACGAAATTTAATTATAATTTAGCTTAATGGGTATTCAATAGTCATTAACAAAATGATTTCCAGCCCCCCAAGCTGCCTCTCTTGGCTACTAGGGTTCCTAAACCCTTTCATATCCATACCAAACGAAAATGTGGCAAAAAGAGAGTAATTCAATCATTCAATCAATCATGTTTCATGATAATTCCTTTCCTCAACCCACAACCATTCAATCACAAAGCAAGTGCACAACCAATTCAACCAATCATGTTTCGTGATAATTCCTAAAATTTTAGGATTACATTATCACTAACCACATTCAAACATATCATTAAAATAATGCATAATTTAAAATAACATACAATTGGCATACATAGGACTTAAACCTAAGTCCTTTCACACAATCAAGTACTTTCAACCACTTGAGCTAGTACTTTTCCACGTCATAGCATCCACATTAAATAAAGGCTCCTACTACCCGCCTTTATTAAATAATTATTTAATTAATTATTTAAATTTATCGGGTCTTACAACTTTATCCAATCATCTCATTCAAACTCAACCAAAATGATTTAGTTCATTATACAAACCAACTTAAAGTAACACAAAGAATCTAGACTCTGCTTTCAGAAGACTAGTTATTCAATAGCCTCGTGAGACTCTACACTTCTCATACTTACCACACCTTTCTTCTTTCAAAACTATATCATGAATAAACATATATGATTCCTCAATTCATGTCAGGGTTAACTTCACTAACTCCTTAAGTATGATCCTCTTTCATATCATATTGTTTGTCAAGTGAAGCCTTCTTTGACTATCACCACCTAGTTATCTTCCTCTATATGAGTTGAACACCAGTAGAGTCAGAATAGTCTTACATAACAAATCTCTGTCAATATACTTTGACACACCCTAGATTAGCATTTGTACTCAAAAATAACTAATCCAATAAATATCATCACACTAATTTTTCAAACAATCATAGATCAACAAACACAACTCAATCCAATCATAATACTATATATAGGAAAAATTCAATCAATCAAACACAGAGTAACAATTATATCCTACAATAACCAAAATCACTCTTATTGTCCAATTATATAAACATGTTTATCAATTAAGCATAATCAAACATTTTCTATCCATTTCATAAACACTATAGTTACTTGTACAACCTTCATAGTGCTTTGATCACATTAACATATCTTATAATCTCAACTTTTATAGATATATTGCATAAATTATTGCATACTAGGCATATTGATTTTTTTCCATTCATTATGGAGATAAAATTCGTTACACATAGTTATAGCTGTCAATTTGGCCCAGCCCACAAGGCTTGACCCTGACCCACGTGGGCTGGCGCTAAAAAAGCCCACAAGGCCAAAAAGCCCCCATTAGAAAAGCTCACAAAGCCATATGGGCCAAGGCCATCTCATGGACTTTTTTAAACACGAAAAAAAATTGTTCATTGGCATCGATAGTATAATGAATTGGTTGGACCCTTACCTAAAAGTTGAAGTTACAATACTTATACCAAAAAGAAAACACAGCAGAAATATTAGAAATTTTATCTTTCAAAACTAACCAAAGAATGAAATATTTTGTCCACATGGAATCATGCTACAATTTTATACTCACCAATCCAACAAAATTCGTTTTCATTTTCCACTTCTTTCTTCACTCAATTAACTTCCACATCTCATTTTCTAGGGACAAAACAAAAAAGCATTTATTTAGTACAAGAATAGAAAGTCAAATGAACTTTTTACTTACTCTTATCCATGTACAAAAATTTAAATGGGCAGAAATATGTTGGAAAAAACACCCGTTGCAAAATTTCATACAACCATTTTAACATTTTAATAAACTATGTAATTTGTAAACAAAGGAACTTTTGAAAGGAAGGAACTTAAAAATGTCTCACCATAATGAAAAATTCATGAAAAGTAATGCTTAAATCCCTTCACAAGTTCAACTATGATGCATAAGAATTTGAAAGTATAACCCAAAATATATGTAACTAATTAACACATTTTTGGGTGTGTGATAACCGTATGAAGGCTGACTAGTTAGCAAGAACACTTTTACGCATTTATTCTGCTAAAGCCTTCTTCAACTCCATGAGATAAAAGCACAAGTGTCTTATCTCCTAAAAAACAATATAACAACCTTTATTAAATTTGAAGACAAAACAAGTTCCTCTATTAAATGGATAAAAAAGCAATGTACTTCTATTTTTCTATTATCCCAACTTCATTCACCAAGAACCATTTTAGTTCCTGGCATACAAAATATAATAATAATAATCACATTTTTAAAAGCATAAAAACCTTACTGATTTTTGTAACATCTCAGTCGAATATTAGTAATTTAACTAAAAATAAAATGATGCTAAAATAAATTTCATTTAATAACAACAATTCTTTCCTAAAAAGTGGGAAAATTTCAAACTTTATGAAAAGCGTTAAAATCCAAAATCCATAAATTAACTCAATGTTTACAAAATCCAACATCGGTCTATAAACACAATTTACAAAATAGTGAAATACATAAAAGAGTCCCCATGCTCGCCCCTTTTCGACCCTAAGAGTCACCAACTCCACCTGAAACATCATTTGTTCTCGTGTAACAAGTTACACGATCATCGTGAAACATAAACATATAGAGTGAGCTCAAAATAAAAGAAACAACGACAATATAAAAGATAGCAACCCCAAAAACCCCGATTTACTAACTTAAACTGATGACCCTCTCTATAACTACCATCTTTGGTCACTAGGTCCCCCACTGTCGTTACTGTGAGCATCCAAATTCTACACCCTCTGATGATTCCTTTAGTTGATACTTGTTGCCACGAGTGTCTACTCGCCCCTCCGACTATAGGCCACCACCCGTAGTCCACATGTGGGAATGATCTTGTTACGGACTACAATCCGCAACACCAAGTGGAGTTCCCCAATACGAACCATAGTTCGTATTCATCCCAAGAATACCAAACACGCCGGCTAACACCGAAGAGGACAATCTTTCGGGACCCATCGGTACGAGTCACGATCTTGCACACTCACACTAGACTTCCACAACCACCAGGCTACAACCTCGAGCGGTCACGTGTTACCTCAATACAAGCTACACTCATAACTAGGCTCCCCGTAAGTCATCTCCTCAAAGACCATAATCCAAAGTCTTGTAGCAATCCCTAAACGAATCCACCAACATGCTTTGTGTTACCTGGCGCGACCTCAGCGTCGCCTAGCGCGACCTTAGCGTCGCCTAGCGCGACCTCAGCGTCACCTAACGCGACCTCAATGTCGCTTGGTGAAAATGACGTAGGCCACCTGGCCAAACTTGTCGCGCCACCAAGTACCAGCCCACTAGAATCTGCTCCAGGTCTAAAACTCGTGTAATTGCTTGACAAAAACTTCTTTTTGTGGCCTATATCGCCTGGCGGTTTACACCGTTATGCTAGGTGCCACACCAATAATTGGTAATTTACTAGTTTTTGGCACTCTAGAATAGGTTTCAATGAACCTATTTACATAAGAAACTCAATTCACACAAAACATGCATAAATGGCAAGTCAATACACTTTCATATCATTAAGTTGAACTCAAGTATATGACATGATCATACATAAAACACAACCACATAAATATCCACATTCTTGATCAATATCCACCAAACACATCAATGTCTCTCTGATACGTGTATCTCAACACATGAACACCATATCCTTGCTTTCATACATCCTGGAGAATCACAATAAATTAACGTAAAACCATCAAAACAAAGTGTTATACCCAAGACACAATCATGAACAACCAATCAATATAAAAAACCAGGAAGAACATATAATCATTGCCCCAAAATATCGTACGAACAATAAAATAGTAATAATAATAATAATAATAACAACAATAATAATAATAAATGAAACAATAAAAATAATGAAAATAACAATAAAATAAAATAAAATAAAACAATAATAATAAAGCAATAATACTAATAAGATAAAACAATAATAATAAAATATTAATAATGATAAAATAAAGCAATAATAATAAAATCATAAATAAAATAAAAATGATACTAACAACAATAATAATAAAAGAATAGTAAAATAAAACAAAATAGTAATAATAATAAAATAAAATAAAAATCATAATAATAATAATAATAATAATAATAATAAATAATAGTAATAAAAATAAAAATAAAAATAATAAAAATAATAGTATTAATAAAACAAAAATAATAAAAATAATAGTAAAAAAATATAATATTAATAATAGTAATAGTAATAATAAAATAATAATAATAATATAATAATAAGTAATAATAATAATGATATTAAAAATAATAATAATAAAAAATAATAATAAAAAATAATAATAATAACAAAAATAATAATAATAATAATAATAAAATAATAATAATAATAATAATAATAAATCATAATAATAATAAAATAAAATAAAAGCATAATAAAAATCATAATAATAATATTGGTAAAATAAAATAAAAATAATAAGAAGAAGAAGAAGAATAACAATTATAGTAATAATAATAATAATAATAGTAATAATAATAATATAATAATAATAATAATAAATAATAATAATAGTAAAATAAAATAATAATAATAATAAGAAGAAGAAGAATGATAATAATAATAATAATAATAATAATAATAATAACAAAAATAATAATAATAAGTGTGTCGTATTTAAAAGAAAAATTATAAATATCACGCCAAGCCAAAAAAAAATTATAATAATAATTTAAGTTAGTATTATTCCTTGTCTTCTTTATCTTCCAGAGTCTTACAATTTTAATTGAGGAGTACTCAACCAACCTGTTATTTACCTTTGGTGTTATTGTATTAGGGATAATAATTAAACAATGAACTAAAAGAACAAAAGTTCAATAAAATAAACCTGTCAATCTTTAATATACTCGTCAACAATTCCCTCATGCCTAAAGATATCATGCACAACTTCATTTATGTCATAAACAATTGAAAGACAATCAAACTATTAGTCTAGAGTTCATTATTTAATGTAAAGTAATTTAAAAAACAATAATATTTAATGATTTACTTGATGAAAATTATACTATGAAGCTATTCATCAGAAAACAAGATTTACATGATATTATACACAACTATAGCCACCAAAAGCCTTGTAAAGCAATAGCTTTGACTTCATTTTCACCAAAATGGACGTGTTTTGATAATTCATATAGGATCCAGAAAGGTAATAAGGGTGATCAATTGTCTTAATTCTCATTGGCGTTTTTTGTCTACTATCTTATCATTTGCATTTTTTTTCTAAGCTATACATATGTAGATGAAATTTATAAGTGTTCCTGAGTGAATAAGAATGTCTTTCATATTTTAGCCGAAAGTGATATGATCTTTAAAAGGGTGTCTTTTTGAACCTTAGAGAGACATCTGGCTAACATGCGCATCCTTTCCATCATATCATCCAAACAAATTAGGTAGGTTGTGTATTTATCTATTTTAATTTTTTACACAATACCTAGCATCCTTTACCATAAGACATGGTTGGTTGTAGAGAGAAATGATTAGAAGTGGGAAAGGGGTTGAAAAATTGACATTGTCATACCATGTATCGTGCCAAGATACAAAGTTAATTTTCACCCTATTCCCTCAACTTAGTTCATGTTCACTTGCACAAGTGCTTGCTTAATTTACCAACCTAATATGTTTTGTAAAGTCTTTTTCATAACTCATGATATATGCATTAGTACCACATAAAAGCCATCATATCTAGGTAAGAAAAAGGTAAAGAATTCAATTTGATAAGAAGACCAATGGAGGCCCCTATAAAAAGTTGAACAAGGATCTTAGCCTGATAGTTAAGATAGAGAGTAATGGAAATTCTGAGTGGGACCATTTGCATCTTGAAGGAACTGAAGGAAAAGCGTATAGTCTAACTATATTATGTTCATGCTTAAGGTTTTTCTAGGATCAAAATACATTTTCTATTTTTTTTCAATAGTAATTCCTGTAGTTTTGGTTTCCTTCTATAGTTTTGAATCGAAAAGTGACACATTGAATGGAACATTGGATACTAAGATTGTAATAAATGATCATGAGGATTCTACTTTGAAGGATAAGGAACTAATCCCAATAAATAATGACTGAAAAGATTATGGGAATGAACCTGGCGCAGGAAACCATCAAAAGTTTGTGACCACTTTAGATAATGGAGTTAATGGCACTGGTACAACAAATGGGACTGTTGCGCAAAAAAGGTAGAGTGATTGGTTATGAGAATTTCATATCGTTTGACATTACTTGGTGGTAATATGTTGATTATTACATGTTGTGGTTTTGGAACATTTGATGAGTTGTTATTTTGGTGAAAGTTATGAATATATTATGTAATCATGCTAGGCAGTGGCAGATCTTGCCCAATAATATTAGGGGAGCCAAAAAATGTACTCAGTTTATATTTTTAATTATTATCACTATACAATAAAAATTAATACATAATTTAATATAACTGTAACTACAAAACAAATCACACATATCTAAAGTATTATTTTTTCAGATTTTTAAACTCATCAATAATTAAATAAAAACTAAAAATTTTAGCTATTTCTTTTAATATAAATATGAAAACCTTTCTAAATAATTAATAGGAAATTTCTCATGTAACTCGTTGAACTTTAAGAAAAGGATCTTCTAATTGAATAATATGATTATTAGTATTATGTTTCAGAATATGTAAAAAATTGAATTAGTCTTGTTTTCATCTTCACATGTAGCTTTCCTTTTATCACTTTAAAATAATGAATCTATTATCTTA
>Ga0214545_1010375_pt1 | contig 13572 bp, 3 predicted proteins | sample CNSS4metaG_FD_160064 | JGI IMG/M metagenome (GOLD analysis project Ga0214545, IMG submission 160064) | Root nodule microbial communities from cowpea collected in UCLA plant growth center, Los Angeles, California, USA - CNSS4 | ecosystem: Host-associated > Plants > Roots > Nodule | place: USA... | reverse complement strand
TATTAAAATTATAAATAGTAAAAAGCATTAAAAAAATTAGAAAAGTGTTAGAAAAGATGGAATTTTTCAAATTTCATAACACCATTCATCTTGGAGTTTTAGCAAACATGTTTCCAGTTAAATTTTGAGCAATTATGTATAGAAAAATGAATTTTTGAAATTGTAAATAGCAAAAAATGGTAAAACATAATTATAAATGTGTTACAAAAAAATGGACTTTTTCAAATTTCATAATACCAATCCTATTAGAGTATTGGCGAACGGGTTTCGTGTGATATTTTGAGCAATTTTTATATATAAAATATGAATTATTGAAATTATAAATAGTAAAAAGCAGAAAAAAGAATTAAAAAAGTGTTACAAAATATGGAATTTTTCAAATTTCATAACACGATTCACGTCTAAGTGTTATCCAACACGTTTCTTGTTAAATTTTGAGCACTTTATGTATATAAAATATGAATTATTAAAATTATAAATAGTAAAAAGCATTAAAAAAATTAGAAAAGTGTTAGAAAAGATGGAATTTTTCAAATTTCATAACACCATTCATCTTGGAGTTTTAGCAAACATGTTTCCAGTTAAATTTTGGGCAATTATGTATATAAAAATGAATTTTTTAAATTGTAAATAGCAAAAGATGGTAAAAAATAATTATAAATGTGTTACAAAAACATGGACTTTTTCAAATTTCATAATACCAATCCTATTAGAGTATTGGCGAACGGGTTTCGTGTGAAATTTTGAGAAATTTTTATATATAAAATATGAATTATTGAAATTATAAATAATAAAAAGCAGAAAAAAGAATTAAAAAAGTGTTACAAAATATGGAAATTTTCAAATTTCATAACACGATTCACGTCTAAGTGTTACCCAACAGGTTTCTTGTTAAATTTTGAGCAGTTTATGTATATAAAATATGAATTATTAAAATTATAAATAGTAAAAAGTATTAAAAACAATTAGAAAAGTGTTACAAAAGATGGAATTTTTCAAATTTCATAACACCATTCAACTCGGAGTATTAGCCAATGGGTTTCTTATTAAATTTTCAGGAATTTATATATATATAAATGAAGTTTATTTTATTTCAAATAGTAAAAAATACTAAAATCAAATTAAAAAAGTGTTACAAAAAGATGAAATTTTTCAAATTTCATAACACCAATCCGCTAAGAATATTAGCCAACGGGTTTCTTGTGAAATTTGAGTAATTTTTATATAGCAATATGAATTATTTAAATTGCAAATAGTAAAAAATAGTAGAAAAAGAATAAAAATTGTTTACAGAAAGCTAATATTTTTATTTTAATTTTAAAATTTCAATCCCTTTTAAGTATTAGCTTGTGGGTTTCAAGTGAAATATTGAGTATTTTTTATAAAGTAAATTATTTAAATTTTAAATAGTAAAAAATAATAACAAAAGAATTAAAAAAGTGATACAAAAAATGGAAATTTTCAAATTTCATAACACCAATCCCCTTAAGGTATTGGCGAATGGGTTTCTTGTGAAATTTGCGGAATTTTTTTATATAAAATATGAATTATTTAAAATGTTAATCATAAAAAATAGTAGAAAAAAAATATAATAAATAGTTACAAAATGATGACATTTTTTTAAAATTTTAAAAGACCAATCCCTTTTGAGTGTGGGCCAACGAATTTCTTGAGAAATACTGAGAACTTTTTATATATAAAATATGAATTGTTTAAATTTTAAATAGTAAAAAATAGTAACAAAAATATTTTTCAAATTGCATAACATCAATCCCCTAAAAGTATTAGCCAAAGGGTTTCTTGTGAAATTTGACCAATTTTTATATGTAAAATATGAATTATTTAAATTTTATATAGTAAAATATACTAGAAAAAAAATAATAAATAGTTACAAAACGATGACATTTTTTTAAAATCTTATAAGACCAATCTCTTTTGAGTATTAGACAACGGATTTCTCGTGAAATATTGAGAACTTTTTATATATAAAATATTAATTATTTTATTTTTAAATAGTAAAAAGTAGTAAACAAAAAATTAAATTTGTGTTACAAAAATATGGAATTTTTTAAATTTGATAACACCATTCCCCTCGTAGTTTAGGCCAACAGATTTCGTGTGAAATTTTGACTAATTTTTATATATAAAATATGAATTATTTAAATTATAAATAGTAAAAACTAGTAAAAAAAATTAGAAAAATGTTAGAAAAGATGGAATTTTTCAAATTTCATAACACCATTCATCTTGGAGTTTTAGCAAACATATTTCCGGTTAAATTTTGAGCAATTTATGTATATAAAAATGAATTTTTGAAATTGTAAATAGCAAAAAATGGTAAAAAATAATTACAAATGTGTTACAAAAAGATGGACTTTTTCAAATTTCAGAACACCAATCCTATTAGAGTATTGGCGAACGAGTTTCGTGTGAAATTTTGAGCAATTTTTATATATAAAATATGGATTATTGAAATTATAAATAGTAAAAAGCAGAAGAAAGAATTACAAAAGTGTTACAAAATATGGAATTTTTCAAATTTCATAACACGATTTACGTCTGAGTCTTAGCCAACAGGTTTCTTGTTAAATTTTGAGCAGTTTGTGTATATAAAATATGAATTATTAAAAATATAAATAGTAAAAAGCATAAAAAATTAGAAAAGTGTTAGAAAAGATGGAATTTTTCAAATTTCATAACACCATTCACCTAGGAGTATTAGCCAAATAAAATATGAATTATTAAAAATATAAATAGTAAAAAGCATAAAAAAATTAGAAAAGTGTTAGAAAAGATGGAATTTTTCAAATTTCATAACACCATTCACCTAGGAGTATTAGCCAACGGGTTTCTTGTTAAATTTTCAGGAATTTATATATATAAAAATGAAGTTTTTTTTATTGCAAATAGTAAAAAATACTAAAAATAAATTAAAAATGTGTTACAAAAAGATGAAAATTTTCAAATTTTATAGCACCAATCCACTAATAGTATTAGCCAATTGGTTTCTTGTGAAATTTGAGTAATTTTTATATAGAAATATGAATAATTTAAATTGTAAATAGTAAAAAATAGTAGAAAAAAATAAAAATTTGTTACAGAAAGCTAATATTTTTATTTTAATTCTAAAATTTCAATCCCTTTTGAGTATTAGCTTGTGGATTTCAGTGAATTATTGAGCATTTTTTATATATAAAATATAAATTATTTAAATTTTAAATAGTAAAAAATAGTAACCAAATAATTAAAAAAGTGATACAAAAAATAGAAATTTTCAAATTTCATAACACTAATCCCCTTAAAGTATTGGCCAATGGGTTTCTTGTGAAATTTGAGGAATTTTTATATTTAAAATTTGAATTATCTAAATTTTTAATAATAAAAAAGTAGAAAAAAAATATAATAAATACTTACAAAATGATGACATTTTTTAAAAATTTTAAAAGACAAGTCCTTTTTGAGTGTGGGCCAAATCCTTCATGAGTGTGGGCCAACGGATTTCTAGATATATACTGAGAACTTTCTATATATAAAATATGAATTGTTTAAATTTTAAATAGTAAAAAATAGTAACAAAAAATTAAATTTGTGTTCAAAAAGATGAAAATTTTCAAATTGCATAACACCAATCCCCTAAGAGTATTAGCCAAAGGGTTTCTTGTGAAATTTGACCAATTTTTATATGTAAAATATGAATTATTTAAATTTTATGTAGTAAAATATAGTAGAAAAAAATAATAAATAGTTACAAAACGATGACATTTTTTTAAAATCTTAAAAGACCAATTTCTTTTGAGTGTTGGACAACAAATTTCTTGTGAAATATTGAGAACTTTTTATATATAAAATATTAATTATTTTATTTTCAAATAATAAAAAATAGTAAACAAAAAATTAAATTTGTGTTACAAAAATATGGAATTTTTTAAATTTGATGACACCATTCACCCTGTTAGTTTAGGCCAACAGATTTCGTGTGAAATTTTGACTAATTTTTATATATAAAATTTGAATTATTTAAATTATAAATATTCAAAACCAGTAAAAAAATAAGAAAAGTGTTGGCCAACAAATTTCTGGAGAAATATTGAAATATTTTTATGTATAAAATATGAATTATTTAAATTTTAAATAGTAAAAAATAGTTAAAGAAAAATTAAAAATGTGTTACAAAAAGATAGATTTTTTCAAATTTCATAACACCAATCCTCTTAGAGTATTGGCAAACGGATTTCTAGTGAAATTTGAGCAATTCTTATATATATAATACGAATTATTTAAATTTTAAATAGTAAAAAAAAGTAGAAAAAAATAATAAATAGTTACAAAAAACGATGACAATTTTTTAAAATTTTAAAAGACTAATCCCTTTTGATTGTTGGCCAATGGATTTCTCGCTAAATATTGAGAGATTTTATATATAAAATAAGAATTGTTTAAATTTTAAATAGTAAAAATAGTAACAAAAAAATTAAATTTGTGTTACAAAAAGATGGAATTTTTCAAATTTCATAACACCAATCCCTTAGAGTATTGACCAACGGGTTTCTCGTGAAATATTGAGCACTTTTATATATAAAATATGAATTATTTAAATTTTAAAAAGTAAAAAATAGTAACAAAAAAATTAAGAATGTGTTACGGAAAGATGGATTTTTTCATACTTTATAACACCAATCCCCTTAGAGTATTGGCCAATGAGTTTCTTGTGAAATTTTGAGCAATTTTAATATATAAAATATGAATTACTTAAATTTTAAACAATAAAAAATAGTAGAAACAATAAATAATTTTTTTTTTACAAAAAGATGACATTTTTCTAAAATTTTAAAAGACCAATCCCTTATGAGTATTAATGAACGAGTTTCTCGTGAAATATTGAGCATATTTTATATATAAAATATGAATTATTTAAATTATAAATAATAAATAATAGTAACAAAAAAATAAAAAATGTGTTACAAAAATATCAAATTTTTCAAAATTCATAAAACCAATCACCTAAAGTATTGGGCAACGGGTTTCTTGTGAAATTTTAAGCAATTTTTATATATAAAATATGAATTCATTTAAATTGAAACATTAAAAAATAGTAAAAAAAATATAATTGTTTTTCAAAAGATCAATTTTTAAAAAAGAATTTAAAAGACCAAACTCTTTTGAGTATTGGCCAAAGGGTTTTTCGTGAAATATTGAGCATTTTATTATATAAAATATGAATTCTTTAAATTTTAAATAGTCAAAAATAGTAATGAAAAAATTAAAAATGTGTTACCAAAAGATGGAAATTTTCAAATTGCATAACACCAATCCCCTTGGGATTTTGGCCAACGGGTTTTGTGTGAAATTTTGAGCATTTTTTATATACAAAATATGAATTATTTAAATTATAAACAGTAAAAAACAGTTAAAAGAATTAAAAAAAGTGTTAGAAAAGATGGACTTTTTCAAATTTCATAACACCATTCACCTCGGAGTATTGGCCAATAGGTTTCTTTGCAAATTTGGAACAATTTATGCATATAAAAATGAATTATTAAAATTCTAAATAGTAAAGAATAGTAAAAAAATGAAAAAAGTGTTAGAAAAAGATGAAAATTTTCAAATTTCATAACACCAATCCCCATAGAATATTAGCCAACAAGTTTCTAGTGAAATTTGAACAATTTTTATAAATAAAATATGAATAATTTAAATTGTAAATAGTAAAAATAAGTTAAAAAAAATTAAAAAAGTGTTACAAAAAGATGGAAATTTCCAAATTTCATAACACCAATCCCTTTAGAGTATTGGCCAACTGGGTTCTTGTGAAATTTGAGCAATTTTTATACATAAAATATGAATTATTTAAATTGTAAATTGTACAAAATAGTAGAAAAAATAAATAAATAATTGTTACAAAAAAATTTCATTTTTTAAAATTTTAAAACACCAACCCCTTCTAAGTATTGGCCAACGGGGTTCTCCTGAAATATTGAGCACTTTTTATATATAAAATATGAGTTACTTAAATTGTAAATAGTAAAAAATAGTAACAAAAAAATTAAAAATGTGTTCCAAAAAGATGGACTTTTTCAAATTTCATAACATCAATCCCCTTAGAGAATTGGGCAACCAGTTTCTTGTGAAATTTTGAGCAATTTTTGTATATGAAATATGAATTATTTAAATTGTAAACAGTAAAAACTAGTATAAAAAAATAAAAAATTGTTACAAAAAGATGAAATTTTTTAAAATTTTTAAATACCTAATTCTTCTTAGTATTGGCCAACAAGTTTCTCATGAAATTTTGAGGAATTTTTATATATAATATATGAATTATTTAAATTTTAAATAGTAAAAAATAGTAAAAAAAATCTAAAAATTTGTTACAAAAAAGGTGGACTGTTTTAAATTTCATAACAACAATCCCCTTGTACTATTGGCCAACGGGTTTCTTGTGAAATTTGAGCAATTTTTATATATAAAATATGAATTATTTATATTGAAAGCAGTAAAAAATAGTAACAAAAAATAAAAATTGTTACAAAAAGATGACATTGTTGAAATTTGATAACACCAATCTCCTCAGAGTTTTGGCCAAATGGTTTCGTGTGAAATTTTAAGTAATTTTTATATATAAAATATGAATTATTTAAATTTTTAAATAGTAAAAACCAGTTAAAAAAATAAAAAATGTGTCAAATTTTGAGCAATTTCATAACACAATTCACCTTGTAGTATTGGCCATCAGGTTTTGTGTCAAATTTTGAGCAATTTAGGTACATAAAAACAAATTATTGAAATTATAAGTAGCAAAAAAGTAAAACAAAAAATTAAAAATTAAAAAAGTGTTACACAAAGATGGAATTTTTCAAATTTCATAGCACCAATTCCCTTACAGTATCGCCCAACGGGTTTATTGTGAAATGTTAGAAATTTTTATATATAAAATATGAATTATTTATGTTGAAAATAGAAAAAAATTGTAGAAAAAATTTAAAAATTGTTAAAATTTTTTATATTGAGCACTTTTTATTTATAAAATATCAAATGTTTAAATTATAAATAGTAAAAAATAGTAACAAAAAATTTAAGTATGTGTTACCAAAAGATGAAAATTTTCAATTTTCAAAATATAAATTATTTTCATATTTTAGACAATATTTATAAATAAAACATGAATTATTTAAACTATAAATTGTAAAAAATAGTAAAACAATAAGAAAGTGTTACCAAAAGATGGAAATTTTCAAATCGCAAAACACGAATCCCTTGTGAGTATTGGCCAACAACTTTCTTGTGAAATTTTGAGCAATTTTGATATATAAAATATGAAATATTTAAACTCTAAATAGTAAAAAATGGTAAGAAATTTTTAAAAAAGTGTTACCAAAATAAGGAAATTTTCAAATTTCATAACAGCAATCTCCTAAAAGTATTGACCAATGGGTTTCTAGACAAATTTTAAACAGTTTTATATATAAAATATGAATTATTTAAATTGTAAATATTCAAAAAATTGTACAAAAATAATAAATTGTTACTAAAAGATGAAAATTTTCAAAATTTGAAACACCAATCCATTATGAGTATTGGTCAACGAGTTCCTTCTGAAATTTTAGCAATTTCTATATATAAATATGAAATATTTAAACTGTAAATTGTAAAAAATCGGAAAAAATAAATAAAAGTGTTACCAAATGAAGGAATTTTTAAAATTTCTTAACATCCTCTCCTAGTATTGACCAACAAGTTTCTTGTGAAGTTTTTTAAATAGATTTTATATAAAAAATACAAATTATTTAAATTTTAAATATTAAAAAATAGTACAAAACTAATAAATTGTTCAAAAAGATGAAACTTTTTAAAACACCAATTCCCTTTGAACGAGTTCCTTCTGAAATTTTAACAATTTTTATATATAAAATATGAATTATTTCAACTATAAATAGTAAAAAATAGTAAAAAAAATAAAAAAGTGTTACCAAAAGATGATTGTAAAAAATATGAATTATTTAAACTATGGATTGTAAAAAAAAAGGTAAAAAAATATTAAAAAAATGCTACAAATAGAAAATATTTTTAAGTTTTGATGACAACAATCCCTTTTGAGTATTGGCCAATAGGTTTCTCGTGAAATTTTGAGCAAGTTTTATATATAAAATATGAATTATTTAAATTGGTAATAGAAAAAGTAGTAAAAAAGAAAAAGAAAAGTTACAAAAAGATTAAATTATTCATTTGTAAAAAAACTAATCCTCTTTTAGTGTTGGCCAACGTGGTTCCTTTGAAATTTTGAACTTTTTTTATATATAAAATATGAATTACTTAAATTGTAAATTGTAAAAAATATTAAAAAAAGTGATACCAAAAGATAGAATTTTTCAAATTTTAGAACACCAATCCCACATGAGTATTGACCAATGAGTTTCTTGTAAAATTTTAAGCAGTTTTTATATATAAAATATGAATTATTTAAATTGTAAAATTTAAAAAATAATAGAAAAAAATTGTTACAAAAAGTTGAAACTTTTAAAATTTTTGAACACCAACGTTTTCTGAGTATTGGCCAACGAGTTCCTTCTTATATTTTGAGAATTTTTTATATACAAAATAATAATTATTTAAACTATAAATATCAAAAAATAGAAAAAAAAAGTGCTACCAAAAGATGAAAATTTTCAAATTTCAGAACACCAATCTCTTCTAAGTATTGACCAACATTTTTCTTTTGACATTTTGAACGATATCTATATATAAAATAAGAACCACTTAAACTATAAATAGTAAAAAATAGTAAAAAAATAAGAAATTGTTACCAAAAGATTTAAATTTTCAAATTGCAAAACACGAATTTCTTGTGAGCATTGGCCAACAACTTTCTTATAAAACTATGAGCAATTTTTAAATATAAAATATGAAATATTTAAACTCTATATAGTACAAAAAAATAAAAAAGTATTACCAAAAGAATAAATTTTTCGAATTTCATAATGGCAATCCCCTCAAATTATTGACCAATGGATTTCTGGTGAAATTTTAAGTAGCTTTTATATATAAAATAAGAATTATATAAATTATAAATATTAAAAAATAGTAAAAAAATGATAAACTATTACTAAAAGATGAAACTTTTCAAATTTTAATATACCAATAACTTTTGAGTGTTGGCCTAGAGGTTCCTTTTGAAACTTTGAGCAATTTTTATATATAAAATATGAATGATTTCAACTATAAATAGTAAAAAATAGTAAAAAGAAATAAAAGTGTTACCAAAAGAAGAAATTATTCAAATTTCATAACAATAATCCTCTCTAAGTATTGACCAACGGGTTTCTTGTGAAATTTTAAGCAATTTTTAAATATAAAATATGAATTATTTAATTATAAATTTTAAAAAATGGTAGAAAAATAAAAAATTGTTACAAAAAGTTGAAAATTTTCAAATTTTCGAACACTAATCCTTTATGAATATTGGCCAACGAGTTCCATTTGAAATTTTAAGAAATTTTTATATATAAAATAAGAATTATTTAAACTATAAATAGTAAAAAAGGTAAAAAAAATTGTTGCCAAAAGATTGAATTTTTTATATTTTAGAACACTAATCCCCTCTGAGTATTGGGCAACGTTTTTCTTTTGAAATTTTGAACAATATTTATATATAAAATAAGAATTATTTAAACTATAAATAGTAAAATATAGTAAAGAAATGAGAAAGTGTTACCAAAAGATGGAAAATTTTAAATTCCAAAACACGAATCCCTCATGAGTACTGTGGTCAACAACTTTCTTGTGAAATTTTGAACAATTTTTACATATAAAATATGAAATATTTAAACTCTAAATGGTAAGAAATAGTAAAAAAAAAGTGTTAGCGAAAGAAGGAATGTTTCAAATTTCATACCAGCAATAGCCTCAAATAGTTTACCAATGGGTTTCTAGTGAAATTTGAAGCAGTTCTTATATATAAAATATTAACTATCTAAATTGTAAATATTAAAAAATAGTACAAAAATAATAAATTGTTACTAAAAGATGAAAGTTTTCAAATTTTAAAGCACTAATCCCTTCTGAGTATTGGCCCACAAGTTCTTTTTGAAACTTTGAACAATTTTTATATATAAAATATGAATTATTTCAACTATAAATAGCAAAAAATAGTAAAAAGAAATAAAAGTGTTACCAAAAGAAGGAATTATTCAAATTTCATAACAATAATCCTCTCTAAGTATTGACCAATGGGTTTCTTGTGAAATTTTAAGCAATTTTTAAATATAAAATATGAATTATTTAATTATAAATTTTAAAAAATGGTAGAAAAATAAAAAATTGTTACAAAAAGTTGAAAATTTTCAAATTTTCGAACACTAATCCTTTCCGAGTTTTGGCCAACGAGTTCCCTATGAAATTTTGAGAAAATTTTATTTTGAGAAATATGAAATGATTACCAAAAGATGGAAATTTTCAAATTTCAAAACACGAATCCCTTATGAATATTGGCCAACAACTTTCTTGTGAAATTTTGAACAATTTTTATATATAATAAAAAAAAGTAAAATTTTATGAAAAGAAGGAACTTTTTCAATTTCATAACAACAATGCCCTCAAAATATTGACGAACGGGTTTTTTCTTTTTAAAATTTTAAGCTGTTTTTATATCTAAAGTATGAATTTCTTAAATTGTAATTATTAAAAAATAGTACAAAAAAATTGTTACAAAAAGACGAAATTTTTCAAAGTTTCAAAGACCAATCCCTTTGCAGTATTGGCAAACAAGTTCCATTTGAAATTTTCAGCAAATTTTATATATAAATATGAATTATTTAAACTATAAAAAGCAAAAAATAGTAAACAAATAAAAAAGTGTTACCAAAATATGAAATTTTCCTATTTTCAGAAAACTATTCTTCTTTATGCATTGACTAACGTGTTTCTTTTGAAACTTTGAACTATTTTTATATATAAAATGTGAATTATTTAAACTAAACATAGTAAAAAAAATACAAGTGTTACCAAAAGATGGAATTTTTCAATTTTCAAAACACCAATCCCCTTTGAGTATTGGCCAACAAGAATCCTTTGAAATTTTGAGCGATATTTATATATAAATATGAAATATTTAAATTGTAACTAGTGAGAAATAGTAAAAAAATAAAAAAGTTTTACTAAAAGAAGAAAATTTTCAAATTGTAAATACGAAATCCCCTTTGAGTATTGACCAAAGGTTTTTTGTGAAATTTTAAGCAATTCTTATGAAATTTTGAACAATTTTTATAAATAAAATATGCAATATGTAAATTGTAAATACTAAAAAAATATTTAAAAATATAATAGAAAAGTGTTACCAAAAGAAGGAATTATTCAAATTTCATAACAGCATCCGCCTTTGAGTATTGACCAACGGGTTTCTTGTAAAATTTAAGTAGTTTTTTTATATAAAATATGAGCTTTTTAAATTATGGATATTAAAAAATAGTACCAAAATAATAAATTGTGACAAAATGATAAAAAATTACAAATTTTAAAACACCCCATCTGAGTATTGGCCAACGAGTTCCTTTGGAAAATTTGAACAATTTTTATATATAAAATATGAATTATTTAATCTAGAAATAGTGAAAAATAGTAAAAAAAAAAGTGTTACAAAAAGATGAAAATTTTCAAATTTCAAAATATCAATCATCTCTAAGTATTGGACAACGTGATTGTTTTGATATTTTTAACAATATTTATACATAAAATAATATTTATTTAAACTACAAATAATAAAAAATAGTAAAACAAAATTGTCACAAAAAGATACAATTTTTCAAATTTCAAACTATCAATTGCCTTTGAATATTGGCTAAAAGGTTTCTTATGAAAGTTTGAACAATTTTTATATATAAAATATGAAATATCTAATATCTAATATGTTAATAGTAAAAAATATTAAAAAATAAAATAGAAAAGTGTTACCAAAAGAAGGATTTATTCAAATTTCATAAGAGCATCCGCCTTTGAGTATTGACAACCGAATTTCTAGTAAAATTGTAAGTAGTTTTTTTTATATAAATTATGAACTTTTTAAATTATGGATATTAAAAATTAGTACCAAAATAATAAATTATGACAAATTGATAAAAATTTTCAAATTTTAAAACACCCCATCTGAGTATTGGCCAACAAGTTCCTTTGAAAAATTTGAGCATTTTTTATATATAAAAAAATGAATTAGTTAAACTAGAAATAGTAAAGAAGAGTAAAAACAACAAAAAAGTGTTACATAACGATGAAAATTTTCAAATTTCAAAACACCAATCCTCTCTAGGTATTGCACAACGCGATTCTTTTGATATTTTTAACAATATTTATGTATAAAATACGAATTATTTAAACTATAAATAGTAAAAAATAGTAACAAAATAAATTGTCACAAAATGATACAATTTTTCAAATTTCAAAACATCAATCGCATTTGAATATTGGTTAATAAGTTTCTTATGAAATTTTGAACATTTTTTATATATAAAATATGAAATATGTAAATTGTAAATAGTAAAAAATATTAAAAAATAAAATAGAAAAGTGTTACCAAAAGAAGGAATTATTCAAATTTCATAACAGCATCTGTCATCGTGTATTGACCAACGGGTTTCTACTAAAATTTTAAGTAGTTTTTTTATATAAAATATGACCTTTTTAAATTATTGATATTAAAAAATAGTACCAAAATAATAAATTGTGACAAAATGATAAAACTTTACAAATTATAAAACACCCATTTGAGTATTGGCCTACGATGTAAGGCCCACTTTTATTCTACCCTAAGTTTAAAAGGGTTTCCCAAATCAATTGGGCCTAAGGTTGGCCCACGGGGAGCCAAAGACCCTAATCTGCCCTAACCTCACTCATTTGTCTCTTTTTCAGAAAAACAGTTCCATTATTCTCTCCTAGAGCAACTGCGAATTCTCTGCTAGGATTTAACCCCTCAATCTTAGTCAAGGTTACTCAAGCTCGATCTAATTTTCCACTCCATGTAAGTGATTTTCCAACTCTTTACGTATCCTCTATAAGTCACATTTTCGTACTTTCAGTTAGGGTTCCATAGTAACCCCATTCCTTTACTGTTCCGCTATCTTTTTCAGCTTCTAAGTTTGTTCCTTGAGCTGTGGTGCTCTGCTGTTGGTGTCGAGGCCTTGTACTAGCTCATTCCAGGTAAGGGAAGCTAGGGTTCTTCACTTTTTTTCGTATGTTGGTTGTTTCACTTCTGTTTTATGATTGTTGTGCCTGGAAAATGCTTGTCTTGAAATAAGAATGAACAGGTTATCGTTGGGATTGTGTGTATGTCTCTGTCGCGTGAAGCAGGAGATGGCGAACTGATATTCTCGCCCAGGCGAGCTCATCTCGCCTAGGCGAGAGATGCATAAACTCGCCCAGGAGTATTGCGCGAGTACTTGCTGATGAGTTCAAATTTTTGCCCTCATTTAATATTTAAATTTGGGGATTTAATTGAATTTTCGGTGCTTAAAGATTGATTTAATTAGGATTTGTGATTATTGGATTTATTGAGTAAGTTTGGTAAAAGTGGCGTAAAAATTGATTTTA
>Ga0214545_1010372_pt1 | contig 13574 bp, 8 predicted proteins | sample CNSS4metaG_FD_160064 | JGI IMG/M metagenome (GOLD analysis project Ga0214545, IMG submission 160064) | Root nodule microbial communities from cowpea collected in UCLA plant growth center, Los Angeles, California, USA - CNSS4 | ecosystem: Host-associated > Plants > Roots > Nodule | place: USA... | reverse complement strand
AGACACCACTTTTACACCAAAACCTTAAGGCAATGTTGTTATGGGCCTTTATTCTTATATAGTGTTTAACTTTGTCTTTTCTATCCAATGTGGGACTTTGACTCACACTTGGACTATTCCCAACAGTTATAATATTGAAAGATAACATGCTTGATATTTCTGTATAGTAATATGCTACAAGGCAGTGAATTTCTGCTTAAAGTTGGTTTATTATTTAAATCTTCAAACATGGTTTTAAGGTAATTTTTTATAAAGTGAGAAGCTTCGAGCATTGGAATGTTTTAGGGTTTGTGACATGCATTGTGTGAATGTGGGAAAGGATTCGTCTACATTCACTTTCAGAATTGCCATATTTTGCGGGTCAAATAACCCTTTACCAAAGATTTGAGAGTGATTTTGAACTCTTGTCAAACTCTATATATATTATTGAGTTGAATTTTAGTGATTAGCAAATGGAACAAAAAAACTACAAAATTTATGTAAATTATTGATAGGTTATGGTTATTTGAAAGATTGTGGTTCTATATATATGACATTGATTTTATACATATAAGGTCTTTGACACCATTCAGTCACTTTAGTTTTTTATAGTATGGTTATGCGGTCAATCACTCCGAACTATCGACTTTGATATCACTGATAGATTATATTTTTATGTCATATGGGTTATGATTATTTAAGAGATTATTGTTCTATATATATGACATTGACTTTACACATATAAGGCTTTTAACACCATTTTTAATCCCAACACCTTAAGACAATGATGTTATGAATATTTATTCTTATATAGTATTTAACTTTGTCTATTTTATCCAATGTGAGACTTTTGACTCACACTTGGACAATTCTCATTAATTATGTTTGATATAATTTTACACTAAGTATCTACAAAAGTTAAAAAAAAAAAAAGAGCAAATTTTTATATTAAAATAAGTTTTAACCAAAATGTAAAAAAGGTAATGCAAGACTCTACCAATTGGGCACATCATTAAATAGAATAATCGAGCTAATAAAATGTTTGATTTCTAAAACTTTTGGAAAACCAATTCATGTATTTTGTGCGACATTGACACCTCTATGCTTGACATTAGAATTAAATAGCTATGGATTTAGTTGTTGTTGAATATTAGAACCCTAAAAAAAGCGAGGGATGAAAAAGAAAAACATGAGCAATATATTTTGATTATGATTACAGACAATAGCATGAAAAACCAAACATGAATGCAATAATGAATGGGGGCTTAAGGGTCAATCTCTAACAAACATGCCACATAGTTCCCATATCCATCAAAAGTGGAGTTTTGAGAAAGATAGCGTCTTTATAATGAATGCCAAATGCCAACACCTTAAACCAAAAATTCCACTTTAAAACCTGTTTCCACCAGAACTAAACCGAACTTGTCCAAATCCTCAAACCTCAGTTTTCATTCATTCCTTTGATTAGGCGTTGAAACTTTGATCCAACTTCCTCTTCCCGCCGACCCTCTTCTCTCTCTTCACTTCTCTCTCTACAAAGTGAAGACTTTTGAATGAAAACTTGATTGAGGCTCTTTATAACAAACCAAACTTCATTATCTCTCATTATGTCCTTCTTCTTCTTCTTCTGAAGGAAGGAAGTGAAGTGAAGTTCAGAACAAAAAACAATAAAGGAAAAGTACTAACTCTCTCTCTCTCTCTCTCTCTCTTAATCACTCTGTGAAAAGCTCATCTCTTTTCAATGGCTAAGTCAAAAAACAATGCCAAGAAGTTGTCCTACATATCAGTTCCTTCTCAGATCATCAATTCTATATCTTCTTCTTCTCTGCAATCTCTTCTTGACTCTCCCAAGAAGACTTCAAGAAGCACCAACAGGTTCTTTTTCTTCTTCACAAACACCATCTTCAGGAGGCCAAGACTGTGGTTTTTCACTCTCTTTCTCTTCGGTTTCCTTGGCATGCTCAAGTTCGCCCTCACCCTTAACATCCCATTTTCTCCCTACCCATGTGCCACAACCCTGCCTCAGAACACGATCTCAACCCCACTTTCAAAGTCAAACGTTGGTGTTCTGAGAGACAATAACATAAAAGATGAGGTTTTGTTGACGAAGGCTTTGGTTTCCCACGTGGAGCTTAGAGCACAGGGATTGGACAAGGTGGAAGGTGATGGAGGAGTTGAGAAGAGTGAGTTCTGGAAGCAACCAGATGGGTTGGGATACAAACCTTGCTTGAGTTTCAGCAGGGATTACAGAAGAGCAACTGATGGGGTTCTAAAGGATAGGAGAAAGTACCTGATGGTGGTTGTTTCTGGGGGCTTGAATCAGCAAAGGAATCAAATTGTTGATGCAGTTGTCATTGCTAGGATTCTTGGGGCTGCTTTGGTTGTTCCTATATTGCAAGTCAATGTCATTTGGGGTGATGAAAGGTACATTTTGTTCTTGTCCATAGTCATAAGGGTTTAGCTTATTCATGAATTCAAAATAGTGTGGTGAGACTTTGATGTTTTTCCTTATTTGTGATGTTTTCCATTTGTTTTGTTTGGTTGCAGTGAGTTTGGTGATATATTTGATTTGGAGCACTTCAAGAGAGTTCTTGCCAATGATGTGCGAGTGGTTTCAGCATTGCCATCAACGCACCTAATGACAAAACCAGTAGAGGGAAGTCCTCCCCTTCATGTCACTCCCAACTGGATCCGTTCGAGATACCTCAGAAGAGTAAGGGCCTGTTTGATTCTCTTCGCCCTTTTTTGTGTTTAAAACGGTTTTCCAAAACAGTCGTACAGTACTCAACAATCAATTTCTCATCCAAAATCCATAAAGTTTTGAAAATTATTTCCACAAACAGTGTTTTCAAGACCATAAACCAAAAACAGTTGGAGATGTTCTCTTATCCTGTTCTGCTTTCTTCAGGTGTTCTGTTCATTGCTTTTTCTGTAATTCTTAATGGGGTTAGCTTCTCCAAATTTTTCTGGTCCATTAATATGATAGTTCATATGAGGAGGGTCATTTTATGATGCCACCTACATTAATATGAAAATGAGTGTTTTCATTGTTGTTCGGAAAAAAGGACACTTTCCTGACTGTAGTCTTGCGCAGTTCAACAGAGAAGGTGTTTTGCTCTTACGTGGTTTGGATTCAAGGCTTTCCAAGGATCTTTCTTCTGATCTTCAAAAGCTTAGATGCAAGGTATTTAGTATTCAAATTCTCTTCCTTTCTATACATTTTAAATGGGAAATAAAAACAAGAAACTAGGTAAAATCACCCTTTAGAAATTCTCTTGTATAATAACTGGTTGCAGATTGTGAAAGTTAGTTCTGATCTTGTGTTTCAGGTTGCTTTCAATGCACTGAGGTTTGCTCAACCGGTTCAGGAACTTGGGGACAGGATTGCAGAGAGAATGAAGAGCAAGGGACCTTACCTTGCTCTTCATCTAAGAATGGAAAAGGATGTGTGGGTGAGAACTGGGTGCCTCCCTGGTCTGAGTGAAGAACTCGACGAGATTGTTAACAATGAGAGGATAGAACGGCCAGAGCTATTGACTGCAAGATCAAACATGACTTACCATGAAAGGAAGATGGCTGGTCTGTGCCCTTTGAATGCTGTGGAGGTTACCAGGTGAATACAACAGCAGTTTTGGTTACTTTTACTAGGTTGTTTTTGAACATGTTCTGATAGATGTTTTGGTTCAATTTATAGGCTTTTGAAGGGTCTAGGAGCTCCAAAGAATGCAAGAATTTATTGGGCTGGAGGAGAACCTTTGGGTGGAAAAGAAGCCTTGCTTCCATTGATGCAAGAGTTTCCTAACTTTTATAGCAAGGAAGATCTTGCCTTGCCAGGAGAACTACAACCCTTTGCAAATAAGGCATCCATAATGGCTGCCATAGATTACATAGTCTCTGAGAAGAGTGATGTTTTCATGCCATCTCATGGAGGAAACATGGGCCATGCAATTCAGGTTTGCCTATTATGTTGTTTTGTTTTGGAAGATAGGAAATGGTGAAAACAACATTTTACTATTTTTACCATATCTAGGAGAGTTGGGAACAAAGTGAAACCAACTTGGTGGTTTTTATATCTGTTTGTGAAAACAGGAAACTAAGTAGTATGCAATAGAAATCAAAATACTGAAAATGGTGTTTCACTTTCAGGGTCAGAGAGCATTTGATGGGCACAAGAAATATATAACTCCAAACAAGAGACACATGCTCCCTTATTTTCATAACTCTTCTCTCTCTGAAGAAGAGTTCAACAGAATCATGAAGGAGTTGCACCAGGACTCGTTGGGGCAGCCAGAACTTAGGACTATCAAAGCTGGAAGAGATGTTACAAAGTATCCTATTCCTGAGTGCATGTGCAATGACTCACATGCTAATTTCTGAAGGCTACTTAGCAAGGAAGAGAGTGATACTTTCAACAGGATGTGCAATTTTGACCCCTTTGGAACACTTCAAGTGCCTTTCATTTCAGGGTAACCATAAGAGTTCTGGGCACCCAGTTTCTACGTTTACCTATGTGCCAATGTACATTTCCATCGTCATTCAAATGATAGATTCAAAATAACATACAACAGAAGATCATTCTTTGATTTTTTTTTTTATACAGAGATAGTATAGGATATTTGATAGGTTCTCTTTAGCTGTGTAATTCTTATCACAATGTGAAGACTTGTTGATATTTGTGTATATATGTATATTATCATTAGTTTTTGGATTCTTGTCATCTGATAATAAAGATCACCTTGTGCAACCCTTGTTACCATTTGATTCACAACTGCAAAAATAAGACAAGTTAAGAACTAGAAGAAACAGAATATTTGATTTGACTGGGATTCCAATACCAGAAAAGAAGAAAATCTTTGTAAATATTCATGTAGTTTTCATAAAGTTTTAATTTATGCTTTTCATCGGAATGCTACTAACAATACTATTTTGGCCAGTTTAATTATGCTTTTAAAGTGTTTCTGAAGTTACTAAACTACTTTTCCATCAACAAGCAAGTACTTTTAAACAGAACAGTTTTGTTTTAGCAAGCATTTTGTGTACTGAAATTTCAATTTTTTCACTGTTATTCAGCTAAAAATTGCAATGCACGGTTAGTTTGGTGGATATTTATTATAATATCTTAAAAGTTAAATTCAAAATGACATTCAGTGGCTTAATTATTGGTCAAAGAACCGCACGATCATGTTTAAGAAGACTAAAGTTCTGCAAATTATTGGCACATGAGTTAAGTTTATGGTTTGTTTTTTTATCAAGAAAAAATGGTGTTGTATGAACAAATTTGAAAGAAAACTATATTCTGAAAAGTTGTTTTCCAAAGTTTAGAGTAAAGCAAGTGCAAGTCTGTAAATGAGCAAAAGAAGTTAGTTACGTAGGACCACTGCATTGCCAGAACATAACATTATTGTATGGTTGGCATTATGTGTTTGTTTTGGCATTATTCTGGTTGAGCTTTGATGTTTTTTTCAGGGTATAGTGACTGTTATTTCTAACATCTTATTTCAAAATCATCCAATTACGTCAAACATTCTACTCTTTCTGCTCATGTTTTTTTCTTCTATGAATAATATTGCATGGTCAAATTTAAATTTTGGTCCCTTTTTTCTTTCACACTAATGTCCAAACAAAAGCATCATACACACTAATTATTAATGTGCATAACAAAGAATTTAAAAATCAGGTTTAATTAGTAATTTATTCTCTATATTTTGGATTTTCATTCAATTGAGTCTCTAATTTTGTAAAGAGTCAATGTGACCTCTTTCGTTAAATTGGCGTTAACAGTTTGGAAGTGATGCATGTCAAAATATAAGTCTGTTATATGTCAAAATCTGGGTCATCTTCTATCTTAGAATACATTTGATTTTGATTTTGACAGGTGATAGTTTCAAAGAAAAGATGACTCAGATTTTGACATGTGATAAACTTAGATTTTGACATATAATATTTTCAAATGATGTTATCTCCAATTTAACTGAAAATTTACATTGCATTTTTTATTTTACAAAAATAGAAACTCAATTAAGTTTTTTTTAAATAGACACTCAATAGACTAAAAAAAATATAAAAATAAAAAAAAATAAAAATAAAGACATAAACATAGGAATCAAATTTCTAAATAAACCTAAAAGCCATATACAAAGTTGTATCTATAATTACTTAGCAAAAGACAAAATTACATTAACTGCTTGTAAATAAGAGTAATAGATATGTATTGTTGTTGTAAAATATCTTACACTGTCAACAAATTGGAAAATTACATTTGATATGACTTTAAATGTAACTTATTGTAATCAACAAATGCAAAGAAGACTTATATGAAAAGTGAATTATAACGAATCAATACTCTAAAACTCTTTACATTAAAGTTAAAGTCTTATTCAATATCTACATTAAAAAAAAAAGTTGAACATGAGCTGTTATTTTTCTCAACATCTGATGTGTACACATGACTGCTACTTTTGACGTGTAGATTCCTGAATCATGAAACAGATCCTCCTTTCCCCAGAATGAACTTGACAGGAATTTAGCATGAAATTGACTGGATTGAAAATTGTTTCAAAAAATGCATTTGATCCAATGCTTCTGGCCTGGGTGCAATTTGGAACAGAAACACATCATGTTATTGGTGGAGTAACATTGAGACACTATTTGTAAGCATGTTTCCATGAAGCAGGGTGTGAGAATGGCTTCAAATGTTCTTGGCTGGGTACTAAAGAAGTCAAACAACACCAGGACCTACTCTGGTTTGGTGTTTTCTTCTTGTCAATGTTATCCAGCAGCATCAGCTGTACCTGAAAAAGTTTGAAACCAAGGGACCTCCCAAGTGTAATAATGGTACCTTCTAAAATTATTCTGACTCGCCCCTTTTTACTTTTTGCTGCATCTACCTGATACTCTTCAACTTCAATATCATCTCTATTCGCTGCTTTCATTCTCAGCACAAAACCTGCATTCACCAATCACAGCATTTACATGCATTTGAGTATAGACATATATCTGGTTTGAATATAGATATATATATCTCGAACGTGAGACTAGACATTAATAGATAGTCTGATAATAACAAATGATACAACAGATCTGCAAATAACTAATCTTATTATGATAGGTTTCAGATGACTCTCGTACTATTCTTTAAGATTATGGACTTTAAACCGTAAACCTAACTCGACCTTATAGAACCGGTTTACTTAGGAGAATTTTGGACTCATTTATATACCTTATATACCGTAAATATATCTTATCTTTAGTAGATGTATATCTGCAACATAAAAGGGTATGTCCTCCACCCTGGTACAATTGCACAATGTCGTAGCAAAAAGCTCTAAGATTCCTTGATCACCACCAACTGGTCCCCATGAGACAAGATATCAGTAGTACTGTAACAAGGGTGTGTAGGCTTGTGCATGTCCTGCAGTGGAATTCAGCATCAAAGTAGTGTGTGACATGGTGTTATTGGGACCCCGCATGGCCCACAAATCCAAAGTTTTCTTGAAAAATTATAGGATCATTAAAAGAAAAACAAGTATGCATGCATTATTCAGGTGTGTGCACCCTTTAAGAAGCTAAAAATAATCTCAATTATGGGAAAAATCCTAGCAGAAAAGGAGCCAAAGGGCTATAAAAGTTTATGCAGTAGGGAGACAATAATTGAATTCAACAATTGTTTTTGTAACTCCTGGTAATGCAATTACAGCGAATCAAATTCCTCTTCAACCACGCACATGTTGTTTGCATCACTCATCTTTTTTCTATTACAGGAAACAAAAGTTTCGTTAAGTCAGAAAATTAGCTACTTTACCCAGCAAAGATGGTAAGTGTGTCAGACAAGTGCTGTAAATAGACCACACAGATATAATCTGTGTTTTGTTGCTATCTTTCTACTGATAAATATTGAAGTGTTTTAATCGAGTTTATGATATCAAGGAAAAAACACAACTATTTGATTCTAATAAAGACCTCACATTAAACTTTTAACTTCTTTTATTCTTAATTCTTTAAATATTTTCACCGGTCAAAGTTCTTGGATTTTTTGTATGTAGAATAACATAGTTATGTAATGAAAACAGTAATAGTCCAGACTTATCACGTCATCAATGTTTAACTGGAAAATTAACAGAATTTTTCTCTGCAGTACCACGGATTCAAAATATAATTACCCAAATAGCAAACTGTATCTTTTATCTTTTATTTACCAGTCTAGCACATTTTTTAAAATGGATCAGAATTCAGTTTTCGGTTTCCAGAAAACTGAATTCTAACTTTTTTTTCTTAAATTATTTCAAAACCAGCCAGAATTCAGTTTTCTGAAATTCTGAGTTGGATATTATTTTTTTTATTTTTTTTTTCAAAATGGAAGAGAAAGTTAAAATTTTTTTTATTTGTTTAGTTTTATTTTTTTTATAGGGAAAGGAAAAAAATTAATTGGAAGAATTATCATAAATTAATTTAGTAATTATTAATGGTAATTGATGTAATTGTTTTGGAACAATTAAATATTGAAAAATATATAATTATATTTTGAAATAAATTAAGTTTATTATTATTTGAAATGTAATGTATAGAATATTAAAAATTATATGTTCAAAATAAAGGAATAAATAATTGATTGAAAAGTTGTTGTTGAAGAAAAAAAAATTGATTGTAAAATTATATTATAAAATAAATTGATTTGATTATTATTTTGGTGTTGTTGAAAGTTTATAAATTAGGCATTGATGATTTGTAGTTAAAATTTGATTGTGAAATTTTAAATAATTAACTGTTTTTAAAATAATTATTTTTAGTTTGAATTATTGTACAATTAAATATTTTTCTCCTTCCAAAAATAATCTTCAATCAATTAATTATTCTTTTATTTTTAAAATATAATTTTTAATTATGTATATATTGCATGTCAAATAATAAAAAACTTAATTTATTTAAAAATATAATTATATATTTTAGAATATTTAATTATTTCAAAATATTAAATTAGTTATTACATTTTAAAATATTTTTTCATTCCTTTTAATTAAAACTAAAAAAAAATATTTTTTTCTTTTAATTTTAATAAAAACGGAAATTAAAAAAAAAATCCAGTTCAGAATTTGATTTCCCCAAAAATCAAATTCTGACTAGTTTCCAAATCATTTTTAACGTAAATGAAAGTCAGAATTCGGTTCTTCAATAACCGCATTCTGAACCAATTTCAAAATCGTGCTACTGTTGTAAATATTAGGCATAGTATGTTAGGTGGGAAAATAAAAGGAAAACAGTGTTATTTTGGAAAAAAAAAATCAAAATTAACATTCTAAATTGGGTTTTAATCATCAAACTAATTAATGAAGGATTAAAAATATAATTTTAAAAGAAGTAATTGATTTTGAAGTCGCTTTTAGTAGTTTATAATTATGATTGGATTTCTAAACAGGCCTTTAATTTTTATTAAACTTTCTAAAGATTTGAGAAAATAAAAATGTTTTAACATGGGGATGGATGCATTCAAATTAATGATCTTTGTATGTATTTGTATCTCTAGTTGTATGGGTTTGAAATACTTTGAATTATTTAATTTGAAAATTTGTTCTAATTATGGAATTGAAACTCAAAAATATATTTTATATAATGCAATATGAAAATGTATTAAGGATTATGTAATTCAGGATATATTTTTGATTTGAAACTATTTAATAACACATTTCGAAACATATTCTAGATGATAATTAGGACTATATTTTTGGATTATGTAATTCAAAAACTTATTCTTGGATCATGTAATTTGGAAAAACACCTTTAAATTGTATAATTTAGAAAATATTTTTAGATTATTTAATTTCAAAATACATTATAGATTATACAATTAAAGTACATTTTGAATTATGTAATTTGGAAATCTGAAAATATATTTTGAATTATGAAAATATATTTTCTAAACTAAAATAAATTCTCCATTGTGAAATTTGTAACATATTTGTGAATTACAAAATATGAAAATCTAAGCTATAAACATTTAAAACCTTTCTAACACTTCCTTGTAGATATAATGAAAACATTATGGAGGTGAAAAAGTATTTATCTTACCTATGTGCTCCAGTTGTTTGAATAGACAAATTTTCATTTGTAGTTCAAATGATACAAACAAAAACAATGTTGGGCCTGGTTTTGCCATTACAGGGTTAATTACGGTTAATTAATACTAATAATATATATATATATATATATATATATATATATATAATATTTGAAGGTAGCATAAAATGCAAAAAAATTCAAACAACTACAAAAAGTAAAACACAATATTTTAACTAAAAGTAAAAATATCTTGTGTTCACCTCAAAATGCAACATCTAGCAAGTTTTCCAGCTTACACATGTCCAATTTTTTGAAACAATTCTCATTTTTCAAAGACTACCTCATCTCTTTTGTTTACAAACCCTAATTGTCGTCAACATCTCCATTCTCACTCTCTATTTTCAACCATCGTCTCCTTCTTTCCAACTGCATACCTATCTTTGTCTTTAATTCATAAACCCTAAACATCCTAAAGAAATTCCATTCTTATTTTCTTCCTTTCAACCTCGATCTCTCACTTTCGTTCAATGTCTTCTCATGAATCTCTCTTTATCTGTATGTATATCTCTCATTCTTTTCGGGTGTTTTTTTTTTGCGTGGTTTTTTACCATTCATTCTCTCTCATTATCATTGTTTTCATTTTGAGTTGTTTTTTATATTTGTGTTCATATATATGTTAGATTGTTGTATTGCTTGTCAGGTTTTTCAATTTTTTCTTTTAGGTTGAAGTTCGTTTCGTGATGACATTTTCATATATGTAATATGTGCATATATAGGTAGAAGTTCTTTTAAATTTTTTCAATACTGCACGAAACATACTACTGTAATACTAACTGTGTAAGTTTTTATCAACACCCAATTTCATTATGGTGAACGTATTTGTTTTTTAAAAAAATAAAAATTAAAAAAATGATAAAAAGTAAAAAAATAATAAAAAAATATGTTTTTGATTGATGGTAGGTTTTTTAACTTTAATTCTACCATAGAAAAAAAGAAAAAAAAAGAAAAAAAGAAAAAAAAAGAAGGAAAAATCTAATTTGTCTTTAATTATCATACCCTTCTCATGAGTCCAAATATTTTGTACATTATTTCACCTCATTGTTTGCTATTTACACTCCACACATGACATATCAAAATAGGACATTTTAATATGTGCTTTTAAAGATTTAAAGAAAGGTATAATATTAGAAACAATATTTTCATAATAAATAGAATAAATATCCTAAATTTATGCTTATGTGATATGTCTCATCGAGTTTTTCCAGTTAGAGAAGATATTATTCTAGTCATTAGAAGCAAATATTTCTGGTAATAATGTTTTTTTTTTAGAGAAATTGTACAATTTTAATAATTAGAAGCAAATATTAGCAATAATGCTTTTTAGAGAATGGTACGATTTTAATAATTGGAAGAAAATATTCTTGGTAATAATTAGAATTAGTTATATGAATATTATGTTATGATTTGATCAGGTCCTTCATGTACTGAAAAATATACAATTCTAGTAATTATAGGCAATATTTGGTTAATAATTATAATCAATACCCTGGATATTATGCAACTATTTAATTTCTATAATATATTTCATTGGGACCCATCCTTCCTCATATATTTTATTATAATTAAATACTAAGACTTCAGTGGTATCCCAAGGTATCTATGTAAGCACAAAACCTTTCCAATGCAAGACAAAACAAAATTCAAAAAACCTCCATTCTTTTTTATAAGTCGTTTTTGCTCTATTCGTGACCCTAAAATGTAAATATTTTTTGCTCCTAATGTTATTCATGTATCATTGAGACTCTGCTATAGCATCAAGTGTATGATTGATTGACCCGTTGTATGACTAAATGTGTTTGGGGTTCGAATGTTAATGTTAGGTGATCTTGGGATTGGGTTCGTCATTGATATGCCTAACCTTTCTCTTTCTTTTATTTGGGATACCATTATTTTGGTAATTAGAAATATTTTCCTAGACTTTTAATTCTCTTTAAAAAAATAATAAATGAAAAAATAAAATATTATATTATTTCTTTTATATAATTATTAAATATGATGTCAAATCTCGAATATAAATAATATTATTTTTTATTTTTTACTTATTTTTTTTAAAAGAGAATTAAAAGCCTACGAAAAATATTTCTAATTACCAAAATAATGACATATCAATGACGAATCCAAATCCAAAATCACCTAACATTCGAACCCCAAACACATTTAGCCATACAATGAGTCAATCAATCATACACTTGATATTATAATAGAGTCTCAACGATACATGAATAACATTAAGAGCAAAAAAAGAATTTATCTTTCAAGGTCACGAATAGAGCAAAATCGACTCAAAGGTAGTAAGATAACTCCTTTTGCGTGTGTGATCTGGTAATAAAAAAGATGGGAGATTTTTTGAATTTTTTTTGTGTCTTGCATCAGAGAGGTTTTGTGCTTATATAGACACCTTGAGATACCACTGAAATCAATCCCGGTCTTTAATTATAATAAAATACATGAGGAAGGGATTCATCACGATGAAACCTATTATAAAAATTAGATAGTTGGATAATATTCAGAGTATTGATTATAATTATTAACAAAATATTGTTTATAATTATTAGAATCGTATTTTCTTCAGTACATGAAGATCCTAATCAAATCATAACATAATATTCATATAATTGATTCTAATTATTACTAGGAACTTTTTCTTTCAATTATTAGAATCGTACCATTCTCTAAAAAATATTATTACCGAGAATATTTGCTTCTAATTATTAAAATTTTACAATTTCTTAAAAAAAACATTATTACCGGGAATATTTGCTTCTAATTATTAGAATAATATCTTTTCTGACAGAAAAACTTGATGAGACACATCAAATAAGCATAAATTCAAGATATTTATTCTAATTACTATGAAGAATGTTGCTTCTAATATTATACCCTTCTCTAAAAATAGAGATTATAAAATGTCATTTTCTGACATTTCATGTGTAGAGTGTAAATAGCAAACCATGGGGTGAAAGGATGTAAAAAACATTTGGGCTCATGAAAAAGGTGTAATAATTAAACTGTCACAACTGAAATTGTGACGGGAAGGTGCTAGAACCCTATAGCGCTCGTTCTAAGACGATACCTTTACTTAAAATACAAATGGATGTGGTCTCCTTTAAATGTTTATTTTCCAAAATAATAAAAAGAGAAAATTCAAAAGAAACAAGAAAAGATTTTTGTTTCTTAGGCCCAACAAGGATTACTCCTAGAGATGTCAAAATGGGTTTCAACCCGTGAGCCAACCCGGCTCACCACGGGTTCGAGCCGGGTTGGGTTGAGAAAAATTTAACTTTTTCAAAAGTGGGTTGAACTCAACCTGGCTCACTTAACCTACCAATTTTTTTTTTACAATTTTCTTTTAATTTTTTTTAAATTTTTTTAATAATTATTTACTACTCCTATTATATTTGTTCACAATTTTATATTTTTAAATGCTAGAATGTTGGTTAATTATTTTTGGATAGTTTGAATGTTTAATTAATTTGATTGTC
>Ga0214545_1010365_pt1 | contig 13581 bp, 8 predicted proteins | sample CNSS4metaG_FD_160064 | JGI IMG/M metagenome (GOLD analysis project Ga0214545, IMG submission 160064) | Root nodule microbial communities from cowpea collected in UCLA plant growth center, Los Angeles, California, USA - CNSS4 | ecosystem: Host-associated > Plants > Roots > Nodule | place: USA... | reverse complement strand
GACGAAGCATGCGAGTGTAAAGATACCGGAACAGAGACTGCAATTAACACATGCCTAACATTAATGCTTTGAGTCATAAAACTAAACGTAAAAACAGATTCAGATATAAACAATCATTCTATGCATATTAATGTTCTCCTTTGGGAGATCCAATAATACACAAACATAAGCATAATGATGCTAATCATATTATAACATTATTGATAAATAAAATATGCATCAACTAGAATCACCTACTACCTTTGGGTATATAAATAAAACTAGTGACACATACCAAATTATCTACAATCATGCTCATTAATTATAAGAACAATTAATCAACCTTTGGGCGATCCTAAAATGCCTTATAATTAATGAATCTCAATTAACACATAAATTTAATTATTCATAAATTAGCATCCACACTAAGGGTAATTGAAATAAAAAACATTAATAATTTGAAATCACAAAAACTTTTAAATTTTGGCCACTTTAGTGACTAACAAAATTTATCATACTTAATTTCAAATAAATAAATACACATTTAATTGCTATAAAATTTATATAGCATCCTCATTAATTTTAATTTAATAATAACAAACATAAATATTATTGTAAATTAAAATAAAATTATTAATTATTTATATAAATAAAATAATTAATATTAATTTATTGGTGACGTAAACCAATCAAAACATTACCTATCTTCCCTGAGCATGTTCAGACATGGGCATTTAAACTTTAATTTAGTGCCAATTACTCCACATTCACGTGCACAGGAACAATTTTTATTTTTAGTTTTTTTATTCAATGCCAAAACATAAAAACATGTTACAGTAAAAACACACAAACAATCCCGATAAATGGCAGCACAACGGGATGGAGTTTCAGCAGCCAAAAACAATTCTCATTTTCAGCCATGGCATTCGCATTCAACTTTTAAAGCGACGAAAAACTTAAATAACCCTTAAAACTTTAATTAGGGTTCATACAAATTTGAAACAAACATCATAAAAGGAGAATCATAAATCCTACAATCTTGCTCTGATACCACATGTAAAACTAATTAAGGATCTTTAAGATTTATAATTCTCACGATAAAACATAATAGAACACTAACATTGATCCATGGGAAATCCTGTGAATATGCGTTCTTCAAATTTGTAATCTTATGTACTCTTCGATCACCATTTCCCAATCTATCTCTTTGCCTTTTTTTCTCTTCTCACACGTTCTTGATGGGTTACTGTGAAAAGAACCTTATGGACAAAGACATAACCCCAATCCCTTTATAAACCAACGTCCATCAAGTTGGTTTTTATTTTATTTTATTTTATTATCACTTCCCATAATAATAACCAATAAGTCTTTAGATTTTATTAAATCACAATTGGGTCCATCATAATATTTCAAATGAGTCACTAATAGAATTAATTTGTCAATTAATTCTACCACTCTCACCACAAGGTTCATGGAATTACGTCCATTTGATGAGGCACCACTATGAACTCTCACCACGAGGTTCATGGAATTACATCCATTAGATGAGGCACCACCATGAACTCTCACCACGAGGTTCATGGAATTACGTCCATTAGATGAGGCACCACCATAAACTCTCACTAGGAGGGTCATGGAATTACGTCCTACCCATACCTTATTCATGTTTCACCAACAATCATATAGTTCTCATGCATCATACCAATATACATATCCTACCATCCAAATATTTCATACCAAGCTCATACCAAACTCATTAATTCCAACCCATACAATCAGATATTTCAAACATATTCACATGCTTCTTATTTTAAATAGGATAATCCAATCAATCATGTGACCAACAACGAAACACAAAGAAGAAACCGCACTAGAACACGTTCTTGCCCAGTTCTCGTTCAGGCTTAAGGACTCTTGCTCAGACGAGGGAAATCCCTCACTCAAGTCACCAGCCCTCACCTGGACGAGATTGCAAACAGAGGACATGTCGAGGACATATTATTTAATAATCTACAAATGATAATAGATTTTGAAGAAAGGCATAAACATCCCATATCATATTATCCCACACAAGATTATGCCAAATTCACACTCAATTATTTAGAAATGAACATTAATTTAATTTAAGGCTTATTTCAACATAATATATTATAATTTAACCACAAAACAATATGAAATCTGCAATATATTCTCTAACTTCGAGGACTGAACATAATATTATATATTTGTTAATGGTTTATGTGAAGTGTGATAATGATAATATAAGTCCTAATCAATTTTTTGTTATAATAGACTTATAACATGATTTTGATGGAAAAGAAATTTTAAATCTTAATTTTATTTATGATTATTAAGTGGTAAAGAAAAATATTAATATTTTTTATCATTGATGTTTAAAATTTTTACATTAATTGAAGTAAAAAACGAAGCTTTTATGATATTTGTTTTTTATTCATTGAGATACTTAAAAAAAAAAGCGTGACAAAATTTTAAATGGATCAATATTTTAAATATAATAATTGCCTCAAATGGTGGTTGATAAAAAAATGTTCTTAGAACATTTCTGTTGTCCAGGATTATAAGATTAAGACATATGTTTTACAATATTCAAAATTGACATGTTAATAAATATGAACCATTAACTTACTTCTTAAGATCCTTCGAGAAAAAGTAAACATGATATTTGAAAAACGATCTCCAAAAAAATTAAAATTAAAATTTATATTAAGACAATAATTTCTATTAAATTTCGCATGAGATTTGAAATTGAAGTAAATTTCACAACAATAAACACGAACCATTAAATGAGTTATTAAGATCCTTGAAAGAAAAGTAGACATGAGATTTGAGAAATGAAATAGCATACGAGGGTTTTAAATTAAAACTTACGTTAAGACACTTGCACCGAAAATTCTCTTACACTAAATTTTTAATTTATTTTAATAAAAGGATCATTTATTTTCTCTTTACCAAATTTTAAAGTTTTGAAAGCATACATGGATCCACATTAATTACATTCCAGTAAACCTTAATAAATTTAAGAAATATTTTACCGACCAAAGTATGAAGTTGTTAAAAAATATAGGTGGCGTTCTACCAATAATATAATGGCATAACGTTGACATAAGGTTTGAATAATTTGACGTTTTCGTGTTTCATCAATCATTGCATGAGTTTGGGTTGGCGCCAAAGATAAGTTAGTTTAGCCTTTGAAAACTTACATAGACAAATATGATAATAAACAAATAAGTAAAACATATAAAAAATTATCTAAATAAAGTTTGACAAATCTCATGCTAAGATAATAAATTTATAGATGTTTCTTATTATAATATATATTTGACTTTCTCAATCTCTATTTAATATAGATTTATATTCATATTTGAATTTTCAACAAAATTCATTCATAAATTAGATTATTTTCAAGTTTGAAACTCAGAAAACATCATCTCATGAGTAAAACAACTTCCAAACTAATCAAATACAAATTTGTATCTACAAAATAAACTGATAATTAACGTTAAATGTTCCTATTTTTCTGTAAAGTGAGTCGCTCAACAAGAATGTCTAATGCTTCCTTCATCCACCAATGGTGACAAACTTCTCGAACTTCATCAACACTCATCTGCATAAACGATCATAACAAAAGCAAAATTAGTACAAAAATTAACTGCATTTTAAATTAATTTATTAATATTGTACGTTTAATTTTTCCAAGGTGCAATCTTAATTATGTTTCAATCATTGTTCAAAAAGTTTGTAATATGATGCCACCACTTAATTTTGATTGGTATATGTAATGATCATCATGCATGCATTTTTTTTGGGGGGAAGAATAACAAAGTGTTTTATTTAATGATAGCTATATATAATACACACATTTTAGAAAGTGACTCATGCTCAAAGAAGCTATAAATTAACATCTTAGAAAATGATGCAACCATATGATGATGAGTGTATTAAACTAAGTGTTTCACTATTATATATATTCTTTGAAAATGAAATGGACCAATTCAATAACACGATATTTAATAATAATAACTCATACCCATGTTCTTCTTCTAAGATCCTTCTCAGGCCACAAGTCAAGTTGTTCTTTGACTAACAAAGGAAACATGTGACCTTCATAGTATGTGCCATGTCTTTTGCTAATGAAGCTCCATTGACCCAATTCATGCTGCCATGTGAAATCAAACCAAATTTTCAGTTTTTGCCTACAATTATTTCACCTAACAGAAGAAACTAATTTCACTTCATAAAAAAACTAAAACTTTATTATATTATTGAAAGAATTTTCATAAATTGAATTATGGAGAAAAATTATTTAAATATATCTAATATATTTAAAAGTACCTGAACTATTCCAGTAACTCCTGCTTCTTCTAAGGACTCCCTGTAAGCTGCTTCTTCTATAGATTCATCGAGTTCCCATCCTCCCTAAAATGCACAAAAATCATATGTTAATTAATATTACTATGCATGAATTAATTTAGATGAGGGAACAAACTTTTCAATTATACTACACACCTATTTTATTCATGCATGCATGAAGAAAAATCCACCACCCAATTGAAGAAAAAAGAACTACTTTTAAAGTTACGAAACAAATCCTTTCTCATTATAAGTGTATGCTTTAGAATTTGAAAATATATGCATTAGAATTTTAAAAAAATAAAATAAAATAAAAACATGTTTTCAACTTTTACCTAAACATCATCACAATAATTTTTCTTCAACTTCTATTACAAAAATATCACGGGTCAATTTAATATTTTTGGAAAAAAATCATTAGTCACCTTAATTTTATCTTTAAAACGTGTCTAAAAATTAAAAAGGAAAAGATATATTTAAATGATATGATCGACCTAAACTCTTATATGAAACTATTATACGTAACAAAATATAATCCTAATATATTAATTTGTTTTTTTTATCCCGTTTCTGAAATATTCACCGTATTTATTTGTATATATGTGCCAGAAACGACAAAAAAGTACCTTCGGGAACATTAATGTTTGGCCTTTTTGCGAACTAACCACAAGCACCTCCAATTCATTGCTCGCACTGCCATCAACGTCTTCTTTGTATCTGTAGGGTATGCAACTGCACAAGTAGACATTGAAAGCCAAAAGCAATCAGCAACATAGTAAATAAGAGACTAATTAAGCTGATAACATAAGAAAAACAAAAACCAACAAACTAAACAAACTTATCCAAAATGCAATGTAACCAGAAAAAAAGCTTGAGTGCAACTGTCACCAAATAGAAACCTCAAACCCAACAAATTCAGCAATTTTTTCTTCTTTTTAGAATGAAAGTTTCTTCATGCACAGAAAGTAGACACCCAGATAGAAAGAAAACAAAATATAGATAAGATAAAAGGAAAGATAACTGAGAAATAAGAGTATCATATACATTAATTAAACCTCTAAACTTTTGCAGAAAAAGCTAAAATTTTTGAGCTTTCACTCATAAAAAACACCCCTTTTGTTTTTTTCTTTTAAAAGCTTGATTTATGTTTCATTCCCTCCCACCTTTCCTTTTCTGGAAAAAGAGAAACATACCAAACACATGCAAACTTCAAATGAAGCCATGACAGAAAACATCATGAGAAACAGACATCCAAAGAATCGAAACGATGAACTCACCCCACAACTTGTCTGCCACCATTACTGTTGTACCTCTGCATCTCCCTTCCCGTTCGAGATACCAAACAAGCCATACTTCTCAGACACACTTAACTTCAATAGTTCCACTTTCAGAAAGAAACCTTGACAAACCAAAAGACAGAATAATATTCTATTTCTTTCGATCTTTTATATAATATGATAGCTACGAGTAACTCTCTCTCTCTCTATATATATATATATGTTATGTGTATATGTATATGTACGTTGTATTGAAGAAGAAAGCAATAAGACGAAGGATTAAAGGCTGCTTGTGGAATCGTTTATAAAGCGCGTAATTGTCGCATATGGATGGATGAATGAAATGGACGGAGAAAGAAAATTGAAAAAAATAAATAATAATAGAGAGATATTGGTTATTAAATATTATTATAATATAGGGTTGATTTGGAATTTATTATTGGATGTTGGGTTTGATGCTTTGCCGAGTCAATCAGCTTGCCGAATAAGAATGTGAAGGATTGAAGTCTTAGCTACCGAGTCCGTTTATACAATACAAGTATGAGAGAGAGAGAGAGAGAGAGAGTCAATATGAGTTAGTTGACTTTTTGGAATGCTTCATGCAATACCATTCATTTGCATGGTTTCTGCATTTCATTTACTACCCTCTAGAACATCTGATTATTTCCTTTTTTTCATTTTGTCTTCTTGGCTGAACAATTTTCTAGAATTTTCTCTTAAAACTAATAAGAATGATATATATAAAAGTAAATTTTAAATTTAATTTAACCTCATAAATCAAATTATAACTTAAGATTTTCATTATTCTCTAACGCTGAGAACTAGATATCTTTAACTCATGTTGGGAATAGACATCTTAAATTGAGAAATAAAATATAAAAAAATTACGAACCCAATAAATCTTACTTGGATTATTTTTATATTTAAATATTAAAAATTAAAATATAAACTTAATTCAATCTTACATACCTTAAGTTAATAAGTTGAAGTTTAATGTTTAGAGTGCTTCTCTTTATCATGCTTTGAAAACGACCAAGACAACTTTATATATATCCCTTAAATCATAAATATACTAAAAGAGAATAATTTAGTGATTTTTTCTTTTCAAATATTTTTGGTATATATTGTTGATATATACATTTAAACTAAAAGTTAGCAATCTCTTCTTAAGGGAGAAAGTGATTTTCCAAATGATTTATACGTATAATTGGGTTTAACTATAAGACATGGTATGATAAACTTGTTAATGCTTTGATGTTTATTTAGCCGCTCGAATTTTTTGTCACTTTAATTTTATATATATATATATATATATATATATATATATATATATATATATATATATATATATATATATATATATATATATTTTTTTTAAAATTTTAGAAGCAGTCAATTTGCATAACTCAACAAAACAACCTTGGGAGGTTTAATAGAGTTATCAATTTTTTTTTGGTGAATTGAAAATTGAGTTAAGCTGCATTAGTTGACATTAATTTTAATTAACCAATCCAAATGAATCCGAATAATTTCGATGTAAGCAGAGTTAAAGGAAATGAAACAAGAAGGAAAGAGACAAGATACAAGCAATAAATATGTTCATAATTTGGTTGAAAATTAGGGAAATAAGAAAGAGCAAAGTTATTTTTATGTGATCCCACCATAAAATTTATCTTTTTCTTGTCATATTGGAATGAAATGGAAAGGAAACAATCTCTCTTTTCATTGTTTGACTGTAATTTTTTATAGTATAATTTAAAAAAAAATAGTTGTATACTAGGAAAATATGGTATATTAGAAATTGCATTTTGGTTAATATGTAAATAATTTTATCTTTTTTCTCTTTTCACCAAAAAAAAATTGAAAAATTTAATATTTCTTCTTTATTTTTGTTTACAACTATTCTTTCATTCTTCTTCTTCACTTCTTATTTTTTTTCATTCATATAGATCAAATAAAGCATAATGTTAAAATAATGGTATATAACTATGCTATGTGTCAATATTATATTAAGGATAATGATACGATGCCTCAGTTGTTTGACCCAAATTTTACCCGCCTACGTGGCATGGGTTATTTTAATGTTTTTTAAATATGAAAAGAGAATTGACGCGTGAGGTTATGAATGGTTTGTAGGTCACGCGCTTGCAGAGGAAAACTGAGAAAAAAGAAGTGAAGACTGCGGTTTTGGGAAAATAGAGAGTGCGATTTTGGGAAAGGAAAATAGAGGCGGGCTTTGTGGCTGTTGCAGCTTCCTCCACAATCGCTGCTAATCGCTGCCGCAGCTTCCTCCACAATTGCAAGCCCTAATTTTGGTGTTTTTCTTCTCCAAATCAAAGGCCAATTCGGTATGTTTTACTTCCCCGATTGCAATCCCGTATTTTTGTGTTGTTCTTCCCCAAATGAAACCCTATTGTCGTATGTTCTTGTTCCTCGATTGAAATGCCATTTTTATGTGTTGTTGTTCCCCAAATTGATGCTCTCTCAATCCTAAATGTTGTTGTGGATTGTTAATTCAAAATGTGAACGAGTTTGTGTAAGCAAAAATGCTTCGAATGTACGAATGCTTTTGAAGAGAAGCGTTTCGGCCGTTAGGGTCGGGTGGGTACAAAATGCGAACTGTAGTTGTGTTGTTGGATGTTAGAAAGGGAGTTTGTTGGTTTTGACATTTAGGCTTGGGTGGGTACAAAAAGCAAATTGGGTTTGTGTTGTTGGATGTTAAAAAGTTAGTTTGTTGGTTTTTGACTATGTTGTGTGTAATTTGATTGATCTGTGCTGAATTTGTTTAAATTAAATTTGATCACTTCCTGTTTGTGAAGAGAAAAGGGCTGGAAGGAAATTTGCAATGAACATCAATTGAAAGAAGGAGATCGTGTGCTCTTTGAAGTGGATCACGCTGATGCTGATGAATTCATTACAGTCTTTGTCAACAAATGTTTATGTGACGAGTAACTATGATGTTCAAACAATTAGATGTGATGTTATGTATGATAAAGTTTTTTGTTAAATCTGATATTTGTGTTTTGTGGTGAATGAGGTCCTACTTTAATTATAAACAGCTATATTGGTGTTTTAAATTATATGTATTCCTTGTGGTATTAGAATGAAGTCTACTTTTCTAAGTGAATAAGAGTCTTTTTCAAGTCCAGTTTTGGTACGAGCAGTACTGGAACTGGTTTTTAAGTGTATTTTTACATAAAAACTGGTTTGGACACAATGCAAAAGCCATCCAAATAATTCCATCAACGTGAATCATGAGCAAACAACTGAAAGAAGTAAGTGGAATTGAAGATAGAAAAAAAAACCAACATTTTTTGTACTAGAATGAAGTGTACTTTTCATAGTGAATAAGTGTCTTTTTCAAGTCTAGTTTTGGTACGAGTAGTACTGCAACTAGTTTTCAAGTGTATTTTTACATAAAAACTGGTTTGGACACAATGTAAAAGTCATCCAAATAATTTCATCAACGTGAATCATGAGCAAACAACTGAAAGAAGTAAGTGGAATTGAAGATAGAAAAAAAACCAACATTTATGGTACTAGAATGAAGTGTACTTTTCTAAGAGAATAAGTATCTTTTTCAAATCTAGTTTTGGTACGAGAAGTACTGAAACTGGTTTTTAAGTGTATTTTTACATAAAAATTAGTTTGGACACAATGCAAAAGCCATCCAAATAATTCTATCAACGTGAATCATCAGCAAAAAACTGAAAGAAGTAAGTGGAATTCAAATAGAAAAAAAAACCAACATTTTTGGTACTAGAATGAAGTGTACTTTTCTAAGTGAATAAGTGTCTTTTTCAAGTCTAGTTTTGATACGAGTAGTACTGGAACTGGTTTTTAAGTGTATTTTTACATAAAAACTGGTTTGGACACAATGCAAAAGCCATCCAAATAATTCCATCAACGTGAATCATGAGCAAACAACTGAAAGAAGTAAGTGGAATTGAAGATAGAAAAAAAAAACCAACATTTTTTGTACTAGAATGAAGTGTACTTTTCATAGTGAATAAGTGTCTTTTTCAAGTCTAGTTTTGGTACTAGTAGTACTGCAACTAGTTTTCAAGTGTATTTTTACATAAAAACCGGTTTGGACACAATGTAAAAGTCATCCAAATAATTTCATCAACGTGAATCATGAGCAAACAACTGAAAGAAGTAAGTGGAATTGAACATAGAAAAAAAAAACCAACATTTATGGTACTAGAATGAAGTGTACTTTTCTAAGAGAATAAGTATCTTTTTCAAATCTAGTTTTGGTACGAGCAGTACTGAAACTGGTTTTTAAGTGTATTTTTACATAAAAACTAGTTTGGACACAATGCAAAAGCCATCCAAATAATTCCATCAACGTGAATCATGAGCAAACAACTGAAAGAAGTAAGTGGAATTGAATATAGAAAAAAAACCAAAATTTATGGTACTAGAATGAAGTGTACTTTTCTAAGTGAATAAGTGTCTTTTTCAAGTCCAGTTTTCGTACGAGCAGTATTGAAACTGGTTTTCAAGTATATTTTTACATAAAAACTAGTTTGGACACAATGCAAAAGCCATCCAAATAATTCCATCAACGTGAATCATGAGCAAACAACTGAAAAAAGTAAGTAGAATTGAAGATAGAAAAAAAAAACCAACATATTTAGTACTAGAATGAAGTGTACTTTTTTAAGTGAATAAGTGTCTTTTTCAAATCTAGTTTTGGTACGAGCAGTACTAGAACTGGTTTTTAAGTGTACTTTTACATAAAAACTAGTTTAGACCTAATGCGAAAGTCATCCAAATAATTCCATCAACGTGAATCATGAGCAAACAACTGAAAGAAGTAAGTGGAATTGAAGATAGAAAAAAAAACAAACATTTTTTATACTAGAATGAAGTGTACTTTTCAGAGTGAATAAGTGTCTTTTTCAAGTGTAGTTGTGGTACGAGCAATACTGGAACTGGTTTTTAAGTGTATTTTTACATAAAACTGGTTTGGACACAACGCAAAAGCCATCCAAATAATTCCATCAATGTGAATCATGAGCAAACAACTGAAAGAAGTAAGTGGAATTGAAGATAGAAAAAAAAAACAACATTTTTGGTACTAGAATGAAGTGTACTTTTCAGAGTGAATAAGTGTCTTTTTCAAGTGTAGTTGTGGTACGAGCAATACTGGAACTGGTTTTTAAGTGTATTTTTACATAAAACTGGTTTGGGCACAACGCAAAAGCCATCCAAATAATTCCATCAATGTGAATCATGAGCAAACAACTGAAAGAAGTAAGTGGAATTGAAGATAGAAAAAAAAACAACATTTTTGGTACTAGAATGAAGTGTACTTTTCAGAGTGAATAAGTGTCTTTTTCAAGTCTAATTTTGGTACGAGCAGTACTGGAACTGATTTTGAAATGTATTTTTACATCAAAACTAGTTTGGACACAATGTAAAAGTCATCCAAATAATTTCATCAACGTGAATCATGAGCAAACAACTGAAAGAAGTAAGTGGAATTGAAGATAGAAAGAAAACCAACATTTATGGTACTAGAATGAAGTGTACTTTTCTAAGGGAATAAGTGTCTTTTTCAAGTCTAGTTTTGGTACGAGCAGTACTGAAACTGGTTTTTAAGTGTATTTTTACATAAAAATTGGTTTGGACACAATGCAAAAGTCATCCAAATAATTCCATCAACGTGAATCATGAGCAAACAACTGAAAGAAGTAAGTGGAATTCAAGATAGAAAAAAAAAACCAACATTTATGGTACTAGAATGAAGTGTACTTTTCTAAGTGAATAAGTGTCTTTTTCAAGTCTAGTTTTGGTACGAGCAGTACTGGAACTGGTTTTTAAGTGTATTTTTTTACATAAAAACTGGTTTGGACACAATGCAAAAGCCATCCAAATAATTCCATCAACGTGAATCATGAGCAAACAACTGAAAGAAGTAAGTGGAATTCAAGATAGAAAAAAAAACCAACATTTTTGGTACTAGAGTGAAGTGTACTTTTCTAAGTGAATAAGTGTCTTTTTCAAGTCTAGTTTTGGTACGAGCAGTACTGGAACTGGTTTTTAAGTGTATTTTTACATAAAAACTGGTTTGGACACAATGCAAAAGCCATCCAAATAATTCCATCAACGTGAATCATGAGCAAACAACTGAAAGAAGTAAGTGGAATTGAAGATAGAAAAAAAACCAACATCTTTTGTACTAGAATGAATTGTACTTTTCAGAGTGAATAAGTGTCTTTTTCAAGTCTAGTTTTTGTACGAGCAGTACTGGAACTGGTTTTTAAGTGTATTTTTACATAAAACTGGTTTGGACACAATGCAAAAGCCATCCAAATAATTCCATCAATGTGAATCATGAGCAAACAACTTAAAGAAGTAAGTGGAATTGAAGATAGAAAAAAAAACAACATTTTTGGTACTAGAATGAAGTGTAGTTTTCAGAGTGAATAAGTGTCTTTTTCAAGTCTAGTTTTGGTACGAGCAGTACTGGAACTGATTTTGAAATGTATTTTTATATAAAAACTGTCTTTGACACAATGTAAAAGCCATCCAAATAAGTCATTCATAAGTAAACCTTTGTCAATGAATGAACTAAAATTTAATACAATCAAAAATTAACATTTGTGTTCCTAAAATTAAGTATATTGTTCACCATTATAATTGTCTTTTTGAAGTGTACATATAGTACAAGGTATACTGCAACTCTCTTTGAGGTCTGTTTTCACAACAAATTTCATTTGCCATCAATGGCATTCACATTCAAATGGTTAGATTACCATCAAATCATCATTAAATCTGTCAATGTACAAACTACATATTAACTCCAACAAATGATTCAACAATATATATTATTGTGCCTACATAAGTGGCTTTTTCATTGACACTTTTAGTTCAAACACTGCAGAACTCATTGCAAGTCAAATAACAGTTTCCAATGTATCATTTTCTATTTCATCCAAGTTTCCAAACTAAATATACAATAAGTACATTCATTTCTTGCGTCTATTTCATTCTAACTATACATATCTACAATTATCTACATCCTATTTCTCAAAAAGCCTGTTATTGCATTCCATCAAAGGTATGCCCAAATTCATAACCTTAGTCTCCAAAATAATACAGTCACAGAATTATGTTGTATGAAAAACCACAAACTTCTACATTTACAGCAACTATTTCTTCATGAGCAGATCGTAGTGCTGAATAACGTCATCGCGGTGGACATTATCTTCATGTAAAACCCAATCACAAACTGCCTAATTAATTGCAGCTCGCCATTTCGGAACCAACCGCCTTTAAACAGGGGTTTTGGACGATAACCTACTGGGCAAAGATTCCTTGTGTGAATGACCTTTAATGAACCAAGAACTGCGCCACCAAGATTGCGGCCAAGCAATGCACCGAACGGTACCCACCAATTTCCGGCGAACCAACTGCATCCAACAACCCAAACCACTCTCGAGAAGTTTGCTCTCCGCTTCGACTGCTACCCACACCAGATATCAACAACAACAACCTTTGTGGAAGAAGAGCCTTTTAGGGAAGAAAAAGCTCTTGGGAAAGAAAAAGCTATGTGTTTGTGTAACCTTGTGGAAGAAGAACGTTGCGGAAGAAGAAGAACGAAGGAAAACCGAACCAACGCAGTTTTTGTTTTTAAAATGTTTTCCCAAATGAGTGCGCGTGCACACCACGCAAAAAAACCTGGGATGTTGTCTCCAATTACCGTAAGATTTAAAAACATTAAAATAACACATGCCACGTAGGCGGGTAAAATTTGGGTCAAAAAACTGAGGCATTCTATCATTATCCTTATATTAAATAGTGTCACCAACATAACATAACCTCATGCACCATCATATTATATATATATATATATATATATATATATATATATATATATATATATATATATGTGTGTGTGTGTGTGTGTGTGTGTTTGTGTGTGTGTGTGTGTGTTTATATA
>Ga0214545_1010363_pt1 | contig 13585 bp, 12 predicted proteins | sample CNSS4metaG_FD_160064 | JGI IMG/M metagenome (GOLD analysis project Ga0214545, IMG submission 160064) | Root nodule microbial communities from cowpea collected in UCLA plant growth center, Los Angeles, California, USA - CNSS4 | ecosystem: Host-associated > Plants > Roots > Nodule | place: USA... | reverse complement strand
TGTTTTGAGGAACTGTTTGCATAAATTAGGGAGTAGTATTGTGTTTGGATTGTTTTCTCATGTCTGTTGGTGGTTTGTTTTGTTATCTTCAGGGACCCAATACATGCAGCAATCCTATAAAGTCAGCGAGTCATTTCCATTTAAGTGGATCAATAAAAAATGGAGAGAAGGATTTTCTGTCACTGCTATGGCGACTGCTGGGAGTAGATGGGCAATTGTAATGTCCCGTGGTGCTGGATATTCAGACCAGGTTTTACAGTTATTTCTTAAGCATTTTTTAACTAAGTTGTATTAAACAGTATGTGATATGAAGTTTTCTCTTTCAAAATTTAATTCCAGGTTGTGGAACTTGATTTCCTGTATCCTAGTGAAGGCATTCATCGCAGGTGGGACAATGGTTACCGCATCACTTCAACTGCTGCCACATGGGACCAAGCTGCTTTTGTTCTTAGTGTCCCAAGAAGAAAACCGGCTGATGAAACTCAAGAGACACTCCGCACATCCGCCTTTCCTAGTAGTCACGTCAAGGTAAATACTACTGCTTCTGAGTTTGCTGAGTTTGATTCATTTCTGGTCTGAAATGCTTACATTTGAGATATCATTTATGCAGGAAAAATGGTCAAAAAATCTCTATATTGCATCAATATGCTATGGGAGAACAGTTTCATGAACTGAGAAGTTTTAAGATTTCAGCTGACTATTGACTTTTTGCATCAAAGTTTCTGTTCTTAGATGGGCCATTTTGGAATCTGGAATCATATCTGATGAGTTCGCTGAACAAAGCCATTCAGTATTGATGTATGCTAAACCTTTCTTTATGGACGCCATCACTTATCATATGATACAATACCTGTGCACTGTATATCAACTGTATCAAAATGCTTCTGAGCAACTTTAGATTCTGTTCATTGGGATGAGTCTTCTGATAAAAGGATTGTAGAGATTTGAACAGTAATTACTATGTTGAAGGCGTTGTGTGCAGGTTAGGTTTTAGTTTATTGATGGCATTTTGGCCAATGTGCAACTTTAATTTGCCAGTGGGAACAGGATATTTTTAGCTGTGCAGCCCTGTATTTAGACCACTTATCTTTTTTACTTTTGACTTTAAGCTTCAAGGCTCTTGGATGCCTGAATTTGACTTTGACATAAGATGGAAAATGGTGATAACTCTAGCAGCTGCATATGACTCTTTGAATCTTTATAATTATTGTTTATAATTATTTATTTCTTTTATATGTCAATTGTATTTAATTTTATATTCAGTTACATACAGTTGGATTCTTGACAGAGCACCATGCTTCATTTTTCTCTGTAGCCTGCCCACCTAGTGGTAAAAGGTGTTTGTTGCTGCTGTATTCTGTGTTACTTCTAACTTTTTTTAATTTTCTACACGTGTGTTCATATGATTTAATGTGAACAGTATTAAACTAATTGAAACGAAATGATCTCTTCAGTTTCAAAATTTGCTAGTATTATGCTTAACTCATTGTCTTTTTGTTCATGCGATCTAGTTATTTACTCAGACTGTGAATTTCTATAGTTCTGTAGTGTGAATATTGGTTATTTAAATCTTTAACTGTTGATACTTTTGGAAGATCAAGATGTGTACATGTGAGGTGTGGCTCACTTTCTAGGAGTTGTTGCAATTGATAGCCATCTATTTGTTGCCTATATGGGTGCTAATTTTCTTTTAATTGTTTCTACCATCATGCATGGCGGAATACACTCTTGATTCTGATGAGCAGTTGGCTATCGGGGCAGCTCAGTTGTTGTGATACAGTTAAAAAGATTGTTGTGACCATTATTGACTTTTATATCGCCTGACACTTTTGGAGCATCTGGAGCAGGTATTTGTTTTTGCAGCTACTGTTATCAAATGTCTAATATTTTGTGCAGCTGAAACGTTTGCGTACTTTGATCTAGATATGCCTTTATATCGACGGAATGTTTGATTTGGCCTGATGGCACGAGACTTCAGTTCCTGGCATTGTGGTGGTAATTGTTTTCTTGCAGTTGTATGCCTCGTTACTTGTTAGTTGATTTCCGTGTCTTTTCCTTGATAAAATCTGAAGTTCTTTATGTACTTAATTTTCAAGGGCTGTAGTATCTTGCAGATTTGTATTATTTGTTCATTCTCCGACTATGATTCTGGAGAGCCCCACACCCTTAAGCAGCGGTGAAGCATTTCAAGGTACTGGAGCATTTGGAACTATTTACCGTATGTGATTCTTTCCTTAAATAGTTGAACCTTTGGTAGGTAGCAGTAGCATGGGGCTTTAGTTGAATCTGAAGCAAAGTCTTTTTTAATGATATTTATTTTGTCAAAAAGGTATCTTATTTGAATTTCAAATCAATATCAGCTGTTTTGAATCCCGATCGAGGTCTATTTGTTTTCCCTTGTGGTTCAATTGTTTCAATATTTCATTTGTGCTTATTCGTGGTTGTGCTTTCCATGACACGATGAAATTATGCATGAAGGCACTACAAGGCTAAATGTTGTTTCTGGAAGGCAACTCTGAAGCAATGCAGCTTTGTGAGCTTTTGGTGGTGCAGAAAGGATCAAATGAATTTACTTGTAGATGAACGGCATCACTGATGAATAAATTAATTTCTTTGCCAGTGTTCATCCATATTCTTCCTTGATTAATCAAATTAATTTCTTAAAGGCAGGTAATCACCTTTAATCTTCGTACATGGTAATAGGTTAAATGTCACTGCAAAAATATATTGAATTGGTTATTTTTGGCGTTGTTTGTGATAGGTTTGACTTTGTTTCTGGTGATATTGGATTCTTCCTTTCTAAAATTCCTTTAATACAAATTATTATTATTTAATTTCTTTTCAATAATTATTTTCATTTTTTCTCTTTACTCCTGTTTTTTATATATATATATATATATATATATATATATATATTTTGTTGAAATGTTTTTTTACATAGTTCAATTGTAAAAAATTAAATTGGTTATTAAAAGATTATTCTGAGTCATCAAATAAAAATGATCTAATCTATCAATTTTCTTTGAAGATAAAATCACTTTCCGCAATTATTAAATTTGTTCTTTTATTAATCAGAGACTTAAATATTAATTTGATTCCTATTTTTGACTTGTTAATTGTAGTGTTAATTATTTTTTTTTTCCAATCAAATTTCAATTTTGGTCGATTTTAGTTTTTTAAGTAATGTCGTTTAAATAGTTACCAACATAGTGAACGATGTGGTCTAGATGTGATCCTTTTGGTCATTTTTTTAACACATGCTCACATAAACGTTTATTATTTTTCTTCCTCCAACCAACACAAATTTTCATCAAAATCTTCACTTTTCACATTTTATCATCACCAGACCTTCCTAATTACTCACTCTCCAAACGATCTCCAAACACCTGTATTACACAAAAAACACCTACAAAAATCACAATTCCATTATTTTATACGCATTGTCGACATTATTACACAAAAACACCTACACTATCACTATTGTATTTAAATCGTGAACTCGATGATGGATCCAAATTATGCTTTGGTACACGCCCTTCTCACTTCCTGTCGGTGTAACTATCTCATTGTTGGTGAAAAAGCTGGAAGGTGAAATTAGTGCTGATGAATCGATGATGAAAAATAGAGAGGGATGTGATTGGGTGTTCTATTGGTAATTAGTTGGGGATGAAGATGAAGCTGATCGAGGTTTCTTGAATTTGAAGTGGATTAAAGTAGACGAGCTCCATTAATTAATAAGGTTTTGATTATAATAAAACACTTTATCAGTTTATCAGATGAGTAAGTCTTTTGTCAGAAGTGAAGATTAAGTAAAAATGTGATTAGAAGACTAAAAAAAGAGTCTACAAATAGTGAGAATGAGAAATAGATCAGTATGGTTCGAACATCAAAATATATAAGATATTTTTTTCATGTGCTTAATTTATTATACCCATACACTGTATGTGTGAATGAAATCAATAAGTTTGGTTAATGTAATGGTCAAATCTTAGTATTAGATGAGTATAAGAATTAAGAATTAGATGAATTAGAATGCTAAACGAGTCTAGCAGTAGAAATCATAAGCTAAAAGCATTAGACAACCAAAGGTTAGATAAACCAGGTAGTTCAAATTATCATATGACTAAGTGTCGATGAATTACCAAGGAATAGACAACCAAGATAAATCGTAAAATCTTTCTTAAAATGTCTTGAGTGTTAAAATATGACCAATGTCTATTTATTCCGATTGTTGGTTTATATACAACGCACCTCTTCTTTTAACCTAGAAATTTCTTATGATAATGAGTTCTAAGAAGAACATTCTTATCTCTTATAAGAGAAAAATCTTCATTACCATGTCTTCTTAGCCTAGTTTACCTTAAAGATGTCATACATGTAGCAAGCCACAAACTGCAGCATTTTCATCCTCTTTAGACAAAGAGGCTTTGTTGTCATTTATGACACTACTTCTAAAACATACTTCCCTCATGATACTTTTCCATATGAGTTTCTAGATTCCCCTAACATATCAAACATGCTTTATGGCCTGAAACTCCTAGAACCATCAAATGGTAGATATTTTGAAAAGAATCCTAGAGATTACTATAGCACAAGAAAGGAGATATGTCATTCATCACTTTCAAGCCTATAAAGTTCGACAACAGGAATGAGCATGTCAATGAAAATTAGGGGTGGCAAAGGCTTGGTCCATCGGGTCGATCCGCAAACTTGTAAAAAATGTGGGGCGGGCCAGTAAAAAATGTGGGGCGGGCCAGCGTAGTGAGTCCGCAAGCCCACATAAGCCCACAACCTGCGTTGGCTGGCCTGCGGCTTGTGCGGACCGGCCATAAGCCTGCATAAAAAAAAAACTTGCACTTATGTATATTAATTACTTTTTTATGGACTCTTGCATTAACGTTTCAAATTCTTGTATAACTGGAAAAGACAAGTATTATGTATTTTTTTAATGTGCTAAAATTTAAAGAATACATTATGTATGTCATAGTATGAATATGAATATGATGAAAATGTTGAATTATCAATTTATCATCAAACTTCCCAAAGTTTTTACTTAATTTTGTGAACTTCTTAAAGTTTTCCAATTTTAAAACATTGAAATTTTTATGGTAAAAATAAAAAAAAAAAAGTAGGCCTGCCCGCGGGCCAAGTGCGGGGTGCGGCGGGCCAATGATTTCAGCTCACATAAATTGTGCGGGACAGGACAAGCCAGCCTGCGATGTGCAGGCCTTATGCGAGCTAGGTCTAAACGGGCTGGGTTGGCCTGCATTGTCATCCCTAATGAAAATGGATGCTCTGTTTCATAACATCTTTTATCCTCATGACATACTTCCCGTTCCTTCTTTATCCAAGGCTTCTTCCTGCCATGATGACATCTTTTATTTCAATCTTTTTTTGAATTTGATAAAAAGGAGGAGAAGCAAAAGAAGAAGTTTAGATTAATAAGAGAGAATGTAAAATTGAAGGGCTCACAAGATCCCTCTTGTGATATTCTATTTATAATGATAGAAATTTAATACAATGGGAAGATTAAAAAACTATTCTAGACTTCTAGGTACAACTCATAAAGTGCATTACTTATTACATATTTCAACATTCATTCTTAAGCTAGAACATACAAATTGTATGTCCCAAGTTTGGAACATATAAACACAATTTGAGGTCCCCTTAAAGGTTTAGTTAACACATCTATAAGCTGATCATTTGATCCAACAAACTCCATACAAATTTCTTTTGACAACAACATTTTTCGAATAAAATTGCTGCCAATTTTATGTGCTTAGTTCTTTTGTGGAATACTGGATTGGATGCAATGTGGAGAGCAACTTGATTATAACAATACATCTTCATGGCCTTAATCTCACAAAATTTAAGCTCTTGTAGAAGTTGTTTTACCCATACAAGTTCACAAGTAAGAGATGCCATTGTCCTATATTTAATTTCAGTAGATGATTAGGCAACAACATTTTGTTTTTTGCATTTCCATGAGATAATATTTTCTCCAAGAAAAACATAATATCCAATGGTAGATCGCCTATCCATAGGAGAACCGGCTATATCAAGCATCATAGTATCCAAAAACTTGGGTAGTCCCTTTATCTTCCATAAAGTAGTCACTACCCTAAAGCCTTTTTAATATAACTTAGAATATGAATAACAACATTCCAATGATCAACACAAGGATTTTGCATTAATTGACTTATAACACTAACTGCAAAAGAAAAATCTGCAAAAGAAAAATCTGGTCTGGTTATAGTAAAATAAATAAGTTTTCCAAACAAGCTTCTATGTACCTTTTTGGATAAGAGAAAACTTCTCTATGATCTGCCATTAATTTCTAATTGGGGTTCATGGGAACAATCCCATGGTTTACAATCCACCATACATGTCTCTTTAAGGATGTCAAGAGCATATTTTTAGAGACAACTCCTTTCTTTGATTGGGTTACCTTTATGCCTATAAAATATTTTGGACTTTCAAAATGCTTAGTCTAAAATTGATGACATTAGTGTTTCTTCAATTGACAAATTTTAATTGATAGATTTTAATAGTATCATTTTCCGTAATCATTATACTATCAACATACACTATTAAGTACACACACTTTTCAGGGGCGGTGTGACAATAGAAAATAGAGCGATTTGTTTCATTACGTTTCAACCCAAAGGATTGAACAATGTCGCAAAACTTTCTGAACCTTGCACGAAGAGATTGTTTAAGACCATAGAGCGGTTGCCCCATGTATACCTCCTATTCTAGATCATTATGGAGAAAAAACATTTTTAATATTTAATTGATGAAGGGCCAATGACGGATAACTGCCATGGCAAGGAAAAGTTTGACAGTGGTCATTTTGGCCATGGAGAAAATGTATCACTATACGAAAGCTCATATATCTGACTATATCCTTTTTCTACTAATCGAGCTTTGAGGTGATCAATTTCACCATTAAGGTTGACTTTAACGGAATAGACCCAACGACAACCACCTGTCTTCTTTCTAGATGGAAGAGGAACTAATTTCCACGTACCATTTTGTTCAAGGACTTGCATTTTAGCAATCATGACTTGTCGCCATCCAGGATGATTAAGAGCCTTTTTCACATTTTTAGGAATGATAATAAAAGAGATAGATGATATAAAAGAATAATATAATGGAGACACACAATGATAACTTATAAAACTATAAATAGGATGAGGGTTTCGAGAAGAGTGAGTACCTTTGCGAATGACAATAGGCTAACTAGAATGCTCATTATCATGGGTTGTAATGTGGGATGATGATAATGATGGACTTGATGAAGAGGACTCATTATGTGGCATTTGACTAGACATTAGAGTTGAAGGTGATGGACTAAGCGGATTAGGTGGATGTGAGGAATTTTGAGTATTGGAAGAAGATGGAACAAAGTTTGGAATTGTATTCATAGAGGGGGTTCAACATAAGGCATAGGTAAGACCAGTTAGACAAAATTTTCATCTTGCAAAGATAAAGGGAAGAAAGGTGTTTCTTCAAAAAAGGTGACACTTGTAGACATATAATATGCCTTAGTGTCAGGGGAATAACATGGATATCCTTTTTAAAGAAGAGAATATCCCAAGAAAACAATTTTGATGGCAGGCTGAAAGTTTATCTAACCTTGGAGATACATCATGTACAAAGCATACAAAACCAAAGACTTGAGAAGGAGTGTGAAACAAAGGTTCATTTGGATACACAATAAAATATGGAACTTTATTGTTCAAAGATGAAGAGGGAATTCTATTAATAAGATAACATGCAGACAAAATGGCATGACCCTAGTGAACAGTGGAACCAAGCAACAAGGTACGAGCACTTTCAACTAAGTGTTTATTCTTTTGCTCTGCTATACCATTTTGTTGAGGTGTATGAGAACATGTAAATTGATGTAAAATGTCATGTGAGTTTAAAAGTGTGGAAAAACCAGAAGAAAAGTATTCTCTGGCATTATCACTCCTTAAGACCTTAATCAATTTCTCAAATTGCTTCTTGATTTCATTAAGGAATGACATGAAGATATTCAAAAGTTCAGATCAATCTTTCTTTAAGTAAACCCAAGTACACCGAGAATGTTCATTAATAAAAGTGACAAAATAATGAAACCCAAAGGAAGAGACCTGACTCAGACCCCAAATATTAGAATGAATATAGAAAAAATAGAGTTGCATCTTGTTTCAATTCTTTTCGGAAAAGAAGATCGAACATGCTTACCTAATTGACACAACTCACATTGTAAGACTTGAAGTTTTCTAAGCTCAAGAATCATTCTTTTTAATTTTGATAAACTTGGATGACCTAAGTGATAATGTAAAAGCTTAGGAGACCGGGAAGCTAAACAAGACACTGGTGGTCTAGTACAAAGATAATAGAGTTCTTTGGATTCATGTCCCTCACTAATCAATTGTCCTATACTACAATGTTGTATGATGATGGAATTGGCATCAAAGGTTATAGAACAATTCAATGATTTAGTTAATTGACTTAAATATATTAGGTTAAAAGGACAATTAGGAGCAAGAAGAACATTCTTGAGGTTTAGGAAGGAAGAAAGGGAAATTTGACCAACTCTTTCAGAAGTAACTTTGGAACCATTGGCTAAAGTAATAAAATAAGGAGTTTTAGGATGAGAAATAAAGGAAAATAATGAAGCATTATTAGAGATATGATTAGAGGTGCCTAAATTAGTTATCCATGAACTTTGACACTCTAAGGTTTGAGAAATGCAAGTTTTTGATAGAATAGAATGGGTGAAGAAGATGGTTGGCTGGGAGATTTTAACTTGAGATATTCCTGAAATTCTTCATTGGAAATCTTAGGCTCCGAAACTATAAATATTGAAATATTGCATGAGGAAAACCATGTAAAAGGTAACAATTTCTTTGGATATGACCAATTATTTTACATTGATTGCATTGAAGATGTACTACTCAATTGCAACAATCTCCCTTTTTACAAGTAAGCATGTTGAACAGAGATGAGATACAACCCACAAATGCAACGAGAAAACCTAGAGTTCTAAGACAAAGAACGTAGGCTTTTAAGTGAGCAAAACCATGATTAACACATGAAGACACACCAAATGCTTTCAAAACGAAGAACAAAAGATGATAACTGGCTGAGGAAGCTTTGGCGAGTTAGATTGTGGCTAGTGGTTAGGCCAACTCAATAAGAAAGTCGTTGGAGGAAACCTAAAAGGGATGTTCTAGCCTTGATTTTGGAGGCAAGTAGAATGACTCAATATTTTGACAACATTTCATTACTAATCTTGAAGTGAATTTTTGCAAAAGGAGAGGGCCTTTACTTATAGCCCAAGAAATTCTAAAAGAGTCTCACAAAAGAGAAGAAAGAGAAACTTTGAGACCATTCTACCTGTGGAGAGCACAAGGATTCACTAGTGCATTTTAGAGTTTTTACATCGCAGTATATGCCTCGGTTCCTGCATACCCGCTGCATATAAACATGCGGTGGCATTTTTGTAATTAAATGCACCTTTTATGCCTCGGTTGTTATACTAACCGAGGCATATAGCTTAAAAAAAATTGCGAATTCGCGCTGTTCACAAAATTTGAAAATTTTTAACTGCTTTTATGCCTTAGTTACTTGGCTGTATTTTTTTTTGTTTTAATTCACTGATAGAATATGCCTCGGTTCTTTTATAACCGAGGCAGTATGGACCTTTGTGCTTCGGGTCTATTGCCAACCGAGGCATATAGTAAGACAATATGCCTCGGTTTCGAATTAACTGAGGCAGTATGGCTTCGTAGGGTTTAAAAAACCATCACGATTTTCTTCTTCTCCGAGCATCCCCACACCACATCCAAATCTTTTCTTCTTCTTCCACTGCACCCCAGCCTTTATTCCGGCTTCACCACCGCTCCGTGGGGGTATCGCTGGACCGGCTTCCGTCGTCCAAGGGGGGTGGCGGCGGCAGCGAGGAGGAACTCGCTCTGGTGTCGAACTCGCTCATGGCGGCCATCAAGCGGTCGCAGGCGAACCAGCGGTGGCAGCCAGAGAGCTTCCATGCGTACCAGCAGAGCCAGCACGGGGGCACAGCGTCGTTTCTGAAGCACTTCGTTTTGTCAATCCTCGACGATCCAATCGTGAGTCGGGTTTTCGCGGAAGCAGGATTTCGAAGCTGTGATGGGTGTTTATGCAAAGAGTGCTCTAAGAGGTTTTGTTGAGATGGTTCAAAAGGGTTGATGGTGGTTTGTTTGGAGAGGGAGATTGGGGAATTTGTGAAAAGGGGTGGGAGTGGGGAAGAGGTGGTGGGTGTGAAGTTGAAGGACTTGGAGCAGCAACCCTTCATTCCGCCTGCACTGCCGCTGCTCCGTCAAATTTTTTTTTTTTTATTTCTGATACACAATTAGGCCTCGGTTGGAGGAAACCGAGGCAGTAACTACTTTTTCTGCCTCGGGTTAATAACCGAGGCATAAACGAGAGTCTTTTTACCTCGGCAGTATATGCCTCGGGTGCGAACCCAAAGCCAAAAGTGCAAAATAACCGCTGTCGTTTGCCTTCCCTGTACTAGTGATTATATCCTAGAATGATTTGCCATGTGGCAAGATCACTTTCTCCACATATGAGACACATAAGAAGAAGCTTGGGAAGCAAGCTTGCGCACCCCTAATACTATGACCCATCTCCTCTAGGCCTAAAACCCTAAACTACAAGTCCAAGGCCCAAATACAAAGCCTAAAGAAAACTCTAGACTACTTGGTCCATTATACAAAGCCAAAAAGAAAACCCTATACTACTTGACCCATAATACAATGTCCAAAGAAATCTACTTTACTAAGAATAAAAACATTCATTGACCTAAGAGAAACTTGGGCCCACCTATCACAGATGAAGCCCTCTTCATATATGTGCTTGGTCATGACTCTTATGGATAGTTACTTGGTTAGGGGGTTTGCCATCATCTCTTATAGTCCTTCTTCTCATAAGAGCTAGAAGGGTTATCTTTCAAACATTTTCTCAAATTTTGTTGCTCTACCTCTATGCAAATTTGAACCAAGTCATTTAAGTCTTAGTAGGGTAACAATTCCACTCTCTCTTATGTCAAGGTTAAAACCACTTAGGAACCTAGAGATAGTGGTATCCTCATGCTCCCTAATCCCAACCCTCATCATGTATAACTCCATCTTTTGCTTATATTTCTCAACATTCATACTTCTTTATTGGAGTCTCTAGAGCTTATCCACAAGCTTTCTATGATAGTAGGAGGGGATGTGTCTCCTCCTAAGGACACTCTTTAAATCATTCCAATATTGCATTGGAGGAATTGTTAATTCTTCTCTCCCTCTCTAGGGGGTTCCACCAATACATGGCATATATTTGAAAACTAAGGATGGCCAATGGCACTTTCCTCTCCTCACTCACTTGGTAGCATGCAAAGGGTTGTTCCACCTTCACCTCCCAGTCAAGATATACCTTAACATCATCCTTCCCATGAAAGTGAAGGAGATTTAACCTTGTTTCCCTATACACATGCTCTCTTATATTTCGCCTTGGTGGAAGAGTAAGAGATTGATAAATGTTGTCTACAAGTCTACTATCCTCCTCAAAATGGTTTGTCGAGTCTTGGAACTCCTACTTGAGTTGCTCTTACTCTTTATTCTTTCTTGCAACCTTTCATCTTTTTGTCTCAAAATCCAAAGTTCCTCTTCTAGAATGACAAGTTGGGTCTCTCTTTCAATTTTATCCTTCTTATTGAATGTCCTCTTGCTTTGTCCAAATTAGTGGTGACTTTAGCTCTTGAGTTATTTTTGTTAAACATTTCGGAGCTTCATCACTAGAGTGACTACCAATTTGGTAAGAAAGATATCTAAATATGATTTTTATTTGTTTTTTCTGTCAAAGAAATTCCTAAGGAGAAGAAGATAACAAGTTTCTCAAAAGTTCACTTATAAGAAAGAAAGGTGAATTACTAGGATTGCTTAAGTACCAAGTCTTTCCTATCTAAAGTTTACTTCGATACCTTTTGCACTAATCTTCTCAATTGGAATTAATTGAAAGAGAAAGTTGACTCACTAAACTAAAAAACAAAAACAAACAAAGCAAGAAATTAAAGCACTTAAACTAAGCATGTCCTAGGTGGGGCTTTTTGGCACTTGTGAACCTTCAAGATACATTCGTCATTTAATGCGTTTTTATTATTCAATTAAGGTTCTAATTAGGAGATAAAAAAACAACAAAGACTCTCGAAGACACTAACTAGGCCGAATACAAATATGTTCAAAACCAAGAAATTACAAACAAAATCAAAGCAAATCTTCTCTAAGTGTTTTGCTTCTTGCACTCCTTACACCTTGTAAAACCATTTATAGCCAAGAATTTATACAAAAAAAAAAAACTGATTTCTCTTCTTTATATAGCATAGGGTCAACCAAGAGTCAATCCTAGGAGATGGTGTGCGTATTAAGTGTAGTTTGTATGTTATTCTTGCTAAAATGAGAATGCAATGAGGAAAATCAAAAGATATGTAGCTATTTAAAATTAATTAAAATTATGCTATGCAATTACAAAAGGCTATGAATGAGGATAAAATGGAAGAATACGTAAAAGGGTGGATATTAATAACTAATGCATGTAACAGTCTTAGATACTTTGCTAAAGCTAGAAATGCAACTAAAATATGCAACACAAATGTAGAAGGTAAAGTCATGAGTGCAGAACTAGACTTGACAGATTATGCTAATATAGAATGGATATTTGGTGCCGATTTCCAAATGGAATGTAGAGCTATCTAAATGAGTGCATCCGCAGTCCTAAAATGACTAATCTGAATAAGATGCTCAATTATAGAGAAGGAGTGCAGGCTGAAAATCGGGTTTTAAAACCAGAAATTAAGCAGATTGTAATGTATGTAGCCTGATCTAATAATGACATATTGTTAATTCCTAAGATGCTAATGTCAATGTGATGACCTAAACAAGTGTAAAATGGTGGTTATAAGTACAGAATGGTAAATGAGCAAATGAATGAATGCCAGAAATTCAAATTGCCTATGAACACCTAAATGACAGCACAAAATAACGTGGTAGCAAATTGGTGCAACAACGGAACTAGTTCTATGCAGTGCCTATTTTGACTAATCTTCTAATGCAAACTAAAATGAATCTAATCACATCTAAGCCGTACAGGGAATGCATAAAAAGTAAAATTCCCAAATCGGTGTGAAGTAAGATGCGCAAAACTGGGGATTCTATATAATTGCAGTGGCATAAAAATAAACATGAATACAAACCTATTATTAACTGGTCTAATGATGCTTAAACAACTAATCTGAATGCAATGCAAGAATTTAAAGACATGTGTCAACACCTAATTTCGTCCGGGTGAATAAATTTATTTTCGAAAAAAATAAAAAAAAATAAAACAAGGGTTTTTTAGTTAATGGAAAATAAAAAAAAATGTGAAACAAAATTTTCTTTAAAAAGATTTTCAAACATCAACTTTAAAAAAAAAAGAGAGAAAAAAAAAAGAAGAAAAAAAAGGAATAAAGAAGGAAAAACCCAATTTGTTATTAATTATCGCACTCCTTCTCATGAGCCAAATAACTAAA
>Ga0214545_1010360_pt1 | contig 13589 bp, 8 predicted proteins | sample CNSS4metaG_FD_160064 | JGI IMG/M metagenome (GOLD analysis project Ga0214545, IMG submission 160064) | Root nodule microbial communities from cowpea collected in UCLA plant growth center, Los Angeles, California, USA - CNSS4 | ecosystem: Host-associated > Plants > Roots > Nodule | place: USA... | reverse complement strand
CTCTTCCTATCAATAATAAGACACAGATGAGTTGCTCCCTATTCTCTCATTCTCTATTTTCTCTTGTTTCTTCTCTTCTCTATTATCTGTCGTCATTCTCTATGTTATTCACTTTATTTCATAACACTAATAATATAATTAAGTTAAAAAAATTATATTTATTTATTTTTAAAATTTAACTAAAATTTATTAGGAAACAACCAACTTTTCATATGATCAGGGTCAAATGTATTATTTATGAATAAAATAATTAAATATTCTTTAAATAATAAAAGTTATTATAATTATTTATTCATTTTATAAGTTGTAAATTAAATAAAATTTAAGGGTACATAAATCCTTTAAGGAAAGTTTTTGTTGATTATTTTCTGAAAGGCTATTGAATAAAAAGTAGGAATGGCAACTACTTATATTTTCAATTTGGTTCAATTTTGATAAGGATTTTTTTAATATACATCGTATTTGAGTTTTTTAAATTTGATTTGAAGATAGAAATAAGTATGTATATATTTGTTTTGTTTCTACATATGTTTAGATATTAAGTTTTATTTTAAATTACTAAATTAATTTTTTTACATTAAATATTTTAGTTCTATTTTAGAATATGCATTTGATTATTTTTATACTTTTAGATAATTATTTTATATTTAATTAATTATTATTTTTCATTCTGATGTAATATTTGTGTAACTGTAAATTATTTTATATATTTAACAATGGAGAAAATAAAATGTATATTTATACTTAATTCTTGATAATATAATACTTCTTCATTGTAATTTTAATTTATTTATAAAAATTATTTAATTAATTTTTAAAGATGGTGACAACGATTAAATAAAAATTTGATACCAATTAAATAAGAAATGAGAATGAAAATAAATTTTTAATTTGAAAATAAAAATTAAAAAATTAGACTTTTAATATTATTTTTTACATTAAAACGTAATTTATTTTCAAACAATTTAAAATTAGAAAAAATATTAAGTCCTGATAATCGTCTCACTATCTACAAAATAAATTTTAAATATTTATGCAAGACCATATCTATTTTATTTATATTCTAAAAATTTCATAATAAGTCTAGACTCAAATATTCAACTGTCACAAATAATTTCAAAAGAAGAAAATATAATGGAAAATATGTTTTAGTCTTAACATTAATTTAAACATAAATTATTGTTCTAAAAGATTAACGTATGTGAATCCACTTTTTTACCTGTGTAAACTTTTTTTTATATATGATAATAAAAAACAATTAAATTATTATTATTATTATTATAATTATAATTATAAAAATAAATATAAATAGTTTTTGTAATTTTATTATGAAAATTTTTTATGTATTTTGTAGATAATTTTTTATTTAAAAAAAATATTAAGTTCAAATAAAAAAACGGTTAAGTTTAAATGTCATTCAAAAAATAATATTGATAAAGTAATTATTTTAGTTTTAAAAATATATTTAAAGAGGCAAATTGAAAAATAAATTGTGGAGATGCAAATCTCTTTTATATATATAAGTATTGATAATAACACTTTAAATAAAAGAAAAACTAAAAAGAAATTAATATCTCACGAAAAAAATGAAAATCAAATACAATTATCTATACAGTAAAGAATTTTAGAAAACTGCACATTTAAAAAGAAAAAAAAATGTCAATATATTTTCAAAATGTATATTAAAAGGAAATAAACTAATTTTTAATTTTGAAACAAACAAATAAGCATCATTTGAATTAGTTATTTTATAAGAAATCTTAAAAAAAAAAAAAAATGAAATAAAATTTTAAATATTGTATAAATTAAAAAGAAAAAAAAAAAAGTCTCCCATCATCACCCTTGCAAGTGGATCTTGTGTATTACTTACTACTTATACGGCGGAGAATAAATAAGAAAGGATAATCTATTCTCACTATCAATAAAGGTTCTCAGCACAGGTTTAGAGTAAATTTCTCCTCATATATTTTTTTAGTCAAATGGGATTAGGTTATTTTTTAAGACACCACTTCATAAACTCGGTTATTGTTGACAATATGTAAAAATTAATTAATGGATGACCAACATGCTTTCAACTATATCCTTTCAAAATTAAATACTTTAAAAAAAAAGAAAAGAAAAATTATCTACCTATCATAATAATTAAATGAACCATGTCTAATTTAATGTTAATTATACAGTTAACTAAAAAAAGTTTAAATTTTTTATTGTTGAGTTCAGATTATTTTTTATCCTTTAACTAAAGAGATGGTCTTTTTAACCCCATAATCTGAAAAAAAAAAATTAACTATAGCATTATCAAAATTAATTGTTTCAATATCCACTGTGGTTCGTAGACCGTAACCAAGACGTGTATTGGGAGTATACGAGTATAATCACAAAAAGGGTTGCTATTAAGGACATCTTTACAAAGAGAAAATTTTCAATTTACAAAAAGTACCATGAAAAACTACAAAATATTAACTGTTCCAATTATATTTTCTAAGCATCACTAATTTACTATGATATAAAGAAAATATTAATTGTTCGCACTAGCAAAGAGTTCGAAACCATACATAATTTCCAAAAACAGGAAAGATTAGATTGAGAGAAGAAAATAAAACTAAGCTGTGGCAAGTGCATAATTATTATAAGTGAAGTTACTCAGATATTTTCTTTTCAACGTGTGGATTTAATTATAAGCTGCATACCACAGAACAAAATTATTGCATTTTGAATGCTATATCATAAAATTAGCAAAACGTATAAAGATCATATTAAAAGTTTAACATAGAAGCAGGGAGAAAAGTCATGAATGCTATAAATTAGGTCAATCTTTGTCACGGGACAGAAATCGAAGAACGAATTATGAGTTTAAGACTGAACGAAAAAAAAAAAAGAACGGGAATTTAGTAAAAAAAGCACTTGCTAATAATCTTGATTACAGCTAAGTAATATGATTAAACGTAAGTACGTAGGGTATAGTACGTGGGTTTGACAATCATACCGAAATGTTAACATAAATTGGGCATTAAATGTGATTTGGCAATATTATGATGAAGCCAGTGCCTATTACACTGACACATTGGCCTTGTTTATGTTCATAATAACCTCATATCATTATCAATCACATAATCAGCAAAAAAAAAAATTATATCATTATCAATCGAACCATAATCCCACCCACCAAAACCAAAAGCCGAAACATTCACCCAATTCTCGTGCCACACTCCCCCATGTGAAGCTGTGAGCAACCAAATAAGGCAGGGACACATTCGTCACTGCACCCACAACATCATCTTCTTCATCCACACACACTTTTATATGCTCCACTCAATGCCGTGCCTCTCACGTTCTTTCCATGCTTTCGATTCAATTACTTAATTTCAATTTCACACTTCTTTCTCAATATAGCTCCCAACATGCTTGTTAAAATGTATAAGTCAAGTCGTTTTTATGTTTCTTGTATTATTATTATTATAACTTTATCTCCCATTTTTTAGCAAGTTAAATTGAAGGACGAATTTTTACTTTATTTTTGAATCTGTCAAGTTAAAGACCAGTGTCGTCGCGTTAATTTCAATGTTCTTAGTGTGTCTTCGTCAAACCTTCAACCGCGAGTCATGAATGAAAGAAGAAAAACAAAAATAGAGATTAACGTAATTTGACCACGATCGTAGATATTTTCAGCAACACTTGTCACATTACAGCAGAGACCGCGAAGGAGAAAGAAAAAAGAAGAAGATATTGCTGTGTATACTTTTGATCCAGCTCATCTAAAAAGACGCTTTAAAAGATAAAAATGCATGCATACCGTTTGAAATCACTAGAAACATAAAGAATTAATTGATTTTATTAAAATATCAGATATCCACAATTTTTTTATTTTTTGAAAGCCTATAACATTCGAAAAATTGATTAATAAAAATGAAAAGTGGTTCAAAAAAGTTTGAAGCGAAGACTCCGCGCGTAGTCATGTATGAAACATGGCATCCATAATTAATTGCATGCTGGGTCTTTACGTCGAAAGAGTAATCTGGTCCCTTAAAGTCTCAAAACCCTTTATGAATCTGCGAGGGTACTTACGTAATCTCATCCACCACCCCCTTTAGCGTCTCATCAACCTTATAAATCTCCGACACACCAAAACGCATGCCACTCCAACACACTGTGAATGGACCATCAACCCTGCCCCGATGACGATCTAACCGCCGCCACCACCGCCACCGCGAGGTCCGGCACGCGCCACCCCGTCTACCGCGGCGTCCGCAAGCGCCGCTGGGGAAAATGGGTCTCCGAAATTCGGGAGCCGCGCAAAAAGAACCGCATATGGTTGGGGTCTTTTCCGGTGCCAGAGATGGCGGCTCGAGCGTACGACGTCGCAGCGTACTGCCTCAAGGGTCGGAAGGCGCAGCTCAACTTCCCCGACGAGGTGGACTCCCTGCCGCTTCCGCCGTCCCGCACGGCCAGGGACATTCAGGCCGCGGCGGCCCAGGCGGCGCGCATGATGAAAGCGGCTGGCAGTGACGTGAAAAGCAGCATTGCCGATGATGACGGAGACAGCGGCGGCGACGATTTTTGGGGCGAGATTGAGTTGCCGGAGCTGATGGACGGCGAGTGCTGCTGGGGCTGCCCCGGGGGATCCTCGTGGATCACCTCCGGCGACATCGCCGATTGGACGGAGGAGGAGCTTTCGCCGCAGCAACCGTCGTTCCTGGCGTGTCTATAATCTGTATCTGTATTAATGGTGTTCAGGGTTTGGTATGTTTCTTATTTATAAATTTATAAATATGTTACTATCAGTATTACTACATCGTATATGCCAACTGTTCCTGTTGTCATAAACAATAATAATTATTATCATCAGTAGTAGTATTAATATATTTTCATTGAAACTTGTCTTTTCTTATCATTAACTGCTTCCCTGTATTTGGATTGGTACATAATTGGTAAAAAGAAGAGCTTTGGGTTTTTCTTGAATGAGTTTTAATGGAAAAGGTTAACTGGTTCAAGAGTCTTGCACTTTTTAATCGTTTGAGATTTCGAGTGACAAAGAAAAACTCAACCCGCATTAACTAATCATGGGAATACATAAACAATGTTTTATAAAAATTGGTGTTAAAGCTTCTGAGTTCTTTTCTAATTTCCAATTTTCCATAGCAGAATGTCTTCAACAAAAAATGAGTTATGACAGTGATGGATTGGTTCATATTTGAAAATGTAATCACAAGAACATGTTAATAAATGATAACGTAACCCTACATATGTAACACATTGCTTCCTTCATTTCATTCATCCTTAAGTTCTTTTACTAATTTTTCGTACACTAGTTTTCATAGTATTAATTGATTATAAATATGATTATTTATTATTACAATGTGTATTTTTGGAAATCGTGATTATAAACTCTAAACCGCAATCTCAATTTTAGTGTTTTTCCGTGTTTCTATCAAAATGTCCACATCACGCGCAATGATTTATTTTAAAAGCACGCCCTAATTGTGTATAATGCCAAATGGTGGTTGTATATCGCAATAAACAAGTGGTGCAATATACACCTCACATCAAGCATTTATAAGAAAATAATCATTTTCAAACTTTTTTTTTCCCATTTGCATCTCTTTATTAAAATCCCCATCTTATATTATAGTTTTCTCTCTTGGTGATAACACATTAGAAAGAAGGTATTTGAAGTTTATTCTTCTACGTGTGTGTATCGTATTCTGAATATCTTTGATTCAATTTTTTTTCTTCTGTTCTGTGATAATAAAATTACATGGAGTTCTCGTAAATGTTTGATGTGGGAAATAATTGTGGCAAATTATTCCGAGAAAACATTTAGTATTTTTTTAAGTTCTTGAGAATGTTGTTTTAATAGTTATATCAAAAACACTCGTACGTAGGTGGTTGAGTTCCAAGTAATGAATATAACACCAGAGATAATAAATAGAGATAACCATTTATGGTTTCATGCTAACTAATGACATTGTACAAGTTATACCAATCTGAAATGAATATATAAAATATTAGGAGTATATCAAATTTATATATCTCAAAAGTAAAAAGTTATTTCGACACCACCGTTTTCAAATAATTACCATTTGACATTATTTTTTTTAATAAAATATTATTTAAATAAAATATTAATTTATATGAATATCAAATAGTAATATTTGTGTCAAACTACCGCCGTTCATCTCAAAATTCTCAAAATTGTATAAACACTAACCAGACCTTAACACTATGATCGAAGTTTGGAACATCTTCCCCGTTTTGAGCTATGCTCGCAGAAGAGATACACTTATGATTTAAGCATTTGCATAAAAGAACAATATGCAGAACAAAATGAGGACAACGACAAATTCTTGGAAATATATATGATCCGTGGTTCTTCTTGTTTTTTATTTTGTCGGAGTAAGCACGTATGACAAAATAATGTTTATAAACACATTTTTTTACAGCAATTAAACAAAATGTCATAACTGAGAAAAAGCATAACATTTTAGAAAAGTTTGTGAAACAGAATTGATTCAATGTCAGATATATAGTCCAAGAGATTCCAAAATTTATTCAATGACTCGGTAAATGTATGACCAGTACTAACTTTACCAGTAATAATTTTAGTTTAAGTTATCTACAACAGTCTGCCTAAATTTAATCATTTTGTATTTCAATAAAGAATAATATAATTTTGAGAGTAAATTATAGTAACTACTCTTTTAAGTTTTATAAAGCATTGCAACATATACTATAAGGAAAGTTTTAGATATTCAAAAAGCTAGTAATAATAATGTAATTTTACGAAATCTTGGAATACCTATTGCAATTTAATTTAAATATATTTTTAATCCTTAAAGTGTTTGTTTATTTATGGGTATTTTTACTATTATAATTTTTACTTTTATAAATAATTCAAGTCTGATATTTCAACGCTCATTGATTAAAAAACATAATTTCTATACTTTTAAAAAAAGAATAAAGAAATATAATAACTCAGATAATATTTTTATATTTCCAAAATAAAATAAAAAATATTTTTTTATTATTTTAAAAATACATGTTTTATATTATTATTTGTACTAAATATGTTTTATCCTATCAAAACATCTTTAAAACTACGTTTTTCCCACACTTTCCCGTCTTTAGTATTTAATTTTAATTTTCATATTTAGATAAAATACTTTAATTATCATTAAATAAAAAATTACTATTTTAGTCTTACATACATTGATAAAAAAAATTACTACAAATTTGAATTAAAAGTATTCATTTGACCTATCTAAAAAAAATCCAATCAAGAAAACTGTAACACACTTATACGAACTAAAAAATATACTTATGACTTATATAAATAGATAAAAAAAATTCCATACAATAATCTGAAATAAAAATAATAATCCATGTTAATATCATCTGGCAAAAAAATTAATTTACATCAATAATAGATTCATTAAATTAATACAAAAAAAAATTGTATATTAGCTTCAACTGATAAATTTGATTTCTATCAATTATAGAGAAGTTTAATTCACACTAATTAAAAAATCTTGGCTGGAATCAGTTGGAAAACACCAATGTCAATTTTAATTAATAAATGATATTGATTGAAAAATAATTCTAACCTATTTGATTCACATAGTTTGAAAACAACTTTAAATATCATAAATGGAAAGAAGTATATGTTATCGTTAATCGGGAAGATTCGCTTTTGATAACAATATTATTGATGTTCAAAACGATATTATTTATGAATTGAACTTACTGAAAAAAGTACTATTCATTTCAATATAAAATAAACTGTTCCAAACATCAATAAAAAACAATTAAAAGTAAATTAAGCAAACATAGTTTAAAAAATGCGGATTAGAGAGAGGAGAGAAAAAAAAATCAAATTCTTATTATTTTTAACTGAAATTTGAAATTATCAAATTTTAAATAATTAAATTGGTCTAGTAAATTTATAAAATTTCAATTAATTTTTTTCAAAAATATTTATTCAAACAACTTATAAAATATTTCCATTTTTTATAAAAAATTATGCCTTCTGGAAAATTGTCACCTAGAGTGTAAGTAATATTAACTCATTTTCATAAAAAATGAATAATATATCATTGTCATGTTTTTAAAAAAGTTCTTAATTCAATTACTGGATTAAATATAACTTTAATATATGTAATTATAACCATAGTTATGTAATTTACTTTGTCCTTATAATTTTTAAAATTTTATTATGGTCCCTCACTGTTACATAAATACCGACGATTATGTAATCAAATATCATGTCAATATATACTTATAGAATCGCGTGAGACTTAAAAACAAAAACAGCATATTTACAAAGCTTAAAACAAAAAATTAATTACAAAAATAATATATTGTTTAGAAAGAGAAGTAAAAGGATAAATATAAGTAATTTACTCCAAAGATAAAATTTGTTAAAATTGTTCACTTTTATAAGTAATTTAATGAAAGATATTTTTAATTATGCATTATAACGGTTATGAGATTGGGATGGCTGTTTTCATAACAAAAAGAGTGATAAATATATATATATATATATATATATATATATATATATTTTTTTTTTTTTATATATAAAAAAAAAAGTTAGAGAAACCAAAATTATATTTAACCTTTTAATTATTTTGAATGCGAGTCAAAATCTTTCTAAAAGTGTTACAACCTTTTCCTTGGTTCTGCACAAAAACAAATGTAACTCTGAGTGAAGAGAAACGTAATTGACTTATTGTCTGAGTTTTGACCTGTCAGTATAAAACTGGGAGCTAACGAGAGGACGCAGAGGAACAGCAATGGATGGTGACAGCACAAACACACAGTAAATAGAACCCTTTTGGTTCATCATTTTAGCACCACAAAATTCTAACCCAAAGTCAAACTTCCCAGGTGTATTGTACGTGGAAATGTAACTATGTAACCAACGGAGTGTTATGTTATCACTGTTTTTCACTGGTTTGAAACCATGCACGTGATTGTGTTACTTCCACAGATACCACTACCTATACTCCTTCTTTTCATGAGCTCTTCTTCCTTGTGTGCGTCATCATTCACTCATCCTGACTTCAAAATTCTTTTATTCCTCCTTAAAAATGCTGCAAATCAAAATAATAAAAAAATATCAAATACATGCTATGTATAGCTCATGAAACTGGCTCATAATTTTTTTTTTTAAAACTCGTTGATAAAGCCAACAGCAAGGAATAGATGTGGCAAGATAGCAAACCATAGACTTGTGACAGTGAAGAAAATGGGTTTTGGTGCAATGAAAAGTGTTGTTGCTGTGATAACGATGATTGGTAATTCTGATAGTAAACACGTTGAGAATGATTATAACAAGGTATACGTAGTTGTGATTGATAACTGTAAGAAAGAGATTGACAATAATGTTTTGTTTTTTCAGCAGAGATTGACAATAATAATGTAGTTATAGTAGGTGGCGAGTGCAGGCAGAGGTTGTAGTAGTGTCTACAGCAGTCTGTTAATGATCATTCATTATTGTAGACTTGAGTAGTTGCAGAATCTTTATTTGAAATTATTTGCTTTTTTAACAAAAGTGCTAAATTTAAACTATTTGATACTAAGATTATAAGTTAAAGATGTGTTGAAATTAAATTAAAATTAATTTTATTTTGTTTAACAAAATGAATTTATATTTGAAAACCAACGAAACACTGAAATGTATGCAATAATCTTGGATAAGTAGCTAAATTTCATGAAACAAGCAACAAAGTAATTTATTCGTCAAATATATCGTTAGGAATTTAAGTGTAAATCTAACTCCCACGTTAACTATAAATGAGAAAGTAAAGCATTATAAGAAGAAAGACCCATAAATTCATTTTCTTAAGGTTTTAAGTTAAAAGTAATGTTAATGCCTTATGTGGTTGGACTCATGTCTCATTAGTGTTTGTTCTTTCCGGTAAAATCCCTTTATAAACCTAACATATATGACATAGAAAAAAGGAATATAATGAGTACTTAGCTAATGCCTATAGGTATCGTTGAAAGAAAGAATAACACAAGAAAAATGGAAGTCATATAAGATAAGCCAACATTAAAATTATGTTGTTAATCCAACTCAATAACATTATCTTGCAAGAAATTAAAATGCGATTGGTCTATACTAAAAAAGAAAACCAAAATAACTACTGCATTCACCATTTTTAATTATCTGTTTTTCAAATTTTAATAATATTGTCCCAAAAATCAGGGATGATTGATTTAGTTGAAGTTTTACATACCAAATTGAACCAAGTAAAATAATATACTGCGTACTATAGAAGTATTAATTAATAAAATTGCATTCAACTATGTCCCAATTATTGCCTTACTAATATTCTTTATTATGTCTTTTTTAAATTAATAATAATCTGTGTCCCAAATGTGTGGAACGTTTACAGTTTGATTTAGTTGGAATTTTACATAACCAAACTAAAATAATACTTCGTATAAGTGGGTGATATATCAAATTTAAACCACCAGATATAACTTTTTTGATTTTAGGATGTGGAGAATGATGTTACTATTTGTTTTTCGTTAACAATAATATATTTTTGTTGTAAACCCTAGTGAATGGTCCCTTTAATATACGTCATGGCTCACTCATCATGACTTCAAAACTGCATGTTTTTTGTTTAGTGGATCCATTCATGATATATAACAGAAGCTTAGAGAGTTTTGTTTTGTTCTACGAATGAAGCCTTGGATTCTGATTTTAGCCCCACGAAATTGTAGAGCTCAGTCAAAGTCAAAGTTAGTGTAGAGAAGTACGTAACGATGCTTTTCATTGGCTTAAAACCATGCACGTGACTCCGTTACTTACACAGTTACTACCCTCTCATCGTTCTTTTCATGGACCCTGCTTCCTTCTTATACGTCATCATTCACTCATACTGACTTCAAAAATATTATACTTTTCTTTTTTGTTAATTTGGCAGCTAAAATATGTCGGAGTTAGTACTTAAGATTGTAAATTGAAAATATAATGTGGATTGGATCAACAACAAGTTTCATTTTTCAAAGATATATATTATTCCTGAATATAAAAAGTATATATTGTAAGTGCTGGTTTATTCTATTAGCTAGATATATGATTTTTTAGTAAATAAACAATAAAAATTTGATGGATATGTTTATAATTAACTTATATTACTTGTTTCATATAAAACTTCATTTTCATCAATGTTTTTTCAAAAATTTTGGTTGATCAATTGTCTGTTTTAAACAGATACTAAAATATAGTAAGAAAGAAAGGAAGATAAATTAATCAAGATTACACATATTATATTAATTAAGATTGCAACGCTGTAGTATATGTTGTTTTTTTTTTCTTTTCCAAAAAATGATCATTTATATTTTGTTCACCAACATGTAATTGCAATAATAATGATATAACGAGACAAGACATAGTTGAATGCTGGAAATTCAAATATTAATTTAAGTTCACATTTGATAGAAATGAGAAAGTGAAACATCATATAAAAAAATATATCCATAAACTCATTATATAAGTTTTGAGTTGATAGTGATGTCAATCACTTATGTAGTTGAACTCAAGTCTCATTGATGTTATAACTTTCACTCTCTAGTGAACATCCCCTCTCTAAAGACCAAACATTAAACAATGATTAACTTAAAATCCCACTTGTAGCTATTATAATTATAAAGTTGACAAAAGTATATTATCATGTGTAGGTACACTCTTATATCATAAATTATAATAACATAAACTAGCTTTTCTTACTTTTATTTTTTTTCACATTATGAATACCATACTTTTAAGACAAGGAGTCAAATGCATAACAAGAAAAACTAGTAAACCAAATCCAAATTTCAAAACCTAAAATCAAATCATAAAAAACGAGTACTCTAACATATGCATGTTACTCAAGAAAAAAAATATATTGCAAAAAAAAAAACCCTTATGCCAGAGTCATTCTCCAAAATAGAAAATATACTTTTTCTTCACAAGGTTGAAGGCTCCAAAAATATACTTTAGGAACGATAGAAATTGCCCTTGGGTCTTTGAACGAGGAGAGGGAAAGATCTTAGGAAAATATGTATAGATTGAGTTTTTGTTTTAGTTTTAAAAAGAGAGGTCTTCCAAAATACATAAGGACGCGCTACTTTTTCCTAAGTACACCTCTTGTTTTGGTCCTGTTTCAAAAACTAAAAACTTAACAACTCAAGATCCAAAAACCCTCCTTGCTAACTACACCACCTACTCAAATACACAATGTGTATAAAACATATCATCACATAAGTTAAGGATTCATCATGATTGAAAGTGAATTATAACTTAACAATTATTTTACACAACTATAATAGCACAATACTTTTTACAATGTTATAGTTTATATATATATATATATATATATATATATATATATATATATATATATATATATATATATATATATATATATAAAATGTCAACATCATTTAAATATAAATATTTTTTTTCTTTTTTTGTTATTTTATTTTTTAATACAATTATTTTTATTTTATTTTCTTACTCTTATTTTTAAAAAAAAAATTAATTATAATTTAATTTTTTAATTGTTTAATATAACTTTTTAATAACAATATATTAAAAATATATACAATTTTAAAATAGATTAAATTAAAATAATTTAACAAATATTAACCATCCGGTTAACAATTTCTTTTGAAAAATGTTTCTTTTAAATTAAAAATAATAAATATTAATATAACATTTATAAAATATTTATATAAATTAATATAAAAAATATATTTTATTTTTTTAATTTATTATTTTAAAAAAATTAAATATTTAAATTTATATAAATTAAAAAAATAACACAATTTTATATAATTTTACCTATGTTAACCTTCTGTGGAAATCCGAATAAATTTTCTTATTATATTTTTTTTAACTTTAAAATTAATAAATATTAATATAATAACTTTTTAATATTTTTATTAATTAATATGAAATAAAATATGTTATATTTGTTTGATTTTTTATTTAATAAAAATTATTGAATATTTAAATTAGCATAAATTAAAAAAATAACATAAATTTTTATATGTTAACCGTTGTGGAAATCCGATTAACATTTTTAAAAAAATATTTTTTTATAATTTTAAAGTAATATATATTAATTTATTAAAATATAAATAAGTTTAAAGAAATTAACAATGAAAATTTAAAATTAAATGTAAATTAAAGAATAAAATATAAATGAAAAAAAAAATATATATATATATATATATCTTTTTGTTAAAAAAATTATTTTTTGATTTAATTTATTTCAAAATATTATTTACTTTTTATATATTTTATAAAACTAAATTAATTATATATATTAAATAAATTAAAAAGTTAAAATAAAAATAAATTTTAAGAAAATTAACGGTTAAAAAAGTAAATAAAATAAAACCATAAAAAGTTTTTTTTTATATGTATATGATGTCGATATCCAGTAACTCCATAGAACAAAAATAAAATACTGTTCCAATATATTGGAGAAAAAAATTAAATAAAAAATATAGAATATGAATTTCTGTAGAATAAAAAAAGTACTAGATGTCGACAACATCCGTTGAAAAAAAAAAAAAAACTTGGTGTG
>Ga0214545_1010359_pt1 | contig 13589 bp, 9 predicted proteins | sample CNSS4metaG_FD_160064 | JGI IMG/M metagenome (GOLD analysis project Ga0214545, IMG submission 160064) | Root nodule microbial communities from cowpea collected in UCLA plant growth center, Los Angeles, California, USA - CNSS4 | ecosystem: Host-associated > Plants > Roots > Nodule | place: USA... | reverse complement strand
TAATATATATAAATTATATATATTTTTATTTATAAAAAAAAAAAAAAATAAATATATATATATATATATATATATATATATATATATATATATATATATATATATATATATATATAAAAGATTATAATACAGCTCAAAAAGAATTTCTCATAACTTTTTATTAATAAAATATTATTTAAGTACAAACCTCACAAATATGAATATGTTGAAATGGAGAAAATGTAATAGAAGAACTGTTTTAAGAAATTTGTAGAGCTTACATTAAAATAGTCATTTTATTGTTACAAAAATTCTTAACAAGATTAATAAAAATTACAAATTAATCACAAATTACAAATAAAAAATTACAAATTACACCGTCATTTATAACTTACAACAAGTCTCACTACAATAATTTTTGATCTTTTTGTCGATCAAAAACCTATGCTACAACTAAAAAGCCGACGATAATATGCACATGGCGTCGGTCCAGCGACGACAACATGACCCACGTCCATTTCCTGGATGCAAAGGTCATTTGCGTCGGCTAAATGGGAACGCATGATTTCTGCGTATTTCTCGTCGGCTAAACCGAAGAAAATAAATAACAAATATAATAATAGTTTCCCATGCGTGGGTCAAGCCCACGAATAATTAAAACGAAAAAGAAATTCAAATAGTTTTCGTCGGTCAATACGACGCAAATGGAAAGAATTCAACGCAATATTTTACAAGTTTCCATATCAGTAATATGCTATTCAAAAGTCAAAATAATATGCTATTCAAAACTCAACTTAGTTACGCACCTCAAGTTCAATATTTTAACTCTCCAAAAGTTATTTACCTCCACTTAAAACGCTTAATGATCAACACCAACCAGTTCTGAATCTTCACTGGACAATACAGCTTTCACTCTTGGTGTTCAAATTAAAGAACTGTGGTTGAAAAGCATGTCTTAAACATCAACAAAGCCTCCCAGAACGTGCATCGGGTAGATAGAGAAAGCAAGAATGACACAAAATCAATTGAATTTAATCATCCCAACACACAAAGCAAAGAAACCCTAATAGGAAAAACCCAAAACTAAGAAAGAGAGGGATAAAGAGTTATTGGGAATTGAAAATGGAAATTGAAATCTCTTTGCTCCCCTTGTTGGCTTGTGGGGTGACTAGAACGGAGAAGCGAGAGTGTTACTGGAAGGGGCTTTGAAGGTGAGCGCATATGCTATGATCTTGGACCAATGCGGTGTGTAATAGGTCATGGAAGAGTGCAGAATGACTTGAAGAAGCCCTTACAGTGAATGCAGAAGCAAACTCACATTCACAAACACTGTTTATGGTAGATTGGGGAACGAACTTTCCTTTACAGGAACCCCTTGATTCCGCTTAACCAATTCCAAACCTTCTCGCACTCATTGTAGAAAAGAGACGCAAAACACTAAGAAATGATGCAATGGTTGTGGCACACTGTGTTGCGGAAGAGGGGGCAACGGGTTTATGTTAGACAAACAAAATGGTGGAGACAAAATGAAATTGAGAAAGGGAAAAACTTTACCGCGAAACATAACCTAATTAAACATTTGTTCTTTTATTTATTTAAGAGATGTATGCGTAGGCCAGCCAACGTCAATTATTGAATGCAGATGCGTCGGCCAACCGACAATTGATTTTTAGATTATGAGTCGACCAAGCCGACGATAAAAGCAATTACTCTTTTTTTTTTTTATAAATACTATAGAGTGGGTTGTGCGTAGGTTTAGCCCACGCCCTTTTGCGTCTCCATTATGGCCGACACCATTTTTGGAAGCTAAACAATGACATTCTTGTAGTGTCTATAAAATCACTTATGCTTACTAGTTAATCTTCTCTTAAGATTGAGTCTAAATATGTAACATCATTATATTGACTAAATAAACAAAACCATTCTTGATTGTACAACAAAAATTTGGTAGTTTACTAGGAAAAACTTTATGAGATGTATAAATAAGCACTATTTGTCCTGGAGTCTATCTTCACAAATGTGAAATGAGATCTCGCGAGATCATCTATTAAATGTACAAATATTTGAAGTATTCGAAGCTTTGTTTATCTCTTTCATGTAGAATTTACTTTAATATATATGTATCACCTGGACAATGGCGGACCATGCATATGACCGAGGGGAGTCATGGCTCCCCAAGGTTTTTAATTTTAATTTTTATATATATTTATATAATTTTAAAATTTATATTTATATGTTATTATATTATTTTGATTAAATTATATATATAAATATATATTATTTATATATTTTTTAAAAATAAAATAAAAACTAATTGTATGGACCTTGGTTAATAAAAAATTAAGGTTTTGTATTTGATCATAAAGTTTTTTCACAGCAAACCATTAATAAAGTGTAAAAGTAAAAAGAAAGACAGATTGAGAAATGAAGATTAGAGAACATAGAGATCGAATAACTCGTACTCATAAGATTTCCTAAATCAGTATGCTAGTATGATTTATGTATGTTGGATTTATGATTCTCTCATTACTATATTTCTTTTAAATTAAGTTTTCCCTAAATTAGTATGAAAACAAGCTTGATTTAAGGGATTTTTTTTATGTAATTGGCATGAACTCTAATTATATTTTTTTTCAAACTAGTATAACCTTATATTATAAAATGTTGGAATTTTATGTTTTTCCCTGCATACAATGAATTAGTTGAATAATCTTGAATTGGAATAAAAATTAGAATATCTATTTTGCATGAATTTAATCAATTATGAAAATTAAAAGTTGAGAAGTGTGAATTGTGGTATGAAAATAGTTTAAGTAAAAAAATAATATTTTTAATTAATAAATTATATATCAAAAATCTAAATTGACACCTTAGATTTGTTGTCCAAGTTCCGCCGCACCTGGATCTGTTTTATCTATACAAGTCTTTATTTTTTTCATTAAAAACTTCCTTTTATAAATGTTTTATATCAAACAGCCGTAATTGTATGTCGTAGTTTGTTTTTGTATCAATGCAGTTTCAAAATTATGCTAACAACTTTTGTTGTTGCACTAAAAATACTCTACAAAGGATAATCTTTTTCTCTGTTACTTTTTTATTCCTCTAATAGCATTATATTTAACATACAAATACTAACACAGAAAATACTTTCTATACCAGTTTCCGACCCATTATTATACAGCTAACATTAAAAGTTTTCATTTTCAATATATATATTCTTCAGGACCCGTCATAAAAAATTCACTTTTTAGTTCGATCCTTCTAACTCGCTATATAAAATGTCTTCTACTTAAAAGTTAACATGTTCTCGTGTATTGCTTCCTCAGTAATCATGATCATCAAATTAAATATGAAAAATAAAAATGCTCACAAATTTTTCACAATCATACATAACACGAAACAAAAATAAAATAAGATAACCTCCATCATCACAAATGTCTTAAGCAATTGAACAATTAGACTGAAGCAGTTTTTCAGAATAAGCTTTTCAAAACAAGCTTTTTAAAACAAGCTCAGATTAGACAATTTGTAAAGAAAAACAAAAACTACAAAACTATATAATATCCACCAAGCTTAACAACCTACATTTTTATTCTCTCCCTCTCTTTCTCTCTCTGCATCAAAAAGAAGACACAATGGCAACAATGGCTATAGAAGTAACGATGGCAAGTGAGAGTATTTTGGTCTTTTAGTTGTTCAAATGAAGTGCAAGTAGTAATAATGAGGTGAAGGAAAAAAAAAAGCCTAACAGAAATGATGTTACAAAACACGTAGCCCATATTACGAGACAATGGTACTTTCACACAAACAATTTTTTTACTTCTATTTAATCCTATCATTCATTACCTTTTTCTCTCTCTTTTCCTTTAAAAATATAAAATATCACTTTTATTAGGACAATTTTGCTCTTATAAAGGATTGTCAAATACAAATAAAAAGTGTCAAATGATTTTTTTTTTGTTTTTATAAAAATGACTACCTATACATTAAATTGAGATGCGAAGTTTAAGGTTTCACTACTAAAAAAACTTATATTTCCTACCAATTTTGTTTTGAATTTTTTTTTAGGAAATACTTATAAATTTTATTATGAAAAAAAAAATTGCAGGAAATTGCTGTCATTTTTTTCGCAAAATATTTTGTATAAAACACTTTTTGCATCAAATTTTGTAAGAAATACTTGCGAATTTTATAATTTTGTAGGAAATAATTACCCACGAAGGAATTACCTGCCAATTAAAATTTTTAGAAAAAATAGTAAAAAAATCCCTTTTCTTGCAAATCTTTTTAACAAATTTTCAAGAAAATTTTCATGTAGTATGAGAATTTGTAGTAATGTTTAGAGTTTAAGATTTAAAATTTAGAATTTATTGGCTGAATCTATTGATGCCTAAAAAGTTATGAGTCCATATTTTTTATTAGATATGTTAGCGTTGTCCTGCATTAACAAAAATATATTGATAATGATATTTTAAAAGTCTTTTTAATATGTTTTAAACCATAAAAATCGGTATTCATTCACATATTTTGAGAGAAAGAACAAAGAAAAACATGACAGAGATTTCAAATTTCACACATTACATGTCGTTCTAAAATAACAATAGACAACATAGTTATATCCTAGATATGACAATCATAGAGGGACCAATGTAGAGGGAAAAACAACACTAAGACACACATCCAACAGTGTCAAAAATCTTCTAACCCTTCTCAGGTATAGCTTATGTTTCCCTCATACCCAATCTCTGCTTGTTTCATGCTCCAAGCGTTCAGTTCTGAGACCACCACACTCTGGCTTCCATAGTTAAATGCATAAAGATGAGCATCTTTCTCTATAGCCAATGATGGATAAACTCTGCTAGTGATACAAACTCTCCCTTCATCACCAAAACTCTCAATAATGGAGTGGTCAATCTGCATAACAACAACGCATCAAACATATCATAAAACAAAGAGGAGTGAGTAATGCTTTTCAGAAATAGACATACCAAGCTTCTTAGTGAAATCGTTTTTAGATTTGAATCTATGTCAAAGATAGTTCCATATGTGGTTTTGTCAAGGTCATGCCTCAATGAGGACCTGTATCAATGTGTAAACAAAAATCTGTCTCAATCACAATTTACATGTATATGAACAAAAAACTATGTTGAGGGAATGTTAGAATTCAGAAGCAACCTGCTTTGGTCACTGCACATGAGGCATACATATGTATTGGGTGTTCTATAAATTCTGAAGAAGATTGCAGTGTGTTCTTTGAGATCCTTTGAAGCCAAAGCTAACAAACCAAATGGCCCTATTGTGCCACTTCTTGCTGCATATTCTTGGCTACAAAGTAGTTGGGGATCAACTCCATTTGGATCAAGAAACTCAGCCTTTTCTAGCTCAGGTACCTCAAACAACACTTCTACATCGGCCTTCAAAAGTTCAAATTTGAAAGCACTCACCATTGATGTGCTTGGTCTGAAATTTATCAGTGAAAATATAGAGTCTATTTACTTACCTGTGATGCAGTGATACCTGAGACTTCAAGATTTGATCCATGCACAAGATTCTCCCCCGTTATTCTTATGTGCTTGCCACGTAGTTGTTCTAGCTCTTCAAGTGGCCACTGAACCAATCGCTTCCCACTCTTATCAAGCCAAACTTGCCTTGGAATTGTCTACATGTTAAGAAAATCTTTAGAAACTTTAGTATGACAGGAATTGTTTGTATTATGAACATACACACTAATCTATCTATGATTATATCTGATGTCCGCATAACTAAGATGTCAAAGTTCATAATGATGTTATTTGGATTATATTGAACAATGATTAAGGTAACAAACTAACATAAAATTCTACATATCTGTCAAATATATCTCTTTGGATTGAATCTGATAAATGAAAACAATAGGGCAGCTGAAAAAACTAGAATACCTGTAGACCAGCCCATCCTTTCTGAATATCATCTTGTGTGGAGTCAGATTCGTTCACCCATCCCCACAATATTCTCCTGTTCTTGGCATGGTCAAAAAATGACTTGGAAGCATAGAATTTACCATAGTCATACCTCAAGTCTGAACTAGTCCCTGTAAACCTTACATCAGGAATGAAGTTTCCCTGATCAGATGCATATTTACCAAGAAAATAGTAATCATGCAGCTTGCTTAGGTAGCTTATCTTCAAGACATGTCTGACACTTGGATTTTGCACAGATGTATCCACCCCATTTGTGCTGCCATTCATGTACACAGGAAAAAAGTCTGGACACTCACAAACCCCAGTATTTTGTGATGCATAAAAGGGATTAGGATCCACTTTCCAATTCACAAAATCCTCACTTTGGTAGAGAATTGCCTTCCCTTCATCACCATTTTGGGCACCAACCACTACCCTCCATTTCCCATCCTTTCCCTGCCAAGCAGTTGAAGGGTCTCTGAAATTATCAACTTCAACTCCACTTGGTGGAGTCATCACAGGGTTCTCAGAGTGTTTCACCCATTCCCTTAAGAAGATGTCTGATAGATTCTTTGGCACAGCTAGGTTCTGAACTTGATGTTTCTTATCATCAATTCCTGTGTACAAAATCACAGGCTCTTCTTTCCCAGGGATTATAGTGGCTGAGCCTGACCAACAGCTGTTAATATCATATGCTCCACTTGGTTCAATAGCATTATTCAGATGAATCCAATTGATGAGATCATAGGATACTGAGTGACCCCACACAATCCTATCACCAAAGGTTGCTGCTTCAGGGTTATGCTGATAGAAAAGGTGGTAAACACCTTTGTAGTACATAGGCCCTGAGAGATTAAATCAACATTAACGCCAGACATCCACAGAACAAGTGAGAAACTAGAAGACGATTTCTGCAGAAGTTGACTTATTTTTGTTCCGTAAGTTCTTATAGTGAAGTCTATTTAAACAGAACAATTTGATCCAATTTCACAAAAAGAACAAAAGATAGTTCTATAAATTCAAGCGCTTACCATTGGGATCTGCAAAATGAGCACATCCATGTCCAATTATGTCCGCAGAAACATATCAAATGAGAGAAGAAAAGGATTAGACTTATCAATGGTTCAACAAAAGAAACAGAATTGAACAGTAAACTGGTATTCCTACGAAGTATTAATGCTGAAATAGTAAAATTGGATTCACAAAAACTTGGAGGGGATAACAATACCATTCATCCAATTCTCTTGGGGTTGAAAGTGATAAGAAGTTCGATAAGGTTGCTTTGCAGTTGCTCTGGAATTGATGCTATGTGTGGAGAATGCTTGAATTCCATTTCCACTGTTGAGCAGAAAAGGAACTGCAACAAATAACAGTAGCTCTGCAATGATCTTCATGATGCAAGCATGAGGGAGAAGGAGAATGTCAAAAGAGCAAAAGGACTTAACTATGAGTTTTAGTTTGATAAGGTATATATATATATATACACAAGAAAAGGACTATTATATTTATTCACTGTGATCTGTCACTTTGTTGAAAGAGACAAATCCAAAACCAATCAGTTTTTAAAGTTACCTGGGTTACTAGTAAGGCATTCATTGGAGTCTTGAATTTCATAATATAAAATATCAAACCATCCTAGATGCTTTTAGAATTTAAAAATATATCATATGGTTTTGCTAAGATGACTCATGTATAATGGGTTTTTTCTTTATAAGAAGATGATATGCTTTTTCACCATTTATTTCTGATTTAATAGCAATGGTTTGCTTATGATAAAATATGAGAAAATATCTAATTCACTCTTTATTGTTGACATTTGGAATAAGTGTGATCAAAGTTATGTTTTTAATTGGTTAAGAGTGGAATAGTGAAGGTGAAAAGAAATTAAACTCTTATCAGATTCTCTCCAATTGTTGGTCATAAAGCAAAAGGGACTGATATTGGAAACTCGTATCAGACGGGACAGGGAACAAATCACAGACTTCATAATGCAACCATGCATGCATATGCTTATGTTATGGCTAAACCTATACCAAGAGGGTTTGACATGTAAAAATCACCAAATGTTCTGTTAGAAATTTTATTTGTTGATGTGATTCATCATGTACATAAGTTTTGCACCTCACTTATATATTATTATGAAATTGTCTTATTTCTAGTCGATGTGGGACTTTCAACAGAATCTGTTAATTTGGTTGAGGAAGGTCATTATACCAAACGACTATTCCGCTACAGCTCTTAATCAATACAAAACATGTATGTTTTAGAACAAAAAAAAAATATTAATAATATGATGCAATGTTTCTTTATCCTTTTATTGATACAAGATTAAATTGCGTACAAAATCATAAAGCTTATACCAACATGTTCATCACCTAACAAATGAGTGAAATGATGATACTATGGATAACATGTGGCCGAAGCCATTAACACGTGCTATGTTAGATATAGTGCTCTCTTTCTCATAATTTTTTTTTTTCATAATTTTTTTTTTCCTACAACACAAAGTAAAAAGAGAATACACCTTTTCAAAAGTTAACATGTGTTTGTTTCAGGTATTATTGAAGGTGTTGAATAGAAATTAGAGTATTAATCAAGAATACAAAAATCAGAAAGAATCACACAACACAGTTGGCTTGCATGTGAATGGGAAAATGTCATAATCTATATGTTATAATTTGTGAGCTTATATGGTGAAGGTTTTCCTGAACAAATATTCTTTTGAGTTCATTATTATCATGTGAAAGATGACTTAGACAGAGACCCATAATATGAGTTCTAATGGAAAATATTAAAAGGAATTTAAAGTCCAAGTCTTCTGAGAAATATTTTTCTTTTGGCTAATTCCTAAGACAAAACCGAATCATTGGAAGAGGCCATGTTATTTTGTTAAGGGTCTGTTTCATTGATTTGCATCAAGTGAAAGATCAAGACAACACACAATCATTTGTTTTATATTTGATTTCAAAACTTGTCGAACAACTTGCCTTATAAAATTTGTATTCTCAGTTATTGTTGAATTGCACTACTTGTATTTCCCTTTATAAATAAATGGAAATGTTTTTTAGTCATTATTTCTAGAATTATTGGAAGGAAAATATGAGAAAAAAAATGCAGAGAAATAATTCCTTAATTTGTGATATCTTAAGTATGAGAATGATCGATATTGTTTCGGTACACCCAATAAATTTCACATCGCTTAGAAATTGAGGTCAAAGGTCAAGCGAAGTTTAAATACTCCTACCTCCCTTCATCCTCTAAGATGTTTTTTAAGAACAAAACTGTGACAGTTCAAATGTTCCAAATTTATTTAAGCAAACAAGTTTGTTTTATTAATTGAGGATAATGTGAGTATAGGTTGGGTTTATCATTTTCTTATTTAATACAAAATTTTGATAGAAACATTTAATTTAAATTTAAATTTAATTTGATCATAACTTTAATAAGGGACGGAATCGAACCAGTCTAATCTTATCATTATAGATAGTTAAGTGGTAGGAAAAAAATATACAACTTAAACTAAGCATATAGTTATAAGTAAATATTTTAAAATTGATAAATTTACTATAAATATAATATCATGTAATGCAAAATATTCTCTATTGAATAAAAAGGTTTTATAACTAATATAAAATTATAAGGACCTGTGCTTTTGGGAAGCAAATTAGTCTATAAAATAATTTATAAGTGATAATTATATTTAAATTGTGTTATTTTTTAATGGCATGTTTAATTTAATACCCGTGTTTTACACAGGATATTTATGATAAGTTAAGGAGTATTGAAAGCTTAAATAGATTGGTGTTACTGGGCCTTGAGGTTGAATGTAACAGGTGTGAACTTATCAAATAAGGGTGTGCTATTTTGTTTTCTTCTTAACTTTATTGCTTTTATTATGACTTTAAAATTTACTAGGTTTATTGATTGGGATTTGATTTTATGTGGTTTTAAATATTTAGATTTCAATTCTTTAGAAATAATTGGATTTGTCTGTTTAAAATATTTAAATTGTATCATAAATTGAATTTAGGTTTACACAATTGTTTTAATTCATAGGTGGATCAAGTATAATGCGCAATTTGGACATAGAATAATGTTTAAAAACTCATTTAGGAAATGTTTTGTAGTTACAGATAGACCTAGAAACCAGTGATGCATAATGAATTAAGGAAATAATACTAAGAAATTAATCATTACTTTTCATAAACTTTTAATTGCACTACTTTTTTTTAGACTTTGAACTCAAAATTCTCGATTAAATTCTTGACGGTGTGTTTGGATGAAGTATTTTAATGAAGCAATTCATTTTTTTGAAGAATTTAGATTTTTTTGTAATGAAAATGCTTTGTTTGGATAGAGAAATTAAAAAGCATTTCAAATGCAAGCATTTTTTGGAAGGATTTCAATTAGTTAAATTAGTAAAAATCCAAATACCCTCAAAATAGGTGGAATTTGAAATTCTTCTCACTCAACCTCACATTCTAGACGATCCGGACGTGCACGACGACTAGACATGCCCGACAACCCGGACGGGCCCGACGACCCAAACGAGCCCGATGACCTAGACAGGTTTGACGACCCAAACGGGCCCAATGATCTAGACATGCCCGATGGCCCAGACGGGCCTGACGACCTAGACGGGCCAGACAACCCGGACGAGCCCGACGACCCGAACGGGCCTAACGACCCGGACGGGCCCGACGACCCGGACAGGCCCGACGACCCGGACGGGCCCAACAACCAAGACGGGAACGATGACCTGAACGAGCCCAATGACCCGAACGGTCCCAATAATCCAAACGGGCCCGACGACTCGTACGAGCTAGACTATCCGAACGGGTCCGACGACCCGAATGGACCCGACGGTTTGAAAGGGCTCGTACGAGTTGTCGGGCACGTTCGAGTCTCGGGCCCGTCTAGGCCGTCGGGCCTGTCCAAGTCGTTGGACGTGTCGAAGTCGTCGGGCCAATCTGAGTCGTCGGGCCTGTCCAGGTCCTCACCCCTGTCCGGGTCCTCGGGCCCATCCTAGTCGTCGGACTCGTTCGGGTCTTCGGGCCCGTCTGGGTGTACGGGCCCGTCCGAGTCGTTGAACTCGTCCAGGTATTTGGACACGTATGGATTGTCGGGCTTGTCCAGCTCGTCGGGCCATCCAGGTCTTCAGGCCCGTCAAGCCCGTCTTGATCGTCGGGCCGGACCCGTCTGGAGCATTGGGCCAATGACCTAGACGGGTTGGACCAGGCCATATTAATGAACTTGACGGCACAATCGTGCAGTATGGGCCGTCAGGCCTCTAGATCATCGGGCCACCCAGCCTGTCTGGGCTTCCCAATCGGTCCAGCTCGGGTGGGTCGTCGGGTCTAACCAATCTGGTTGCGTAGTTGGGTCTGGCCGACCAATCTGGGTTGTCGAGCATGTTTCCAAATTTATCATGAACTCAAAACATAATTAAGCGTAAAATAAATATTGTTAAAATTAAATTTTATCTCACAATAAATTCATTTTTTTTTTCAAACAAGAAATTGAAATGTAAGGTATTTTAATTTCCTCATCCAAACAAGTTATTTAAAAAAAGAATGGAATTTAATTACAAGCAATTCAAATACAAAGCATTTCAATTTCTAAGCATTGTTGAAATGCTCCATCCAAACACATGGTAAGGGTGTGTTTGGATGAGACAATTCAAGAGGGTGATTCATCTATTTGAAAATTTTGAAATTCTTTGTAATGAAATGTTTTGTTTAGATAGAGAAATTGAAAAGCATTTAAAATGCATGCATTTTTTTGAAGTATTTCAATTAGCTAAATTAGAAGAAATTCAAATACCCTAAAAAAGGTAAAATTTGAAATTCTTCTCACTCAACCTCACACTCTATACTCAACCCCAAACGAACCTGGCAAGCTCGACAACCATGACGGGCTAGGTTGTCCAGATGGATTAGAGGGCTTGACGACACAAACGGGTCGGTCAGGCCCAACGACCCAAACAAGTCGGGCAGGCCAGACGACCTAGAGGTATCAGGCAGGCCTGACGACCCAAGCATGTCTAATAGGCCCAACGACCCGACCAACTCGTTGACACGACAAGCCTGACCGACCTGATGGCCTAGATGGGCCCGACGACCTTGTTGGGTCGGGCTGGCCTAACGACACAAACTTGCGGTTCTGACGACCTAGTGGGGCCAAGTCGGGCCAACGACTTACACGGGTCGGGTCGGGCTGGGTCGACGAACTTGACGGGGCATTACCGACTCGTATAGATCGTCAGGCTGATCAGGCCTGTCTGGATCGTCGGGCCGACCTAGCCTAGCCCATTTGGGTTTCTCAACCGACTCGGCCCGGTTGGGTCGTTGGGTCGGCCCAATCTATTTTGGGTCATCAAGTCCGTTTCCAAATTTTTCATGAACTCAAAACATAATTAAACCTAAAATAAATATTGTTAAAATGAAATTTTATCTGACAAGAAATTCAATTATTTTATCCAAATAAGAAATTGAAATGTAAGTTATTTTAATTTCTTTATCCGAACAAGTTAGTTAGAAAATGAAAGAAATCTAAAATATAATATATTTCAATTTCTGAAATGCTTCGTCCAGGTAAAACTTAATTATTATGAATTTTTGAATCTACAAATTAGAATGATTAACAATGCTTTCTGAACACAATCACAAAACATGGAATCGTTTAACAAAAACCACAAAAGAGGATCATTTGATATACTTTGAAGAATTCACAACGCAAAAACAAAATTCACTTAGAGAAATAACTACGAAGATTAATAATTTTGACAAAGAAAATCACTAAACGGAAGTTTAATTTACTCAACGAAAATGTTGTACTACTTGAGAATCTATTGAACACATGTTGAATTTTCTTAATTAAACACTCCAAGAAGTTTCTACTATTAGCAAGCATATAATAACTCATCAAGATGTCACTTTGTTTAGTGAAATAAATTTCACAAAATAGCTCTTTAGTTAATAAATATAAAAACTAAAATCATCATATAACCATGGGTAGCAAAAAATATTATATCTTTAGTTCACTATTTTTACTTTTACTTTTATTTTTCATTCTTCAATTTATAATTATTGGTTTTTCTATTTTCCTTATTTCTTACTATACTTGATTCATTACAAGAAATTTGCTGATTTGCGAGGGAAATTAGCGAGGGAAAATTTTACTCGCTAATCTCTCGTTAATTAGAGACAAATTAGCGACAAATAAATATTGTAGCAAAGTTGTAGCTAATTAGTGAGGGACTAGATACAACATAATATGGTAGCTAAGTTGTAGCTAATTAGTTAGGGATTAAACACAACATAAATATGGTAGCTAAGTTGTTGCTAATTAGTTAGGGATTAGACATAACATATATATGGTAACTAAGTTGTAGCTAATTAGTTAGGAATTAAACATAACATAAATATGGTAGTTAAGTTGTAGCTAATTAGTAAGGGATTAAACATAACATAAATATGGTAGCTAAGTTGTAACTATTTAGTTAGGGCTTAGACATAACATATATATGGTAACTAAGTTGTAGTTAATTAGTTAGGAATTAAACATAACATAAATATGGTAGCTAAGTTGTAGCTAATTAGTTAGGGATTAAACACAACATAAATATGGTAGCTAAATTGTAACTAATTAGTTAGAGATTATACACAACAT
>Ga0214545_1010347_pt1 | contig 13608 bp, 6 predicted proteins | sample CNSS4metaG_FD_160064 | JGI IMG/M metagenome (GOLD analysis project Ga0214545, IMG submission 160064) | Root nodule microbial communities from cowpea collected in UCLA plant growth center, Los Angeles, California, USA - CNSS4 | ecosystem: Host-associated > Plants > Roots > Nodule | place: USA... | reverse complement strand
GGTTCTTCCGGTGCCGCTGCGTGTTTTTTTTTTGAATTTCTGATGCTCATTAGGCCTCGGTTCTGCGAGAACCGAGGCAGTAAAAATTAAATATGCCTTAGGTTGTAACCGAGGCATAAAATACTAGTTTTTTACCTCGGTCGTATATGCAGCGGTTGTGGACCCGAAGCCAAAAGCTGGAAATAACCGTTGTCATTTCCCTTCCCTGCACTAGTGATTGATTTTAAATAACACATATTTACAAATAACGTAATTCATAATCAATTTCACTATTAAAAATTTCATAGTACAAAAGTTAACTAAAAAAAACAATTTTAAACACAGACACTACTTGAAATTCTCATATTATATGAGATTTTTCTTGCAAATTTATTAAAAAAATTTGTAAGAAAAGACTTTTTTATGCCATTTTTTCTAAGAATTTTAATTGGCATATAATTCCTTCGTAGATAATCATTTCCTACAAAATTATAAAATTTGCAAGTATTTCCTACAAAAGTTGTTGTGAAAAGTGTTTTATACAAAATATTTTGCAAGAAAATTGGTAGCAATTTCTTGAAAAAAAAATTCACAACAAAATTTGTAAGTATTTCTTACGAAAAATTTTTCAAAACAAAATTGACAAAAAATATGAGTTTTTTTATAATGGGAATCAATTCTAACTACTACAAAAACTTGCATTTCTGAAAGAGAAGTTATTATATGGATCCAAATTCATTGACACAAATCATTCGATTTTTGTAATTTATTCATGAAAACATGATAATGTATAGTTTGTTACGTAGAGGCTAAATTAAAGCATTCTAAATGTTTATCATAAATGATAAAAAAAATGTGATCTCAAACGAAGAATACATGGTAGAGAAAGAAATAGATTATTCAAACAACTTCTGATCATAGAAAAACAAGGCTATGAACTTATGGCAGAGAAAGAAAGCAGAATTTAGTAGAGCATGCACTTGTATATTTATTTATTTATTGTTAAATGAATTAGTGGTGAAGATAAGGTAGAAGTTTATGCCTTTAGGTAGTGGTTTGGAGTAGCATATAGGTATGGAAAGAAAGGTGGAGAGAAAGGAGAAGTTAAAGCATGGTACATCTTTGTCATATAGATAGTGAAATATTTGAAATAGACCAAGAAAAGGTGCAGCCAACATGTCAAATCCTTCTGTTCTGTGTCTCAATTCTCTATTCTGTGGCCAGTAACATGGATGCGGAAACAAGAAAAGAGAAAATTAAATGGACCATTGAAGTGTGTGAGGGTTTAGCTTGGTGAAGAAAAAGAAAGGGTTGAGTGCAACTTCCATTGAATCAGATTCGAGTTTATAACCCTAACCTGTAATAACATCTGATGTTGAACTGCATGCAGATTCTAGAGATTTATCTGTGTTTGAAACGTCAACACTGAGCTACAGAAAAGGGTGGTGGAAATAATAATGTTATTGTGTTAAGTTGTAGTGTAGTGGGTTGAACATGATTAATGCATGGAGGACCCTCACCTTCTGTCATTCTTTTGTCGTCATAATCAGCGTCATCGCCATTTTCTTTCTGCAAACTGCTCTAATACTCATGCTCCATACATACATGTGTTTCACAGTCACCTTGTTTACTACTGTAATAAGTTCTATCTTTACTTAGGTTCTCATTTCACGTGTTTTTCTTTTCTTAAATTTTATAATCTTGTGAATTTTGAATGACTTTTTGTGTTTACTGAAGTAGAATTTATAATTTGAATTTGTGTGGTCTCGTTGCTCAGATTTCAAATGTTTTAAAATACATTAAAAACTATTTTAATATAACAATATCAGTGTACTTTGAGACTCAGTAAGAGATTTAGACTCCGGATTTTAGTTTGAGATAGTTGTTATTATTGTTATAATTTTGACAAGTACTTCTTAAACATTAAGATCAAACACTCTTTCTACTATATACTTTGGATTGCATTAGTTGATAATACACTTTTAAATTTTAGAGATATTTTGGTCATTAGAAAAAATTAACTTTTATATTTATAAAGAAAGAGAGATTGAAAACTAAAATAATAGATTTAAAATGTATGTAAACATTTTTTGATGTAAAAGTAGTAAACCCATATACTTTATATATATAAAGAGAGAGATTTTATCATTTGTCCATATAAGAAAGTTGATAACTTATTTTATTCAACGGTATATATTATTTGTATTTACAATCAATTATAATTGTTCCATTTTTCACATTGATTCGCAACTAATATGGAAAGTATGATCTTTTCTATTTCGGGTATAGGGATCAAATGTTCACCTAAACAATTTGTTAAGTCTTTAATTCACCTAAACAATTTGTTAAGTCTTTAAATCCTCTCTCTTGTTATCATTTTAGTGCTTTTGTACATTGCGTCGGGATTACCTGTCAAAGACACTTTGATGTTAAAGTCAACGATGGTTCGATCGATGAAAATAGTTAATGTTGTAATTAATGTGAAAGAAAAGTTCCAACAACCATATTTTTGATCTGTATTTGTAGTTTCTTACATGGCTTATGATTGGGTCAACCTAATCATAACCCAATTACTTTTTAATCCTTATTACTAGCCTTTTTATGTTAATTAGAATGTCGTTCGGCATGACTGCTCGGATGGCATGGCACATAATTTGTATAAAGGACAATATGGTATAATCTTGAAGACAGTCCAACTGTCAATACTAAAAGGGGTCGTTCGGCTGCCTAGCAGTTATTAATCGCATAAATGTAAATCTTCTTCGTAATAATCTCATTCGACCAATAGATAGTCGTTCAATCATATTTTTGAAAATCTTTAAAGTAATCTCACACGGTCAATCATTAGAGTTAACCAACTGACCCACATAGTACATATTGTATATTGATATTATATTGTGATTTATAATACTCAAAACAACTAGTGTTAGTCTACGGTAAAAATTGAAGATAAAAAAAAACGTTATAAATTACTTATTTAATTTCTACAATTGGAAAATTTTAGGTTTTTTAGCTTTAATACGTGTTATTTTTAGATGAGGATTAAAGACTATTAAAATTATATATGCAGAATTCAATTATATAAAGACAATTCATAATTTTTAAATATAAATTCTAAACGATCAAGTTAATATAACTACAAAAATCAAATAATGAGTAACTAAATCATTCGTAAATAAAATAATTCTAAAAAATATAAAAAAAAATTATTGAGAATTAAAATTTATAAAAAGTAAAATATATCTAACAAAAAATTAAAAAAAAAATAGTTAAAAAAGAAAGAAAATATTAATTAATAGTGAAATCGAGAAGAAAAATACATCCATCTAACTTAAACATGAAATAAAGCATAAAAACTTAAGATCTTAAAGTTTTAAATAAATAAAATATAAATAATTAAAACCAATAAAGATGTTCATTTATAATAATCAAACACTAAGTACTAATATACCCGCATACGGAATCAAACAAAATCAAACAGTGGACAATAATTTTAAAAAGTTATTTATTAGTGATTTCTATAACCTACGGACTCCAATCATCCATATAATCCATGAAACGAATTGGACAAATAAATTTTCATTTATATAAATAAGTATTTCAACGAACTTTAACTTGTTTTGTGAAATTTAATAAATATACACACATATAAGGTATATAGTGTATTTATAAGAAATATGATTGGTCACAAGAGATATATTTATTTGTGATGTTAGTTTTTATGATTTTCTTAATAATTTTTGTATGACTATAAATTTTTTACTGTATAAGATTGACTAATATTTTGTTAAGAGAAAAAGACAAAATCTTTTAATAATATTAAAACGGGTACGAGGCAGCAGCTGAACCAACTGACAAAAATAGATGTTGGAACATAAATTTCTTGGATTATTTATTAACATTAATTGACCCTATGGATATGGATGCAGCAACTCATATTTTATTTCTTTTAATTCTCGAATTCATAAAACAAAAATATTAAATCTTTCTACTTCTTTCATAATAAGAATAAAAATACGAAAACATTTAATTATTTCTTTTGATGTGAAAAAATAAGTGTTTTATCAACTTTGATGTTTTTTATTTGATATTTGAATTGATCTTAATTAACAACTTTAAATTTATCACCGACTATAAATTTTTGTTTGATTTGATGTAATATGAAACATGTGCGAAACAGTGAATTTTATGTAATATGTTAAAAAAATATATTTTGTATTCAAAACCTCATAATTGTTATAATATCTTCTTCAATAACTCTTTTAACTTTAAATTATTTTCAAAAAAATCATATAGTTCACTCAAATCTTATAAACTCATATAATGTTTTCAAACATTTAAGTTCTTATAATGTAAACTTAATAAAATTTGAACTACTAATTATTAATTCTACAAATCTTTTAATCTTTTGAATGAATGATGACATTGCTACATTGTTTTTAAAATCTACTATTTTTTTATCCAAAAACAATAACCTTTATTTTAATTCTATAATTAATCTTATAGGAATATAATAACCTATAAGATCACCATTTTTTAATATATTTTTTTCTTTTTCATATTTTTCTTGTCTGTGCGTGTATCCGCCAATATAACAGTCAAATCAAATCGTTCAAGTTAATACACAATAATATATCCGTACATAAAATCTTTATCTATTGTATAATATTTTAGTAATTTTTTACTTTGGGTCAAAATTAACTATGTAAAAGAAGTTACTTTACAATAATTACACCTTGGAATATAATCATTAAAGTACTTTCCGATAAATTTTAATCAAAATCCGAATTTATAATAGAAAAATATATTCTTTAACATTCCTCCAATCTGAATTCTGAATAGGTGAAAACCAAAAAGATAAAAGAAAAAAGAAGGTAGAGTGTAGAAATTTCTGCGTCCGTACAATGGGATAATTGGGCACGACAAAAAGTTATGATGATTGTCATGTCGCATCTTCATCTCATCCTCTTCAAAAATCTACCATTTGCTTTGTTTTTCTGATTTCTCATTAGTCCAAGTTTTCAACTAATCATACCAAATTCGTTTTCCAGAAAGTAAAATCACACCAAATAACAGTGTTTTCAATCACAAATGTTTAATCAAAATGATAGCTTCACTAATAAATCTCACATATCTAGCATATACTTCTATTCTTAGTTTTACTAATTAAAGTTTAACGTTTGGTTGTTGTGTGTAATAAAGGTTAAAAACATTTCATTAAAACAGCTCAAGTTGACTCTAATAGTACTTTTAACTTTTGCTTTCACCTACTGTTAACACTTTTTTACATTTAATTTTCGTTCATGATTTTACTATGCAACATAATTTTATTCATCTTATTTTTCTTTACTTTCTGGTAAACACATTTATAATAAAATATTTGAAAAAAAATTTCTCTCTCTTATTTTTAGTACCCCACTGTACGTCAAAACTGAAGAACTTCCCAAACAGAAGGAAATAAATAAAAATAAAAATTATTTCGTTTTCTAGTTGCTTCCATACGGCATCTGCTTTTGCAATAATAAACAAGTACGTCACTGCCTGTACCATTTAGTTTACTCTAACTTATGTAAAAAAAAATTAATATATTTTTAGTCTTAATTTAAATAAGGTGTAGAATTTTCACAATTAACTAACTTATAAATAAATTACAATTTTTTTATATTTAATTTATTTTTATCTAGACCTAACCTATGTAATTGTGTTTTATTAAAAAAGTAGTATAACTAATTAAAATAGAACAATTTAGAAAAAGGTGAAACAAAATAGAGGGAGAATGGTGTGTTGTGATTGAGTGAAGGGTGGTGGTGGCAGTTATAAATAGCACCCAAAGAGACAAAGGAAACAAAATATAAAATCAAACAACCACCTTCGATTCAACTGTTTCAAACCCCAAAAGCCACGCGCTCTCTATTTCTCTCACACAAACCAAACCCACTCCACTCGTGTGTGTGTGTGAGTGAGTGCTCCTCTCTCTGATCGTTTTAATCAGAACAAATTCGGTATGGGGAGTTCCATTCTGGACGCCCTCAACGTGCGCGTGGAGGGCACCGGCGACAAGTACCTAGTCCTGGCACACGGCTTCGGCACGGACCAGTCGGCATGGCAGCGCGTGCTGCCCTACTTCACGCGCCACTACAGCGTCATTCTCTACGACCTGGTGTGCGCCGGCAGCGTCAACCCCGACCACTTCGACTACCGCCGCTACACCACCCTCGACGCCTACGTCGACGACCTCCTCAACATCCTGGAGGCCCTCCGCGTCCCCCGCTGCGCCTACGTCGGCCACTCCATCTCCGCCATGATCGGCATGCTCGCCTCCATCCGCCGCCCCGACCTCTTCTCCAAACTCATCCTCATCGGCGCCTCCCCCAGGTACCCCACCAAACCCTATCTATCTATCATCATCCATTACTACAGTTTTCTTTCTCTCTGCTTCGATTTCTGCTACCGCTTGTTTACTCAGTCTCCAATTTGAAATCGGGATGAGCCAATTTTGCTCTTGCAGAACTAGTTTAAATTTGAAAATACTTTTATCGACTTAACCTTTTTTGATCCGGCGAACTTGATAATTTCGTACTAATTTATGCTGTGTGAGGTAAAAAGACTGTTGACAAGGGTAAAACTGTGTCACGGAGTGTAATTGTTCTGTGTTTGGATTGAAACTACGTAATGGAATCATCTGTTACATTTAGGTTTAGCGCATCAAATGGAAAGGCTAATTATGAACATAATAAGCAGAGATATTTGGTGTTTAGTTTAAGGGGTTGGAGAAAGGTGTTTGAGATAAAAAGAAAACAAGATTTGGAAGTGTTGCAGTTTTGATCCACGAAAAGCAGTGGAATTAGGTGCATGCAGATGCAGAGTAGAGAGAGGAGAGTGGTGTAATGTGTGAGTAATTGATCGAAGAAGAGTGATTAGAAAGTCTCACTCACTGGTGGTTGAATTTTGTCAGATTTCTGAACGACAAGGACTACCATGGGGGATTCGAGCAGGGAGAGATCGAGCAGGTTTTTTCGGCAATGGAAGCGAACTACGAGGCGTGGGTGAACGGTTTCGCGCCGCTGGCGGTGGGGGCGGACGTGCCGGCGGCGGTGAGGGAGTTTTCTCGGACGCTGTTCAACATGCGACCGGACATCTCGCTGTTCGTGTCGCGCACGGTTTTCAACAGCGACCTGAGGGGGATTCTGGGTCTGGTCAGCGTCCCCTGCTGCATCATGCAAACGGCACGTGACATGTCCGTGCCTGAAACCGTCGCCAAATACATGAAGGAGCACATCGGCGGGAAAAGCACCATCCAGTGGCTCGACACGGAGGGCCACCTCCCGCATCTCAGCGCTCCCTCCTATCTGGCGCGGCAGTTGGAGATCGCGCTGTCGCAGTAGCGCGTGGGAATGGCGGCGCGTGGGAGGCGCGTGGTAGTTCATTAATTAAGTGATTAAGTGTTGCAGTAGAATCAGTGTTAGTATTATTAGTAGTAAGTAGAAGGGTAGGGTAGAAGCTACTACAGATGGGTACTACTAGAAGAAAGAAATGTACGAAAGGCTCCGAAAGTGGACACGTGGCGAATAACGTGTGGATGTTTGCTTCTTGGACTTTCGGATTTTTATTTTAGGATAAGAATCTGCACGTGGATTTCACGTGATGCGTCCTCTGTTTTAGTAGTATCTCTCTATCAACGTAATTATTATTATGATTATTATTAAACTAAAACATTCTCTTTATTTTTTACTAAAATTTATTAAATCTCAATTAAAATTTGAGATTTTTATTAAATTTTAGTGGATGATAAAAAGAATGATTTTAGTTTTTTTTATCGCTTTTTGTAGTTCTCTCCTATTTTTTGAGAGAAAAAAGAAATAGCAGAAATGAGAGAGACCGGTCTGTGTCTGTTAGTGTGATTGTAGTTGTTATTATTAATATTAATATGATTGTAGTTGTTGCTATCAGGGAAGGCGTTGGTTTGATTTTGTGGCCCACTTATAATTGGGCTTCGGCCTTATTTGAGTTTTTCTTTATTGATTTATTTTTCGTGTTGTTTTCTTTTACATTTATCTATTTTAATATTTTTAATGTTTAATGGTTAATGGTTAATTAATATTTCTAATTAGATTAAATTAAGATGATGATTAATTTTAGATGATAAATTATTCAACTAGAAATAAATTACTGCACATTTATATTTTCTAAGAACACGATAAAGTTGAAATTGCTAAATTACAAAAAATTTCATTTTCATTTTAATATTTTATGCATATGGTATAAAAATTGTAAAAACAAAATAATGCCATAGGTTAGTCTATTTAGTTTTGCCTGTGGTTTGACTAACGGAATAGAAGTTAGATTGATAACTACGCCATTAATGACGTTATATTATTCTTGTGAAAACTACGCCATTATTCTCATTAGTTATTACATAGAATCTGTCATTTTTTTTATCTCTTGGAAATTAAAATGTTACATAATTCAGATAGTTTCTTCGCTTAACAACTAATATGTTCAACGTTAAAATAAAGTTTGCTGGATTTTTTTTTAAGAAAATATAGTAAAACTTTTCAATATTAATTTGAAAACATTATCGAAAATCAAAAACATTATCTCTATCCTTAAATATGAAGACAAGAAAAAGTTTATAAGCGTTTATTTCTTATATTTGTTTATATCCAGATTGTTCTTATTAAAGAAACTCAAAATTTATCTTATATTTTAGAAAATAGTTATGGAAAACTTTATCCCAATAAATCTTATGATTTTACTATTTACAGTTCATATATGTAGAACACCTACTAAACACTTTTAGCTAATAAAATCGTGTTTGGTTTAATGATAAGAATAATGGAATACAAATTCCTCTTTCTTTAATTTTATAAATTTGAAGGAACGCATATAGAGGGCTTGGCATTTAATTTTAAACTATTGTTGTATAGATGTAGATTTATTATATATGCTATGCAAATTAACTGTCACAGCATCAACTAATAATGAATGTGCAGTTAAATTAAAGGGAAAATACTTAACAAATGAACATAAATTGAGAGATTTGTTTATTTTTCATTTTGTTAAACATATGACTACGGGTGTGATCATTCAAAGGCCCAGGTAAACAAGCAATATAGTGTGGACTAGAGAGTTGTCAGTTTGCCAGGCCTAAAGGGCTTGGACCCGATCTAAGTGGCCCAAGGTAAAAAAAATCATATGATAGAAAAAGCCAATAGCTCATGCTGATTGGTTCGACCTTCAATCCAGGTTGATTCAGATTAACCATCGATCCAAATTGACCTGTTTCAACATTTGGTCCTAGCTATCTGAACTCAACCTTCGACTTTGATATACTCATTTCAACCTTCAGTTTAGGTCGTCTCGGCTCAACCTTTGGCCCATACCTACTAGTCTCGACTCTCAGTCTAAGCTCCTTGATTTGACCTTCAGTTTAAGCTCCTCAGTTCAACCTTCAACTTAACCTGATATATTTCAACCTTCGACCTTGACTCGATTTGACCTTTGGCTAAGGTCAAAGGTTAACTTAACTCTACTTTCGATCCTTACCAACTCGGTTGAGTAATCTAGTTCGACTCAGCTTTACCTTCGTATTAGACTAAATGTCTTATATTTAAAAGTTATATAAAGTCTTGTGGTGAAGCCAGATTCATTGTAGTCCTCACCTTAATCCACTTTAAAAGAGGACTTTGGAGATAAAACTTTTTAAGCCCTCTTATTTAGTGGACTATTTAAAGGTGAAATTTATTTAGGACGGGATTAAGACTAGTCTATTAACCATGGATCAAATTAAAACATTTAGTATGAATGCTTAAACATGTTATTACTAATGTCACATATTTTGACTTTACTAAATAAGTTTTTTCATAATGTTTTGTGGGATAAGGTCAATGAACTATCTTATCACACCAAACTATAGTTTATTTTTTATTATGTCTTAATATAAGTCAAATATTAATCTTAGATGGATCTTACTTAGTAGGAGAATATTAGAAGATATCTTTATCCCTTAAACTTTTATGGAGAGTAAGGACTTAATTTATGATATCTTTGTGAATATATATCTGATTATGGATCCTTATACCATTGTAGAGATAAAGTACGTGTGCGTTGATAATATTTGTATAGATTTTAAATTAAAATAATTTAAAAGTTGCTTAAAAGTTTATATATATATCATGGCACCCGCTCCTCGAGGAGAGCCAGGATGAAAGCTGGGTGTATTTTAGGCTCTGATACCATTCGGTGCAGGACCTCTAGACCTCAACACTGGTGTACACCTTATGAATTTTTTCGGCGTTTTTTCCCCCCTGGTACTTTTAGCCGTACTTATTTCTCAGATGTACTTTACCGGAGCAGAGATCTAAGGACCTGAAGAGAACAGATCGGATCGCAATATCCACTAAGTGCTTTCTGATGAACAAGATCCTCAAAAGAGGCGAGTTTAGAGCATACTCAGCTTAATGAATGCATATATCTCATTTTGCTTAGCAATTTAGTAGGAAGTACAGGCTAGAGGGTTGTACTAGTGAAACACTAGTTCATTTTCTTCAGCTCTTCGGTAGAGCCTACAGATATCATCGTGTTCAACCCTTATAGATTTCTTATGAGAAAATATAAAGATTCTCCATAAACACTCCCAGGAAAGTGAGGTGAGTCTCATGGACATTCTTAAATACCAAGACTTTCCTAGCCAGAGGTTTATAAAGATTTCCTAAACTTTTCTCAGAAAACCTACTCGGGTTATGGGAACAACGATACATGCCCTCTATACTTTCATAGCCGATATACTTCGCACCTACTAACAATTAAGCATATAAGATATAAGTTTTAGTAGAGTTTCACCTTTCATCCTGGGATTCCTCGGGTGGCAAATATCAAAACATAATAGAGAAGAAACTTTCGAGGAAAGAGAGAGAGAAACTTAGTTATCCATGTAGAGAGAGAAAGAAAAACTGAAACTCATTTCATTCTGCCCATTACAACTGAGGAGGGGCTTATTTATAGGCCCGAGAACTTCCTTGTGACGTAAGGGCTTACGTCATTCGGATTCCAAACTTTTGAAGTCCGGGTGGAGTGACGTAAGTGCTTACGTCATTCGGATTCTAAGTGTTTGAAGTCCGGGAAGAGGACAAGTACAGTGACCGACATGTGGGTCTTGTCCTTTTGGGTTTTGTACAGAGTAGCAGGCATACATTTTACAGTACTTTTGTACATATAGTATTTTTGTACATATACGGTGAGTCCTATCCTTTGTGAACCGGTTCATGGCTGGGAGATAGGTTGGGATCAGATTCATCTGAGCCATCCATTGGTGTCTGTAAAAGGGAGTTCAGGTAGTCATCCTCTTCTGGTCCTCCTAAGTCTTCTATTCTCTGAAATTGTCCTTCGGGAACAAAGTATTCTACATTTGAGGTAGATGCACCTTGGGAGCTTGAAGGAATAAGCCTAGACGGAATGAGGGGGTCATCTTGTGGTACTTTATCCGAGGGTATTTCTGTTAGATAGCGGATAAGCTGAGCAGCATAACTGGCCGTCAAAGGGTATTCTTCGAAGGTTCCCCAGAATTCTGCTTTGTTTTTTGTCCAGATTTGTCCAGAGGCTCTTTGATAATAAGGACGGTGAATCACGACAATGGATGTCAGGTCGGAGACATTTGACCTTCTTTGCCGATGCTGGTAGTTTATGATTTTGAGAAGTTCGGATCGCCACCATGGGATATGAGAGAACCATTCTAAAAGTGTCCAGAATAAATAGTCTTGTTTGTGCGGGTCTGTTAGGATCCTATAGGCATCTAAGGTTTTAATGGCTATGGGAACAGGGTGCTGGACTGTTTTGCACCAGATGGCCCAAAGGCTAGGTTCACAGAGATCGAATCCTACACGACAGAATATTTCACAGATCCCTTGGGTGTTGGGGTCAAACATGAAGGGCTTGACTGACTTGAATTTCATGATTTCATGAAGGAAATAGAAATATCGGGATCGTGCATACTGAAGGATCTCGGTTATGGTTGTAGGATTGAGGTCTGGAGGATACTCTTTGCGAGTTTTGGCCATGTTAGGTAAAGGGTCCATCATGAAGATCATATTGAACTCTTTGGTGGTTGAGATCATCTGGATAGGGTTGTTGGGTCTGGACAAGAAGTCAGGAATTAAGTTTGTCTTGCCCTTTATGTGTTTGACAGAGAAGTCATATCTTGAGAACCAATCCTTGAGTTTTAGGATTTGAGGGTCTGGAGGCATTTTGTTTTTGAACTCTAAAATCTTGGGGAAGGAAGAATTGTCCATGTGGACCTCAAAGTGGTGGCCTCTAAGATGGAAGTCAAATTTTTTGATATCATTCTTGACTGCCAATGCTTCCTTGTAGGTGGTATGATAATGTTTTTCAGAGTCCTTGAACTGCCCGCTTGCATGTCCGCAATATTGTTGACGGGTTCCGTCGTCTTCTAACAGGACTGCTCCCCAAAAATGGTCACTAGCATCAGTCTGTAAAATCCTCGTTCCTGAGCCTGGAATCTTTAGAGCTGGGGGATTCTGAGCAATTCTTTTTAGTTCTCTTATTGCTTTGGTTTGTTCATCTCCCCAGGGGGGAGGTTCCTTTTTAAGCATCTTGGATAAGAGGCTAGTGTACTTGGCAGCTCGTGGGATGAAGTTTCTGATGTAGTTGAGAATTCCAAGGAATTGTTGGATTTGTTTGATCGAAAGATGATCATCAGGGAAATTCAACAGCTCTTGGGCTATATGAGGTTGAGGTTGGTAAGCTCCTTGAGAGAAGTTCATTCCTAGGAAATCAATACTCGTTTTTGCGAGGTGGATCTTCTTTTCAGAGAGCATTATTCCATGTCTGTCGGCCAAGGAGACGAATTGCTGTAGCAATCTTTGATGAGACTGTTGATCCTTGGAGAAGATGAGAATATCATCAATGTAAATGATAGCATTTTCTAATAGTGGTTCAAAGATTCGGGTCATGGCTTTTTGGAATAGAGACGGGGCGACCTTTAGGCCGAAAGGGAGGACTGTCCATTGGTACTGAGCATTGGGGATACAAAAGGCGGTTTTGTATCTATCTGAGGGTTCGATGCCCAACTGCCAAAATCCAGACTTGAGGTCAAATTTTGAAAAGATGGTTGCTGATTCGAGTAGAACCGGTAATGTATCAGCTTTAGGAATGGGAAACTTGTCATCTTGGAGGAAGTGGTTGAGAGGTTTATAATCGATGACTAGTCTCTTCTTTTTCCTCAACTTTTCAGACCTTTTTTCAACATAGAAGGCCTGGCAAGCCCAATTGGACTGAGTGGGTTCAATTAGCCCTTGCCGTAGGAGATCACGACACTCTTGCTGAGCCAATGTAAGATCTGATGGGGACATCCCAGGGTGTGTGGCCTTTGTGGGGTTGACATCTTCATTAAGTTTGAATGGGAGAGTGATGAAGAAGTCAGAGTTCTTCCATAATGGATGAGGGTGTTGAAATTCCTCATGACTGTTGGGGCATAGAGGCATCAATTTCTTCTTAATGTCTTGGAGTTCTGGTGGAAGATTCTCTAGTGCGAAAAGTTTGGCGGTTTCTATAAATGGCAGAAATCGGTTCTTAAACTGGATTCCAGAGGGATGGATCATCAGGGAATGGGCT
>Ga0214545_1010343_pt1 | contig 13612 bp, 13 predicted proteins | sample CNSS4metaG_FD_160064 | JGI IMG/M metagenome (GOLD analysis project Ga0214545, IMG submission 160064) | Root nodule microbial communities from cowpea collected in UCLA plant growth center, Los Angeles, California, USA - CNSS4 | ecosystem: Host-associated > Plants > Roots > Nodule | place: USA... | reverse complement strand
TCATCAAAATCAATGCCTTCTTCTTGATTATAACCTTTAGCAACTAGTCTAGCTTTGTTTCTTACAATATTACCATCTTCATCCATTTTGTTTCTAAAAACCCATTTGGTTCCAATTATATTCATATAATTAGTTTTAGGCACTAGAAATCACACATCATTTCTTGTGAATTGATTGAGTTCATCTTGCATAGCCACAATCCAATTACTATCATTCAAAGCATCATTCACATTCTTAGGTTCAATTTGAGATACAAAAGCAACATGTTCACAAAATACAATCCTATGTCTAGTAGATACTCCCTGTTTGATATCACCTATAATGTTGTCCTTTGATAAACCTCTAGGCTGGATCTAATCCTTGGGCAAGTTGTTGTCTACAGCTTTTTTAGTCGACTGTTTTGCCTTTTCAGCTGATTGATTTCCTGCAACAGTAGACTTTTTTGCAGTAGAAATTTGTTTCTGCAGTAGATCTTCTTCATCTGCATTCTTTGACATTTGATCTTGCAACTTTGGGTTAGTTTCATCAAATACAACATGCATAGACTCTTCAACAGTCACCAATCTCTTATTATAGACTCTATATGCATGACTTTATGTAGCATAGCCTAGAAAAACACCTTCATTTGCTTTTGCATCAAATTTGCAAGACTTTCTTTGCCATTATTTAAGATGAAGCACTTACATCCAAATACTTTTAGGTGACTTAAAACAGGCCTCCTCCCTTTGAAAAGCTCATAGGGGGTTTTCTTCAAAATTGGCCTAATCAACACTCTATTTAAAATATAGCAAGCAGTGTTGACTGCATCAGCCCAAAAGTACTTAGGTAGTGAGTTTTCATTCAACATAATTCTAGCTAGTTCCTCAAGTGACCTGTTTTTCCTTTCAACAACACCATTTTGTTGTGGGGTTCTTGGTGCAGAAAAATTATGGTTAATGTCATGCTTTTCACAAAAGTGTTCAAACTTTTCATTTTGGAATTCCCCACCATGGTCACTTCGAATAGACACTATCTTGGAACCCTTTTCATTTTCAAGCATCTTGGCAAGTCTTTTGAAAACATGAAAAGTGTCATTTTTGGCAGCTAAGAACAAAGTCCATGTGTACCTAGAGAAATCATCAACAATGACTAATTCATAAAGATTGCCACCAAAGCTCATGGTTCGAGATGGACCAAATAGATCCATGTGAAGCATCTCTAAAGGTCTTTCAGTTGAAACAACATTTTTGGATTTAAAAGAGACTTTAGTTTGCTTTCCTTTTTGACATGCTTCACACACTCTATCCTTCTCAAACTTGAGTTTTGGTAGTCCTTCAACCAGCTGTTTTCTATTCAGCCGATTGAAATGCTGCATGTGTATGTGACAAAGTCTTCTATGCCATAAACAAGTATCATCCTCTTTTGTAAGCAAACAATGGATGCTAAATGATGCATGATGTAGGTTAAGTAGATATATATTATTGACTCTTTTGTCTATCAAAACAATACTACCATGTGCATCATATATCAAACAACTATTTGGTTCGAACATAACTTTAAAGCCTTTATCACATAGTTGACTTATACTTATCAAGTTGTGTTTAAGTCCTTCAACCAGCAGCACATTATTGAGGTTGAAAGAGGATCCATTGCCTATGACTCCATTTCTAAGGATTCTTCCTTTGTTGTTGTCTCCATAGGTTATAAACCTTTCCTTCTTCAACTCCAACTTTGCAAATTTTGTTTTATCTCCTATCATATGTCTCGAATAGCCACTACCAAGGTACCACAAATCTCTCTTATCACCTTTCATGACCTGCAAAACATATTTGGATTATATGGTACCCTTTGATAGGTTAGGTCCATCATGGTTATGCCTTTCTAGATCCTTTTGGGATCCATTTCATAATCCCTTTAGGAACATCATATTTTGTAGCATGACAATTCTTAATAACATTACCTTTTTGCATACAGTAGTTGCATGAAATGAATGACATGTCACTTGGCATACTTTTTGAAAAGAAACTAGAGAACTTCTTGGTTTTCTTTTGAAAAGAAGGATTGAAACCAAGTCAGCTTTGCCAAACACACAGTTTTGAAAACCAAGAACAGCCTCTAAGTTTGCTTCCCTCTTGTGAACCTTGCACAAGTCTTTATAAGGTATTTCACTTGATTTTTCAAAATTGTGCAGTTTTCACAGGGTTTTTCAGCCGGTTGATTTCTAAAACAGTCAATTGAATTACTGTAAATTATTTCTAAATGCTCAAAATCAGTTTTTAAATCAGTCATTTCTTTTTCCAGTTGGCTAACTTTGTTTTCCAGCCAGTTGTTTAAGCCTTTCAACCGATTGTTTAATGCAGAAATCTTGTTTGCTTCATTATGCAATTCTTCAAAATCATGCAACAATTGATTATAGTCATTTATGTCTAGGGAACTTACTTGACTTGAGGAGGATGAGTCATAACCTGCCATGAGACACAAGTTGGCTTCTTCACTCTCATCTTGTTAGAAGCTACTTGTTGTTGAATCATCATTGTCCTCCCATGTAATGTAAGCACGTTTATCCTTTGGCTTCTTCTCTTTTTTCCTATCAACACTCTTCTCCTTTTCTTTGTTAGCATTTGGACATTCAATTTTGATATGTCCTTGTTTTCACAGTTATAACATGTAAAATTAGAAGAGTTTGAATCATTGTGTATGGAAGTATACCTCTTGGGATTACCTTTGATACCTTTTCTTTTGAGATACTTACCAAACCTCTTGACAAGGTGATTCAAGTTCTCATTGTCACTTGATTCAGCCACCTCATCCTCGAGTTCTTCATTCTTCTTGGTGCTAGTCTTCAAGGCTATGTTCTTAATCTTTTTCTCACTTGACTCAAGCTCATTAAGCCTTTGCATCTCAATCTCATGCTCCCTAAGCTTACAAAACAATGCAGTTGTAGTCAAAGTGGATAGATCTCTTATTTCTGAGATGGTCGTGACCTTTGGTTGCCAAGATCTATCAAGACACTTTAGCACCTTGATGTTTAACTTTTCCTTGTCAAATTCCTTACCCAAACCTATGAGATGGTTGACTATGTGAGTGAATCTCTTTTGCACATCCGCTATGGATTCTCCTTGTTTCATCTTGAATAGCTCATACTTTTGAATCAAGGCATGCTTTCTTTCTCTCTTAACATCATTGGTTCCTTCATGAGTCACTTCAAGAACCTCCCACATTTCCTTGGCACTCTTGCATTGTGAAACACGAAAAAACTCATCCATGTTGAGAGATGAAGTGAGGATATTCTTTGCATTGCAATCATATTGGGCTCTCCTCCTTTCTTCCTCATTACATTGAGTCCATGGCTTATTAACCTGCACATCATCAACAATATGCTTAGGAGTATATGGTCCATTTATGATTGCATCCCATATCCATTGATATATTGACTCAATAAATATTTTCATCCTAATTTTCCAAAATTGGTAATTAACGCCACTAAACATAGGGGGTTTATGAATTGAGGCACCTTCACCAAAGGGTAACTTGTTTTCAGCCATTTCAGGTAGTCCAAAAAAGATTTAGGACCTTACTTGATCAAATTTCAAGTACCTTGCTCTAGATACCAATTGTTAGTTTTGAAATGGTTGAAAAGCCAAGAGGGGGGTTGAATTGGCAAGTTAAAAATTTAGGCTATCTTTGCAAGCTAAAAACCACCTTTAATTGAATCAAATAGATCACCAAGTTAGGATGCAAATAGTACTGAACTGTACACTTTCAATCGATAAAAAAAAAGAGTTAACAGATTGATTTTACTAAACAAATTATGTTCTGGTATATAATTAATCGATTGAAACAGAAAAACAGTCGACTGAAATACTGGAAAAAATGCAGAAATGCAAATTTCAATTTTAAACCAGAAACAATGCTCAAGAATGATCAAGACCAGTTCCAAATGATTATACAAACATGTTCAATGTTGTAGATGCCATGAAAACATGCAAGAACATGAAAAAGATTATTAAAGCACAAGTTCTTTAATCATTAAAATGAAAATGCAAGAAAGAAAGGTTAGAGAAGAGAGGACACCACGAATTTTTATACTAGTTCACTCAAACTTGAGCTATATCCAATTTTTTAAGGCAACCTTAGCTTAACTTTGCACTATTTCAAAAGTTTTACAAAGTATTCACCCTTACACTTCTAAAATATGCAAAAACACCACAAAAGACTCTTGAATCACACAAGAATCAGACCAGCACAGCAAGAACCCTCTTGCAGACCTAGAAAACCACCAAGCACACACACAAAGCTTGAGAAAGATCAAACCTTAGTGGTAGCACAACCTTGCCTACCACAAACCACTTTCTCCAAGCTTCAAACCAAGTCAAAAGCTCCAAGAATTGATCCAAGATCAATCTTCAACAGCTGAAACACATATGATCACGAAGGAGAGAGTTTCCACAAGTTTCCAGAATAAATTCGTGCTCTAAAATGATCAACATACCTCTCTTTCAAAAATTACAGCTTTTATAGTCAAACTGTTACGAAATTCAACAGGTTGATTTCACTTGACTTAAGTGAAATCAGTCGATTAAAAACTAAATCAACTGATTGAATTTGTTGCAGTTTAAGACTACTGCAGCCAACCTTTTAACCTGTTGAAAAATCATTCAACAGACTAAAAGAGACATTTTAACCTGTTGAAAAACCATTCAACAGATTAAAAGACACACCTAAGACCAAAAACATCTAATTAATGCTATAAGGTCTAAAACATGCATTACAAACTTAAAGTACACTTTCTAATGATATAACTACATGGAGAGCACACGTTTCAACCTTGATCAACATGGTTATCATCAAATCACCTTTCCTTCATCAATGTAGGCTTCATTCCAATGATAATGGATTCAAGATAGTTCAAAAGTGCTTCATTCAATCTTCATCAAATCTTCAAGAAGCAAACCACCTTGGCTTCTCATGTGAACAAATCATGCTTTGAATCTAATGGAATTTCGGGGGCATGCGAAACTATTAAATAACTTTGATTGTGGCTTGTGTGGTGTATGTGAATGGTATGGATGCAAAGAGTTGGGAAAATGAGAAGGGGAAAATATTGTGTGAGTTGGATTGGACTATGATTTTTTTTTAAGGAGCACGAGTGTGTCTACTATTTAAATTGGTTCCATGAATATGAGTGATGGTTTGCGAAATGCATGTTTAATATGCAATATTTATGTACAAGTATGTTAAAGTTATTTAAGTTAAGACTATGCATTTGAGTCATGTGATTTATGGAAGTGTATATATATATATATATATATATATATATATATATATGATTATGAATATGTGTAATTGTAAGAGTAGGATTGAATGTAACCTATTTGGGGTGCTAAACCAGCAACGGGTCATTACTGGTATAGCGCCTAGCAGCACCGTGGTGGCCGCCGAGCAATAGAAGTACCAGGGATGTCCTTGGAGTGCGTGGCACCTAGCAGTGAGGAGTCAACCATCAAATGATAACCATTAAGATAGTGGCTCTATTTATGTTTGGCACCTGGCGACGAGAGTGTTTCGCCAAGTGGTGTAGAGAGCAATGGGTTCTGTTGGTCTGTGTTTTGCGTGTTTGTGATGTTAGGCTTGGACCAGGAGATGCTTGACTATGTCATAAGCGGAGAGGTTCATGGCTTGTGGTGAATACGTGATAATATGAGCGGGGATGTTCATATTATGATGCTCTCGTGTGAGGATACGAGCGAGGAGGTTCGTATGTTCCATGCTCACACTTGAGGGCTGCTGCAAGCGGGGAGGTTCGTAGCTATTGGATCACGTGCATTAGACTACGGGTAGGAAATTCTGTAGAGTTGGACTACGAGCGAAGAGGTTCGTAGAGACAGAACCACAAGCAGATAGGTTCATGGAAGCATATATATCCTAGGTCCATGGTCAAGTATTGGTATGGTGTGCTTGGAATAATAGTTTCAGGTGCATAATGAGACTTAGAGTTTTACACGACTTGTGACTTGTTTGTTTGGATGCGCGTGGTCTATGAGGCTTTGGGTGATACCTTAAGGATGGACTTTACATTCCTTGAGTTGTGGCTCGGAATGGTATCCCTTGAGTTGTGGCTTGGAATGACATCTCTTGAGTTGTGGCTCAGGATAGCAGATGAACACGAGGAATCCTTGAGTTATGGCTCGGATTGGCGAGTGTTGCCGGTGTGAGTGTACGAGTTGTGGCTCGTATAGATGAGTCCATAAAGATTGCCCTCCTCGGTATTTAGCCAACGAGTTTGATAGTCTTGGGACATTATGAACTATGTTTCGTATTGGGAACTCCACCTGGCGTTGCAGAGTGTGGTCCGTAGTAGGTTTCCCGTTTGTGTTATATAAGTTGTGGCTTGTAGGTGGTGGCAGCAAATGGTATCTTGAGGTTATCATCTAAAGACGTAGAACATGATAACATGGTGGTGATCATGTGGTGTTGAACAAAAGGATAGAGTTCCTTTGATGAGTGTATGCATATATTTTTGAATTGTATATATGTTTATATATTAGCTCACCTTATCTGCTTGTGTTTGGCGATGATCATGTAATTCGTTACATGGAGCAAAGGATGTTGCAGGTGGTGTTAGTGAGGCACAACGACAGAATGGGGTTGCTTAGGGATTTTATTTTATTGTTGATTTTGTTATCGTTGATTTTGTTCATATTGTAATCGAATTTAATTTATTAGTTTTGGAAATGTAAAAACATGGAATTTAATTTACAGTTATTATTTTGACTCTTAATGAGAATTTTAAATATTTCTCGCGTTTTTGGGAAAGACGTTATAATAAATGTGGTTTATCTTTCAATATTGATTTCTTTTTATTTAAATTAGTAATATCCGACCGGGATGTTACATCTAGACAAGAGACCACCATTAAGAGGGACGATAAATTACATATAAAGAGGATTAGCAGGATGAGAGGAATCGTCATCGGCCACAAAGTGACACCTACAAGTCATATAGTCGAATAAAGTCATATCACGAGCTTATCGAAGAAGGAGAATGTCGTTTATCATATTTACAGATGTTGATCAAGACGACCCAATGGTGATCACCATTGAAATAAAAAGTTCTACAATCAAGAAAGTTCTCATCGATCAAGGTAGTTTAGTAAACATTATCTACTTGAAAACATACAAGAAGTTGCAACTACTACAAGAAGCAATGGTGTCGTACGACGAGCATATATATGGATTCTCGTGGGAAAATGTATGTACAAAAGGGTACATAGATTTGCACACAATATTTCGTGAGGGCAACCTGACGAAGACAATACATATCTGGTGTGGTGTCCACCCCTCACCTCGCAATGAAATTCCCATCAACATCCAAAGACATCATCACCATACATGAAGATCAAAAGTTAGCCAGAGAATGTTACATAGCCAACTTACGACACTCGAGCCATGTCTTGGCAACTAACAATGTAAAACGTGCACTGGCAATGGAACCACCTTGATTGGAGAAAATATAAACCCTTAGGACTTTCCTTTCCCAGATGAGAGAGACGAAGGACCGAATAGAACCGATGAGAGAGACGAAGGACTTTCCTTTCCCAGAAGGACAAACTTTCCTTTCCCAGATAAAACGTGCATGAATAGAATCGATGAGAGAGACAAAGGACTTTCCTTTCCCAGAAGGACAAACTTTGAAGGTAGGGTCCACATTGTATAAAAAAGGCGAAGCAATGGTAGGCTAAGCCCTAACCTAGAACACAGACTTGCTCGCTTGGATAGCCGCGGACCTCCTCGATCTTAGCCTAAAAATTACTTCACACAAGCTATCAATTTTCCATGAGGATCTTCTTGTATCGCAAAAGAAGAGAAAATGAGGGTAGAGAGGCGACATGTGGCAAAGGTTGATGCCGTTAAATTCTTAGACATCGACTTTGTCAAAGAAGCCCACTACACGACTTAGCTCACGAACGTTGTGCTCATAAAGAAATCTAGTGAAAATTAGGAATGTGCATGGATTACAATGATCTGAACAAGGCATGCCCTAAGGATGCCTACCCTTTACCGATCATATACCGACTTGTTGACGGAGCCAACGACCATAGCATTCTATGTTTCCTAGATGCCTATTCCAACTATTACCATATCCTAGTGGTAGAATCAGACATGCTTAAAATAGTCTTTATCACAAAGGAAGCTAACTACTACAAGGTGATGTCATGTGGCCTTAAGAACGTCAGAGCTACTTATCAACGATTAATGGATAAGGTTTTTGGACACCTTATTGGTGCAAGTGTAGAAATATATGTGGATGACATGGTGGTCATATCTCCCACTCCAATACAACATTCCTAAGATTTAGCCGAAGTGTCTGCGGTCCTAAGAGCTTATAATATGTGCCTTAACCCATAAAATTGTCTTTGGGGTGGATAGTGACAAATTTGTAGGATTTATGCTAACTCAAAAGGGAATCGAAGCAAACCCTGAAAAATGTCGAGCAATCATTGAGATGAGGGGTCCTAGAAACATCAAGGAGGTACAACGCCTCATAGGGCGACTAACGACAATATCACCGTTCCTACCATATTTAGCAAGCAAGTTGCTAAAAAAGTCATTTGTCTTTACCTTAGAGTAAAATGTCAAGAAGGATTTGATCAGGTGAAGTAGATGCTTACATACCCTCTTGTATTGTGCAAACCAGATACCATTATTCCCCTACTTGTATGCATCACTACAATTGAGCACATAGTTAGTGCGACCCTTGTCCAAGAAAATGAAGCAAAACAAGAACTAATGTACTTCGTCAACAGAACCCTGCAAGAACAAGAAACCTGGTAACAAATGGTCGAAAAGGCTACCCTTTCCCTTGTCCCCATGGCTAGAAGATTGAAACCATATTTCCATAATCATCATGTCATAATTTAAACTAACTACCCTATATAGAAGATATTGTAAAAACTTGATTTGCTAAGAAGGATATCATCTTGGTTTGTGGAGCTATCGAAGTTTAATATTTGAACCTAACAAATCGATAAGCTCATTGCTTGGATAATTTTGCCAACGAACTACAAGGCAAACACATGCCAGAAGAAGAGTGATGGACATTATACGTTGATGGGTCATCAAACCCAAAAGGAAGAACAACCAGAATGGTGCAAGAAGAACCTAATCATGTGTGGATAAAAAAGTCTCTACACATTGGTTTTAAAACGTCAAAATAACCAAGCGGAGTATGAAGCCATCCTAGCCGGGTTGACATTAGCCAAAGAAGTAGGAGCTTGAAGATTGTTGTGTTGGACAAACTCTCGACTTATTGTGAGTCATTTAAAAAATGAATACTAGGTCAAAGACCTCCTTTTGCTTCAGTACTACCATCTAGTTCACAGTATTATGAGCGACTTTGACGAGATAAAAGTAGAGTGTGTATTGTAACGTCCTAGCCGAAAATTACATATTTGCAAATTAAAATAAGAAAATAATAATAATAAACTGCATTTATTACTAAGTACTTTCCCAAAAACGCAGGAAATTTAAAACTTTATTTCAATGCACCAATTATAAAATCTATACGACTTTCAATTATTACAAATATAAATCGTTCATAATATCCATTACAAAATAGTCCATAAACATTATTAAGTAAATCTCCCCGGTTGGGCCCACTCTGTGACTAAGCATCCACTTGCTCACCTGCATCAACATCTACTCCCATGTAACAAGTTGCATGATCATCGCCAAACACACACAGATAGGGTGAGCTCAAGTACAATAAAATTACAACACAAAGTAATAAAGCAATTCAAAACAATGACTCGTGTTAACACCCCAATCCTCAATCCTCAACTTCCAAACCTTCTGTTGGATGCCTCTTGATTCTATACCCTTTGATGATTACATTGATCGATCTTTGTTGCCACGAGTGTCTACTCGCCCCTCTGACTACAGGCCACGACCTAATAGTCCACACGTGGGAATAAATTTGTCACGACCACAATCCGCAACACCAAGTGAGTTCCCCAACACAAACCACAGTTCGTATTTGTCCCTAGACTACCAAACTCAATCAATTTCATTGAAGATGGGAATCTTTCGAAACCCCGTCGTACATGCCACGATCTTGCACACTCCACTGGACTTCCGAAACCTCTAGGCTACAACCTCGAGTGGCCACGTGTTACCCCAATACAAGTTACACTCGTAATTTGGCCCCTAACAAAGCATCACATCATGACCTCCATCCAAAGCTGTGTAGAAATCATCCTCGCAATATAACTCTACACCCAAAACCTCTTGGTGCAACACTCATGTCGTTAGGGATAATGCACTCCAGACCTCCTATTTTGTAGCTCTCGCCTGGCAGTTTAATCCACACCGTCAAGAGCTACACCAGTAACTCAGATGTACTGGTTTATGCACTCTCAAACACAGGTTCTAATGAACCAACATTTAAGGCACACAATCCATATTACAATAACACATATTCATTTCTTATAACATGACTCAAAATGCAACATCGCCCTCCAATACGTTAATCATAATTGCACCAATATATATTCACTAACTAAAACCATATAGATATTTAATAAAAGAAAAAAAACACAAGCGGAGCATGGATACTGTTACCACATCATATTCGTATAAGAAAAGAAGAACATAAAATGGTTTCATGTGGGACCCGCGACCAAGAGAAAAAATTTAAGAAACTTAGCATTTTTTTTTACCAACCAATAATCTTTTAGTACACCATATACGTATAAGAAAAAAAGAAACCAAAAATGCTTTGTGTGGGACCCGCGTCCAATAGAAAAAGTTAATGAAATTTTGCCTACATTTCTTCACCAACCAATAAGCTTTTAGTAAACCATGTACGTATAAGAAAAAAAAGAAACCAAAATGCTTTATGTGGAACCCGCGGTCAAGAGAAAAAGTTAATGAAACTTTGCATACATTTCTTCATCAACCAATAAGCTTTTATGTAGTTGAATAAAAGTTAAACATTAGCAACACACACATCCATTGACCCTGACGCTAACTAGAAAAAAAAATTGCATGGACCAAAACAATTGAAGAAAAAGGTTCCACCACTTACGTTCCCAACATTGCCACAAAAATAATACCCCTACATGCTAAGGATTTCTACAACACAAAACTAACCAAAATCCTATTAACTTGAAACCCCATCCTCATAGCCTTTATATTGGGAGCATGAACCAATGATTGTCTTCCACCAAGCTAAAGTTAAACAACCAACACAAATCTAAAAGAAAGTGAAACATATGATAATTAAACTCCCGTGAATGAACCATTGTCAATGTATGGAAAAAGGAAGAAAAGCATGACCACCCAAAAACAACCTTGCATTTAACAACCACTATGGTAGAGTAAATAAAACAAGGACTGCAAAAAACATGACTCTTGCTACCCCTGCACGGTTTTATCATACAAAGACACAATATCTAATGTAATTGTTGAAACTCGAACGAACAACTCACGCCCATGCACGCCAGCACGCAATTCCAGCAACAAGCCAAAAAAACACAACGACCCTACACTCTTTAATGTTCCCCCATGGCCCCACATTGAGAAAGAAAAGGCAAGAAAAATTAAATAAACCAATTTAAACTATGGTTGCACCACAAACTATAGTAGTGTGAATGAACCAAGATAAACTTTACGTGAGATTCTAACACAGAAACGCGAATAACCAAAGGAAACAATAAAGCTATCCCAACAGGTTTAAGGAGAACCCATTACCCCACATGTAAGGATGTTACGTACCCCATAACCAAAGAAAAGCATCATATGAAACCCACAAGAACAATACCATCATGCACAGATTTCACAACATTCATCGGAAAATAAAAGGTAAGAAAACAAAAACACGTATAGTTTTCCATAACCTGAATTCCTCGCTCCAAAATGTTCTAGTCGTTCCCTTAGTCCAAATTGTCCTCCCTTAGTCTCCCACACTCTAGCCCTCAAATCACTTTCAATGCAGTGTTTATGAAATGAATTTCAATGAATACCTTAATTGGACCTTAATAGCTAGTAAATTTTAATTAATCTCTTTTTTGTGTCCAGATTCGTGGAACCTATCATTGGCTTTTTATCTCCCAAATTTCTTTCTCCAAGCATAAAAAAAAGTTATACATTATGATTTTATTCTAACCAAAATTTAAACTCATCACCATGCGATTATCAAGCTTATGCACAACTATTAAGCCAATTCATGTTTCTTAATAATTTCTATAAATCTAGAAATTTATACTCTCTTATCACACTCAAACATATCATTAAAAATAAAAAAAAATTAAATATGATACAATTGGCACACATATGATTCGAACCCACGTCATGAAAGTTAACATTTAATGCCATAAAGGCTCCCATTACCCGCATTTATTAAATAATTATTTATTTAATTATTTAAATTCCTCGGGTCTTACAACGTCAGGGTCGATGTGCTATCCAAATTTTTCAGTACCAAGAAAAAATTTAAATATACCCTATTCCAACAAACTTTGTCAGCCCCCCATTAATAGAGGCAAATAAACATGTCAAATATCAGAAACATACCAAATTCAAAAGACAATGGATGGGTGAGAAAGGCGGCATGGTACACTCTAGTCGGAGAGGAAGTGGGCAAAAGATATTACAACCAACCATTGTTGAAATGTGTAAGACCCACGAATTAATTAAATAAATAAATAACTAATAAATTCGGGTAGTGGGAGTCTTTATGACATTAAATTTTAATTGTTATAACAAGCAAAAGTATTAGCTTAAGTGGTTAAGAGTATTTGGTTATGTTGAGAGGACTTGGGTTTAAGTCTAGTGTGTGCCATTAGTGTGATTTTAATTGTGTTTTATTTTACCAAAATATTATGAATGCGGAAGCATGGTGTAACCTTGTATGAATGTGTGAATTAATAGGAATAAGGTGATGGTTTGTTTGTGTGCATGTGTTTGATGGGTTGGAAGGATGTGAGTTTGAATCTTGGTTAGAGTAATTAAGCCTTTTATATTTTTATATTTTTGCTAAGTGATGGAAAAATCTAAAAACTGTAGAAATCCCCTAAGAAACCAAAGAGGTAGCAATTGGGGTACAGTAATTAAAAGTAATGGTAATTAAACATTGAATTTAAGTAATTTCGTTTTATTTTTGGTATTATTTATTTTGGGCTGAATTTGTGGGAGAGAGAACCGTGAGTGAGGAAACTAAGAGTCATAATGTGTGGCAAGTTGAGTGATGAGAATTATAAGCCAGAGAGGGAATTGGAGTGGAGGCAAGGAGGGGAGCTTTGGGAACAAGGAAAAATTCATTGAAAATTGTTTGGAGCTAGGAAACCAGGTAAGGGGACTAAACCTTTATCTTGTTATTGTTTGACTATTTTCAAATCAAGATTTCAAAGTGATTTATGGGATGGTGAAATTGTGAAATTTACTTTTGGATTAAATTATGTGTGTAAGGGGAGGTATTTGGTTTTAATTTTTTTTATTGTAAGATGATGTATGTTATGGGAACTATTCGATAATTGGGTTTAGGCAACTAGGTGATGTTGATATTTGTTTTCACAAATTTTGGGTCATTGAGTTCGTAGTGCTGGTGAGATAAAAATGGTTATCGTAGCTGGTAT
>Ga0214545_1010342_pt1 | contig 13613 bp, 11 predicted proteins | sample CNSS4metaG_FD_160064 | JGI IMG/M metagenome (GOLD analysis project Ga0214545, IMG submission 160064) | Root nodule microbial communities from cowpea collected in UCLA plant growth center, Los Angeles, California, USA - CNSS4 | ecosystem: Host-associated > Plants > Roots > Nodule | place: USA... | reverse complement strand
TTGGACTTGAGTTAGTTTAAAATTTATTTAAAATTTATGACAGTGATGTATTTTATTTTATTTTATTTGAATTTATGATTAAATATTTATTTTTTAAATAATTTTGTAAATACCCGTGGGTACCCGTAGATATCCGCGAGTATGAAAAAATAGACGGATATCCGCATAACGAATACCCGACGAATATGAATACAGGTATGAGACAAATATTTATGTAGCCCCGTACCCTACCCGCCCCGTTGACATCCCAGTAAAAACATATGTTGGGCAGGCACACCAAATTAATGCTACTCGCCACGCTTAAATTGATTGAACTAGAACACTGATTTAATATTTCCAATTCCGTGATCAGCTTTAATTCAATTAAAATGCATGCAATTCACATTTTCGGCAAAGTTCACAACCACATGGTGAGCTTCAATTGCATCGGGAAAATGGTTGCCAAAGGACAAACTAGAAATTGACACATCACATTACCCATGAAGTTAGAACTTTAAAGCACCACAGAACCAACAACGTGAACCCACTGCCTCATCTTCACTACGGAAGGCGCCGAAAACGCAAACTGCATTGTTTGCCAAACCTCTGCCGCTTGTAATGTCTCCTTAGATTAATTATGCTTCAGCCACTTTAACGAAATTCAACAAACAATCAAATTTGAGTGGCATGTGATTACATGTATATTTTGTATTGACATTATAGTTTTATTTTACATTGAATGTATTTTTTATATATTTTATTTTCATTTTTTATTTTAAGTTCTTTTAATAATAATAAATTAGATTTATTGTGTATATTTTTTTAATTTTATATTTTTAATGTTTCTAATCTTTCTTCATAGTTGTATTCGATTTAAATTTTAAAGACTTGAAAATAAATATATGGTTTGTTGAATTTGAAGTTCTATACTATTTATTATGATTTTTCTAAAGTTTAGACAAATGTGTAGAAATTTTGTATAGTGGTCCATGTAGATCATATTTTCTTTGTATTAGCTTAAACATTTGTATTTGGACTTGTGAACTTAATTAGAGTCTACATTTAGGTCTAATTTTGCATCATATTTCAAAGGATTTAATTAGACTACATGTGCTCTACACAAAAATTATTTTACTAAACTTTTAGTTTTAAAAATTCTCTTCATCTCCTTTTCTCTCTTTTCTTTTTATTTTCTTTTTAGACCATTCCTCTTCTCCTCTTCATTTTTTTTTCTTCATCTATAAAGAACTAATCCTTAAGGATTAATTCATCGAATCAAAATTAAACAAGTCAAATTGAGTTTTGTAACCAGAAATATAATTATTAGTAACTATAGAAGAAGTTGCATAAAAAAAAAAAACAAGTAATGTTGCATGGAGTGTGATAGACCTTAAGTTACAATGAACTTTAAAAACAATTAAGTTCTCCATGAAATGTAATATGAGTTGAATCCTAAGGACACTCTCAAGATATGTCCATTGCATCATTTTCTTCTATAAACAAATAAGGATTGGGCAGGGGATTTTGGTTTAAAGAATGAATAGTATAATTAACAAAGGATCGAAGAGATTAACCTATTTGAATGAAATACAAGAAAACGGAAACTAAATTCGAAAATTGACAAGATTGAGTAATGAAATGAATCATTAAACTAATGAAACATAAATAAAGAACTAAAAGTCGAATTAACCGTAAACAACTAACGAAAACCCAGACATAGAAATTGGAAATTTATATTCAAACTCAAAGCATAAATAAAAAATTGAAAACTAAAAGAACTAAGCACAAGAAATGTAAATAAAAATTGAAAACAAAAACAAAAATAACAACAAAAAGAATGAAACATACAAGACAATCAATTCAAGAATACAAAATCTAATTATCTAATCTGTAGAAATTAAGTGTCTAATAGCAAAAGTGAAAATCACTGTCAATTTAAAAATTGTAAAATTACAATCTAAGATATCAAGAATTATCAAAACACAAAGTAGAATGCTTCCATAAACTTTTGACTTAATATTGATCGCAAGACTATCAAACAATTGTAACAACTCAAAATCAATTTGACATAACCCTTATCACCACACCAAGAAGGTCGTCTAACGAGGCACGAATAGTAGAGTCATCTACTAGAGGCTAACCCATTAGACGAGCCTAATGGAGTAAAAATGGGTGCATTGTCTCCTAAGTGATATTTTACGCATAGCATAGTAAATTTAGCATACATATAAACTTATGCCTTCCTCATTCCATAAAAAAAAAGTTTTACAAAATACAAGTTTACATTGAATACATTTTATTGTCTTGAGGAATAAAATATGTATACAAAATTGTCCTAAAATACAAGGGTTCATTTATGTGGCTACTACTGGGAAACATCATCTACTTGCGTGCAACAATATGGTTATAGCATGTTAAAACCACACAAACCAAAAAGTTGAAGGGTAAGCAAATTTTGGATAAACAACCCACACACACACACACACACACACACACACACACACACACACACACACACACACATACACATGCGTGCACACACACACACATCCACACCTACACACCCACACACTTACACACCCACCCACACACCCACACCCACATACAAATACACATCCAAACACACACACACACACACACGCACCCACACCCACACCCATAACCACAAACACCAAAAAACCGACAGTCCACCAACACACCCAAGAACTCACACATCCAAACCCATACACACCTACAAACCCAACCCAACCACCCCTAACACTTACACAACCACACATACAAACCCACACATACACACACCCACTCACCCACACACAGAGACACACCCACCCACCCACACAAACAGACACACACAAACACAACAAACTCGCTACCCACCCACACCCACACCCATACACCTAACCACCCTAACACACACACACACACACACACACCCACCCACCCATACACCCATCCACACACACACACACATGCAATAGATAAAGACACCACTACGTTTATAACATACTATTATGAATTTCATAACTTTATCATCATAAAACATCAACAACACAATATTAATCATTGTACACACAACAAACTAACATATAGTTCACAACCTCAACATCATAATACATCAAGTATCACAACAGAACCACCAAAGAAACAATGTTAGTTTAAGACTAGGCTTCCAATGTTGTAACTCTACGACCACAACGAGCTTCAATGAAGAAGAGACTCAAAGAGAAGGACCGGAACATTGTAAAATGAGGTAACACAATTTAAGGAAATACAAGTCTTAACATTTTGTCCTTTGACCTAATATGGCCCTGTTTTTCTTTTCGAAAGGGACAATACAGTGCCACTAGCATGCTCTACACAACATCCCAACACGAGACAAAATTATACCATAATACTGTTTAAGCTCTCTTTCTCTTTGAAGGGACAATAGTGTATTAAATTGTCAAGCCATACACTCTTATCCAACTTTCTTCTCTTTCTTGTTGGTGTAAGGTGGCTTTAAAAGAGAGGGGATGAATAGAGCACATAGATAATTATACATTTTGTTCATAAACTCATTAATAAAAATACGAGTATACGAAAAAGATGGCACACAAAATTTTAACTATTTCACCTCACACCTTGAGACTGCGTCAGTCTCTTAAGCAACTTGGTTAAAATATTTCACTAATCAACACCTTTGACTAGCATGAATATCAAGCTCTCCAAGTTACAACGAGTTTAATCCTCCTTGAGGAACAACAAATATCAACCTCTCCAGGTATCATGAGTACCACCTTCTTTAGTTACAAGTATAAGCCTCTCTAGGTGTCCTTCTCAATCTCTCCTTAAGATCGAGAACTTTCAATAACAATAACAATCTCTCATACAAGAGAGTACAACAAAGTTCATAGGGTTTATTTCACAATGTTAATGATATTATAATGGATTTTACTCAACCTAATATCACTCTATACAAAATATGAATTTGACTCTATACTCTCAAAGTATTCTAACTTTAAACTTCTCTTGAATATTTGATAGTGTTTCAACACTTTGACAGTTCTCTCATATTCTTCTTATCTTCTTCATCTAGTTATTTATATTTATCATCATCTTGTGCCATTTCACCATTGTTGCATATTCAATGTTTCATATCTTCAATATCTTCTTCTTTGTTTATTTCGATGTACTTGATATGACAATCAGAGTGTGTTACTTCATGTGAATCATCAATTTTTTCCTTTTCTTTACTCAACCTAATATCACTCTATACAAAATATGAATTTGACTCTATACTCTCAAAGTATTCTAACTTTAAACTTCTCTTGAATATTTGATAGTGTTTCAACACTTTGGCAGTTCTCTCATATTCTTCTTATCTTCTTCATCTAGTTCTTTATATTTATCATCATCTTGTGCCATTTGACCATTGTTGCATATTCAATGTTTCATATCTTCAATATCTTCTTCTTTATTTATTTCGATGTACTTGATATGACAATCAGAGTGTGTTACTTCATGTGAATCATCAATTTTTTCCTTTTCTGCCATTCAAAAATTGAATTTCAAACTTTGTAATGTTGTGGCTTCAACTTTTTGGAGATTCTATTGTATTCTTTGATATGCATGGGTTTTTCTTTCTCGATACTGGTTGATAATTGTATAACAATATTCACAATCTTCAATAAAAGAAGATTTCATTTTATATCTCATTCAATCAGATCTCAATCAAAATATTTTCAAATAAAGTTGAGACTTCTTAATCTAAAATTGATTTGATCAACAATTTCAGCATCCATATTTCGTTGATCAAGTAAGACTTGATCTCTGCATCACATTGTAATTTGTTAACCTTTTTGTGCTATCTATTGATTTGAACCTGGCTCATCTAATGGATGTCTTTACATTACTTTTCTAGTTATTCTTCTGTTGAAGTCGTCTAATGGAAGTACTCGTCTAGTAGAAATGTTTGAAATTAAGCATTATTTGTTGAGTTGACTCATCTAATGGTCTTCCTTATCTAGAATTATTCTTCCTTTCCTTCTTTGGATTTTCTTCGATCTTCATGCTTTAACTCATGTATTATTGTTGTAATATGGAGACACTCAATTGATATAATCTTCAAGATAATATGATCTTGATATCTTGCCCTTTGGACACTATAAAAAATCATGTTAAAAATGATACTTATGACTGTCATATGTTGTGCGTATGGCGGGTCCGCATACCGCCATAAATCCTATCGCCACAATGTATAATATGGCAGTCTAATGAAAATCGCTGTAACACCCGCCATTTAATGCACTATACAAATAATGGTAGTTAAAATCGCCATAATTTGTTTATTTTTAAAAGCATTCCAATGCAAAAAGCGACACCTAAAAACGTCATTATTTTCACTATACTAAAATGTAATACAACGTTTTGAACTGTTGTAATTTGAATGTAAAATTATTTCAATTATTTTATAACCTCATAATTTATTAAAACTACTTTTCATAAAATAAAATAAAAATAGTAAAAAGTTATACAAAGTTATAGTGAAACATATACTTTTATAAAATCTCAATTTAACAGAAGGGAGAAACTAAAATTATGATTTTATTGCTATATTTAACACTTGAGTGATAGTTAAGCCAAATACAGAGTGCACCCATTGACACTAATGGCTGGAATCCATCAAAGCCAACAAAATTACAATGCATTGCCCCCACCCAGTCCACATTAGTGGTGCCAAAACTACTTAACCTCTAATATATAGGACCCTCTTCCATATAGTGCCATTATTTCTTGAATGTGCTAATGAAACCTTTGCTTTCATTTCCACCTAATAATCGACCTTTCAAAATGTTCATGCATATTCTTTTCCATGCCTTATATGGCTTCCACGGTGCAGCCCTCTCCCTTGTTGGAAATATCTGCAGAAACAAATCTTGCTACAAATATAATAGTTAATCGTAAAGTAGAAGCATATCCAAATTTATAGTTTAGCAAACTTGCCATGTCTCGTTTTCAAATTGATAATGCAAAATGGCAATATAGTCAAACACCATCCAAGTTGGCAACGTAGCCTTTTAAATCTAAACATTTTTCAATGCTTAAAACTGTAATTTTTTTCTTATTGAAATTTTATTCATGTGAGCAAACATATATATATACTATTATTAATAAATAAATACCACCATAAATAGACTTCATATTGTTAAGAATAAAAACATATTCAAACAAAGAATTACCTCCGTGGTGCATAAAATCTGCTCAAGTATCTTTAAACTACAAGGCATATGAAGGGTAGTCCAATATTAAAACATCACTAAGCAATGTTTAGACCTTTTATTATAAAACAAAATTACAATATTTCACCTTCTATTTTCAAACCCAACTTTGATTTGTTTTAGTTCAATATTAGAAGGGATGAGACACTCTCTGATTAGTTGCAGCCTTTGCCAAGAACTTGGTTTGGGAAATTCAGCATAGGCCCTTTCCAAAGCCTTAACTTGCTCAAGTTTGTACCCGTAATCAACCCTTTATGATCGATGCTCTCCCAAAAAATGAACAATGCAGGTGGAACATTTGCTAGGAACCATTGTTCAAGAGCATATTATAATCAACATTTAGAAGATACTTAGAAAATTAGAAGAAAGAGGAATTGCACATATAACTATATGCTTTTAAAGTACCTACATGAGCGTTGATGCCTTGGCACACAAAACCCCACCTCCAAATGTTGGGAACACAAAACATTTTAATTGGACCCCAAAAAATAGTTTGGAGAAGAGTTTATCACTATAGTCACATCTTCCATGCCATCGGTACCCATCAATGACCAACTATTATCAACAAACCCACTCATAAATCATTAAATCCCCTAAAAAATTAGGTCAAAAAAACATAGAGTACAAAAATCTTGAATTATAGCAAGAATATGAAAAGTGCGTACCTCTAGAAATTAAAGCAAGGGCCTTCCTTGCTTACGATAGGGTCGTGAACCCACTAATCATAATCTTTGCCAAGATGCCCAATTTGCGAGCGAAAGAAAAGGTAAAGATGTAGTGAGGGTTCAAGATGGGGTTTTGCACTAAGGGTTTACAGTGGACTATTTGGGTTTATGGTGAGGGTTAAAGATGAAGGATGGTGGTCAAGGTTCAATATAATGCTTTTCGACGAGGGTGTGCATTTCCGATGAGCCTCGATGAGAGTTCCAACAAAGGTTTGGGTCACGATTTAGTGTTTGTAAGGCTCGAAGGTGAGAAGCCATTTTGAAAAGGCTCGATAGTGAGGAGCCAATTTGAAAAGGCTCGAAAGTGAAGCGTGTTTAGTGTTTTGAAAATGATAAAGGGTTCTAGGCAAGGAAGATCTAGGGTTTTGGACAAGAGAGAACAAGTGTGGGAAGTGTTAATTTGGAAGTTTATTTTGTTTTTAGGACAGAAAACTCCGAGGGAATTCTTGTTTCAATAGTGATACGATGTAGGAAAATACCATTGTGGGAGAAAAAAAATTAGAATTATTAAATGACACTTTCAAATGCCATATTTTGAACGTAAAATATGGTAGTTATAAAAATATCATAATATGTAATAAATTATGGCAGTTTTTTAGAACCGTCATATTAAAACTGCCATATTTATCATAAATTTTTGTAGTGGGAATTTACGTCTTTATAAATATGTTGTATATCATATTCCTTATTTTGATTGTTTTTTCGTTGTAGCTTCTCTACTTAAATCTTCTTCATTTCAATTCTTTAAATAATCTTTTGTAATCCTTCATTTGTAAGATATCCTTTGTTGAAGCTATTGTATGATGAAATATATTGTTTAAAGCTTTAATCCATTGTTTCCTTATTGATATTAGAGAGCATTTGATGCAAAAATTATTGATATTATCTTCTCTCCAACATTAAGAAATCATCTACCAAAGGAAACTTAGGAAATAGATTATGTAATATCTCATTAGCAATAGTTTCAAATATAGTCATATGTAATCAAGATATGATCTAATACATAAATTATACAAATCAAATAAATATTTAGAATATGTAATCAAAATAATGTTGGTCATTTATAAAATGTTTCCATGACTATTTGACAATTATTTTAATTTCAAAATATAATTTCTTTGATGAAATCCTTTAATTCAAATTTAATTGTCAAGATATCATTTTAAACATTGTGACTCTTTCAATAATTTTGATTCCAAATAATATAATAAATCTGTTACTTCAAATATGCAATAAATAACTAAATGAAAGAAATGACTTAGCTAAAATAGCGTCGCTCTTTCAGACTTGTCTAATGCATGTAGTCATCTTATGCTTCATTGTGTTTCTTTGAGTTATCTAACAAATGTTAACTCGTCTAATGCCATGTTGACTCATCTAATTTCAAAACTCTTTTGGTCAACATCTTTTATTGAGCTCATCTACTCTTCACTTTTAGACATGTTTAATACAATCTTTATATTTCATTTAATATGCATTAACTACGCTTTTGACATGACTTGCTTAAAACTCATGAACAAACATTAGATAATCAAATATATAATCACAATTCATACAACACTTAGTCATTGTGTCGTATAATCGGTATTTAGTCTACTGGTTACTTAATCTAGTTTTTCTTAGTCCTTGCATAATTGTATTCTACAATTTAACAACTATGGAGCTTTCATATGCAAGACTAAACATATTATATGAATAACCAAATTTATCTTCATTTTTATAAGGTGTTTGTTATCATCAAAATTACTAAGACCTTTCATCACTACAAAAAAGTATGTGAATTCCGGCGGTTATTTCCAATTTTGAACGATACTTTTATCATAAGATAAATAGTTCACTCTTACATTGTTCAGAATAGATGTAGCTAGTTCATTGATGATCATATATTTGAAATAAAAATGGTTAAATTTTTTCAAATACTAAGTTGTTGTCCAGAGGCAATGAACAAAGCCATGGCTACTCACCTTGATGCACTTGGCTACACATCAAACGTGCAGTTCCATTTCTAAGCTTTAATATAATTCCTTTCATTCTATTTTTTTTTTCATTTCAAGATAATTTACGTAAAGTGATCAGAGTGACACTTATGAGCTTAATGTTTTTTTCTATCAATGTCCCTCACAAAAATAATACTTCTAATTGTGACTTGTGAGCTTACCACAGTTTTATCCTAACAATTTGCTCTAACTCATACGCCACATATTACCTCACTAGCAGCAAGTTCTATCATTACCAAAAACTGAGCCATCAAAATTTGAACCTCTCACTAGTAATATATGATGATTACATTATACTTCTACCTGATCAATCTAAGAATTAATATACAACATAAAGAGAAATTAACAAAGAAATTACTCCAATCTCCATAGCCTCATCATTGACATAGGTGCCATTCTTTCTCTTATGAGTTATCTTCTACAGTTCGGCTCGCCCAACATTCCTACCAGTCTCAATTTTCTATATATTCAAAGAAAATATTATAAGAAAAAGAAAACAGAATATATAACTCAGAGTTGAGAACAAAATATCAATAAAAGGTACCAAATTATCCCTTCTTCTTGACAAAGACATAGCACCACCAGTGTAAGGAATACTTTGTCTTTTCCTGATATCTCTATTTTTCTTACACAAATCCTACAAATTTAAAATTGATTAGAAGCTTATTGTAAATATCCTAATTCACGAGGTTGTAAATATATTAATTCAAGAGTTTATACCATTGTGGAAGGCTTGAGATGATAATCAACAAAAGCAGCCCACTGTTCCATATTAAGACTTTCTGGAACATTCTTGATGAGTTCATTTCTGCTAACAAGTGGGTCATAAAATTCATTCCAAAGCTTACATCTATACTCCCTCCAGAGTTTTCCAATTTTAAACAAAACGTCTCTTTTTGCTAAGTCTTCATTTGTCTTGAAATAATACAAATGTTAGTCAAAATCTATATTGAATAAAAGAAATAATGCTAGAGATGTTTAATGGCTGGTTATTTTACCTTTAAGGAACTTTCTCGCATATTATCCTTATAAGTATCTGGCATAGCTGACCATCTTTCAAAACTTATAGGGAACATAATATGATTTGCTGCTAGCAATCCACACACTCTTGCAAGTAAAGCGGATGCTTCTCCAATCGGTTGATATTTATCGTCATAGTTTACGATCACACGTAATCCACTAGGCATATTAAGAGCATCCTTAACCTTGACCTTCACATTTTGTCTAAGTCCATGCTCATCTATAAATATTAAATACATTAATTGACACTTAATAAATGAAAACAAAAACACATTATTAAATTTACCTATAGCTTCCACCGACCAATAATGGCTTGATTGCCTTCCTTTTTTTGGACCTACTCTTTCAGGTTCAGATTCAGGAGTTGGCTAAATAGATTCAGAAGTTGGTGGAATAGATTCAGAAGATTGGGGTGTTGGTTGTGCAGGTTCATAAGTTGGCAAATAAGGTTCATAACTTGCCTCTCCATGTTTAGTTCTTGGCTGTCCAGATTCAATTGTTGGTTGTCCAGATTCAATTCTTGGCTATCTAGATTCAATTCTTGGTTGTTCAGATTCAATTCTTTGTTGTCCTAGCTCAGTTGTTGGTTGTGCTGAAGTAACCTCCACATAATTTCCTATAGAATGTTCTGAACTAGGTGAAATGTGCTGAATTTCAAGGGTTCCTTTGGCTGCCTTAAGCAAGTTCCTAATTCTTTTAGCTCTAGGCATATCTGCATATACAAATGAAACAATCAAGATGTAAATAATTAATTATTACAATAAAAAAAATCAATAATTAATTATAAGGTAAACATGTATGAAAAAGTTCTATAGCATAGAGCCATACCTAACAACTATTACTATTGTTACATTGAATCATTGTCATCAAGGTCATCATTATGGTTGTCCTCATTTAATAAGTCATCATCTTCATAGTCCCTAAACAATGGCAATTGTTCAGAGTCATTGAAAAACTGATTCAAGTCTTGTTGTGGACATGATTGAACTTCACAAATCTCAATATCTTCTTCTCCCATATCATAAAAGTCTCTTGGTTTCAAATGGACTGCAATTGTCCAATCCTTATTGACCTCATCGTTGACATAATAGACCATTTCAGCTTGTGAAGCCTCAATGTATGGATCATGCTCCTCACGATCTCCAGTGTAAATTAATCGTGAAAAATTAATACAATTAAAACCCAATGGATCTTTCTTAAACCCTTTATGTAATTTTAAAATGACCATAGTAATTAAGCTCTATTATATCTTCTAATTTTCCATAGTATGCCAAATTTGCTTCTCTAATGTTATTGTCTACACTACTTGCAACACACGATGTTGAAGAAGTTAAGAAAACTCCACTATTTTGACTTTTCATCCCATGTTCTCGACTTTCAGTTCTAAATTTGTATCCATTCACATTGAAGGCAGTAAATCTTCTAGCATGTGTTGTGGGACCTTGAGCTAGATACTTGAGATCATTTGACACTGAATTTGATATGTCTGGGTTATGAATCTAAAATAATTATTTTATATGTCAATATATTTTGAAAACTTTAATTTAGAATTTGTAAAAAAAAGAAAAGAGAAAAACATTCTACATACCCTTTGAGGAAACCAATTTATGAAATCCTTATTAACTATCTGTATCACACCTAGCCGGTTCCGCTAGCTTATCAACACATATCATCCTTGACCGACAACCCATATCGGACAAGGCTGGGGGACTGGTGTACCGTACCTAGCCAAACTCGACCAAGTAAACAATGTGCATATCGAGACCGCCAAGTACCCAGGCTAGGCCAAGTTAGCCTAACTTGTACCGGTTTTAACCTAACCTAAATGTCTAAGAGGACAACCTGCACCTCATATCACCAACAAAAGCCATCTAGGCAAGTAGTCGGTCTAGACCGACTACTCGAGCATATCTGGTAAGGTTAAGGCCCAGGCCGACTACTCCAATAAACTTAGCGAAAATCGAAGCCCCCGCGTTCAATAGTTCTCAAGGGCCTGGGTTAGGGCCCAGGCCCACTCATGGCCCAAACTAGAGCCCAAGTCAAGGCCCAGCCTATGAAATGGTCAAACGTCATTAATGCTCTATAAATACACGTGGACCCCATCATTTAAAGGTACGCATTCATTAATCACTGATTTGACTCTCTGAGAGCTTTGACTTACTTGAGCTTCGGAGACTCTTCTGCAGGTAACCCCCCTAGGTTCAAGCTGACATGTATTGATTGGGAAGAGGCCAACCAAGGAGATAACGGACTACGTGGTAAGGTGACGCTTGTGCCTAACCTATCTTATTTGTTCTCTGCAGGAACAATTGGCACCCACCGTGGGGCCGAGACGAACACCTTTAGTACCCGTTTTTTCTCCGAAGATGGTTTCTACCCGCAGCAGAGCTAGAGCGAACAAGCAAGCGGACGCTGGCCCCTCTGGACCTCCCAGCATCACCCCTGACTTGGCCGCCATCCTAGACGGCCAGGCAAAGATGCAACAAGAACTCGCAGACCTGAAGAAGCGTAGTGTTGAAGAAATGGAAGCGCTGAGACAAGAGAACTCTCGCCTCAGGCGAAGGATCGAGGCAGACGCCAACCTGAAGGGAAAAACCAAAGAAACCTCTGAAGTTGTGAAGTCTCCGACCTTCCAGCCTACAGAGGAAGAAAGTGAATACAATCCCACCCCTCACACCTTCACCACCACCCAACAGACACCCGTTACCTCTACACATCCCCATCACTTTCCATCCGGTCAACTAGGGCTCACCGCACCCCCAACTCCCGCCCCCACCATCCCCACCACCCACGCCCCCTACAACATACCCATCGCCCTCCAACCACACATATCCCACCCTACAACCCACAATATCTTCCTACAACCCACATTCCTCCTCACAACATCACCTCCACCTTTCCTGCTATGATCAACCACCCACCCCCATCCCACATGCCCCCCCCACCAGCCCAGACGCCGCCACCCATTCACGGATTTTATCGCCAACACCCCTCTCCCGGCCTAATGGGAACCATTCAACCTGGATCGCTATACCGGCGAAACCGACCTTGACGAACACTTGAAAGTCTACATCACCCATGTCGCCCTGTACACATCCCAGGATGCAGTCTTTTGCAAAGCTTTCCCCACTACCCTCAAAGGCCCTGCCCTAGAATGGTTCACCACCCTCTCGCCCTACTCAATTGATAGCTTCGACATCCTTTCCCACATATTTTCCACCCATTTCGCTGGAAGCCGCCAACATCAAACCACCACCATATCCCTACTGGGTATCAGACAGGAACCCAATGAACCACTCAGAACGTTCATCGATCGCTTCAGCAAAGCCGCCCTTCGTACACCACACCTCAACCAGGAGATGATACTCCAATGTATGACTCTTACCCTACAGCCCGGCCCCTTCGCCAACAACGTCTACCTCCACCCACCCACCTCCATGCACGAACTCAAGCTACGTACAGCCGACTACGTCCGCATGGAGGAAATGCAAACCCTTCACACCAAATTCTGCAACGACTACGCCACCAACACCTCCAACCCCACCCCCAACCCCACCCCACAACCTCACCCACGCCCTGATACCCGCCTCCGCCAACCCTGCCAACCTCGCTTCACCAGATACGCCCCCCTCACA
>Ga0214545_1010337_pt1 | contig 13620 bp, 14 predicted proteins | sample CNSS4metaG_FD_160064 | JGI IMG/M metagenome (GOLD analysis project Ga0214545, IMG submission 160064) | Root nodule microbial communities from cowpea collected in UCLA plant growth center, Los Angeles, California, USA - CNSS4 | ecosystem: Host-associated > Plants > Roots > Nodule | place: USA... | reverse complement strand
CAAAGTGTGCTAAAAACAAAGGAGACCAAAGGTACATAGGTACACTTACTTCATGCCTTTTACTTTATGCTTTATGCCTTTGCTTTACTCTCTCCTCCACATCATTTATGCTCCCCAATCACCATGCAACACCTAGCATTCCTTTCTTACTCCTAATTAACCTACAAAACAAATAAACATAGATTAGCATGTTGGCTTAAGTCAAGTCAACTATAGTCAACAAGTCAAACCTAGTCAAAGGTCAACAAGTCAACTAAAGTTGATTCAACTAAGTCAACTTTGGGAATCAAAAATAACAAATACAAATGAAAGGGATGAAGGATTAGTGAACTTCCTTTCTAAACATGCTTAGTCTTCTTAAGCATGTGCCTCCATCCTTGGTTGGGGTCAATCCTTCATCAGAATATGTAAAGCTAAATGCAAAAAGTACACTAGAAATTGAACTAGAGAAGTGACAAAGCACCACAATATGGACCGAGCAAGTTGTTGCCAAATGGATAAATGAGAGTGGTTGTTGCTCGGTATAGGCTAGAACGTTTACAGCCAAAGGGTGGGCAACTGTGATAATTAAAGGCACCACTCAAAAGCAGGGAAGAGAAAATTGCTATTGTCCCCACGACACCAATTTAGTGTTGCTTCAAGCTATAACCTCTCAAGGTATTGATTTTGTCCAATCAAACTCTGTACCGTATCAAACAAAATTCTACTGTTGTGAGGATAAATGAGAGGCTACTAATGTTTGGAAACGTTGCCTCAACCAAATTATGCACATCAAAGCTGCCAAAATGCACTCTTTAATTAGCCACGTTTCAATCTTGCAATCTAGTGTTCCAAATCCAAAAGCTACTAGACTAACACATTCCCAAAAACATAAATTTAATTGCTTCCTTTTACTAAATGTGCCACCGCTTCCACAAAACTACTACATCGCTTGGAAATGAGTGAACCAAGCACCCGTGCTGCACCAACATTGCACTAGATTATGCACTGCAACATGCCAAAATAAATGTGTTCTACATCCACCACTTCGAATCACATTATCGGAAGCTTCACAATTTCAGATTTTGTGCACCGAATGAAGCTTAAACCATGAGCTGTTGTCAAACCAAATCCTAAAAGAAATGTTTGCTGTTGTGTCAAATGATAAGTGGTCATTGTCAATTGTTCAATGAATTTGCACCAATAAAGTTGTGGCCCGTTTGGATCACTTGTAGTCCATTTTGGACCAAAATAAATTTTGCACCGCTTCAAGTTAGCTATTATAGCCTGCCAATCCAGCCACCATTGCACAAACATGTTCCCACAAACAAGAATTATGTGTTATGCCACCAAGTGAGACCAAAGAGTTGTTGCACTGCACCACTTCAAACAACCACTAGCTTGGAGTTTTACAAACTATTAGCCCTTTGAATGGATTGGGTTGGGTGAAAGGACCAATCACCAAAGACATATTTGAATATGTTATAAACTTTTCCAGCATCGCACCAACCAATATCAATGGCACCTAATCAACACTTCAACAAGATATTTCTCACACAACCATCAGTTGTTTAACACACTATAAGCTGGACTTTTTGAGTTCGTGAGCCATGCATCAACCAAACAGGCACCTCAAGCTGCTACTACAATTGGTCCGAGTTGTTTTAACATCTTGTTTTCAAACACTAGTGTTCTACCACCAAGAGAAAAAAATAACTAATTCCATTGCACCGAATGCATAACTAACAACTTAACACATTTGCTGCTTCACCAAGTTACTTGTTGTAACGCCAATTGAGTGCACCAACCCTTTAACATCCAATTTCCTAATCAATCCAAAAGTGGTCCACTATTTAAGCAATACTACTACACTCAAAGTCTTGCCAAATTGCATTGTTTACTTCCTTTGGAATGGACCAACCAAATTCACTACAATCTAGTTTCACGTTCACATCACCACACGAACCATGCTGGAAATTTGACTTTCAAATATGCACCAATTTTGCGCACCAAGCCAAATGAGTGAACCATTGTTTCACATAATGAATTGGCTGCTGCCACATCAAAATTTTTTGTACCAAGGAAGCTAGAAAGGGTTAGATGCACAAGTTGTGAAATAGACAAGGCTGTTGTCAAACTAAAATCCCCGCTTGAGCGAGGGAAGCGGTTGCCACGTCCACCAAGCTTCCAAATGCCACTACACCGAATGGGATTGCTGCCAATGCACACACCACTAGCTTGTAGAAGACCAGCTTGGACGTTTACCCCCCAATTGAAATAAATCACCTCATCAATGCACCACACTGTTATCACTTACTTCTCATCACCACATCAAATCTTGAGGGAAAACAATTCAATGCGAAAAGTTCTCGAACGCCTGGACTGCGTTAATTAACAACACCAATTTACCAAGCCAATGCAATGTTAACACCAAATAACGGAAACTATAATAACCTCTCAATTGAAACCAACTATTTTAAACTAAAGTATAACGCTAGAAAATTTTCAACGCCAAAAAATGAGCCCAAACTGTATTTTGTTTCCATACTCTTCATTGAGTCAAAAACACAAACATGTTATGTGCTTTAGCTTATAAGCATGGGTAGCCAGACCAACGTACTGCGCAGCCCCAAGCAACCACCACGTACGCAAACAGAAACGTGACCCACCACCAATTGAATAACTCAAATGCAACATCAAGTGCAAAAAGCGGTGAACACAATCACCTTAAGCAGAGAATATACCAAGCAAGCTAAATAAACAGGGAAGAGAAGTTCAAGCACCAATTCCTTTTAGTGAATGAGAAAGAGTGCATATGCTAAATTCCCCATAGCATCAAAACCCAAAACGAGAAACAACTAAGAGAACGAAAATCCAAAACGAATCGAACAAGAATCAACCGAGCTCTAATTACCAGATGATGAAGGATCGTCTCGAATTTGGAGGTGAAATTTGTCTCGAATGAAAATGGGTATAAACCCTAGAACGAAAGTGGGAGAAATGGAGGACGTGGAGGGGCTGTTTTGCAAAATGGGAGGAAATCACGCCACTTGGAGGAGGTTCCAAGATAAGTGAGGAAGATCCACCAATTTGAATCGAAGATTCAAAGATAAGGATCGGTGGTTCTAAGGAGAACCTCAAGACTTAAGAGAAAACTCAAATTTTCATATAACTCAACTTTGAATACAAATGTGTCTCACAAGGGCTTATATATTATGAGCCAAAACACCAAAATGCCTAACACAACTAAAGGTTTGATAAAGCCCAAACAAAAAAAATATAACAAAAATTACAAAGAGTTCTTATTCCACCATCTAAAGCTAATTTGAAATCTCTTTGAAGATCTTGGGCATGATTCCATCATTTGTTTTCTAATCCCTTGATAGTCCCGAACTATGCCTCCATCAAAATAAGATGCATAAACATGTTTAGGGTTCCTTCTTACCAAATTTGGAGAAAGCAAGAGGCTATACAAAGAGAAAATGAGAAAATTAAAAGAAAGGCCTAACTTGCCATTCTAGAGAAGGAACTTAGAATTTTAAAACAAAAATACGAGAGGATACAAGAGAAGATTAAAATAAAAGAGGAAGACAAGAGAAGGAAGAAAGAACAAAGAGAAAAAGTGGAGCAAGAAAGAAGAGAGATAAAGGAGGAGGAAAGAAGAATAGAGTATGAAGAGAAAAAGATAAGAGAAATGAATGAGAAAGAAAAGAGATAAAAATAAGAGATTGAGAGAAAAGAAGAGGAAGTGCTACTAAAGGAACCTACCACTCCCTTAATGATAGTTGAAACCAATATGATAAAGGAAATTTTCCGATCTTTGAATTTTTCTCAATTTGTCTTCAAACCATCTTTCATAATTCCAATCGTTGTAAGTTTTGAAAGGTTGAAATGCCAATAACGAGGGGGTTGAATTCGCTAGTTAAAAATTAAGGTGACTTTTAGAAGTATAAAGTAGTTTTTAATTGAATCAATTCAATCACCAAGTATGGATGCAAAACACTCTTGGACTAGGCACTTTCAATCGATCAAAATTAGAGTTAGTCGGTTGATTTCACTAAACAGATGTAGTTATGATATAATCAATCGATTGAATCACAACAACTATCGGCTAAAATACTGGGAAAATGTAGAAATGCAAATTTGAAAATATGAAAAAAAACACACACACACAAAGACTCTTGAATCACACAAGAATCAAACCAGCACAACAAGACACCTCTTGCAGACTTGGAAAACCACCAAGCATAACCAAAAGGCTTGAGAAAGATCAAACCTCAGTGGTAGCATAGCCTTGCTTACTACAACCACCTTCTCTAAGCTTCAAACACCAAGAAAAATGCTCCAAGAATGATCCAAGATCAATTTTCACCAGCTGCAATTTGTATGATCACGAAAGAGAGAGAATTCAACAGTTTCCAGAATGATTTCACGCTAAAAAATGGTCTTAGTACCTCTCTTTCGAAAACTACTACCTTTGTAGTCAAACTATTACGAAATTCAACAGGTTGATTTTCTAATCAATCGGTTGATTTCACTTAACTTAAGTAAAATCAGTCGATTATAAAATAAATCAACTAATTGAATAAGTCCTAGTTAAGACTACCACAACTAACCTTTTAATCTGTTAAAAATTCATTCAATAGATTAAAAGACACCATTTAACATGTTGAAAAATATTTCAACAGATTAAAAGACACAACTAAGACCCTATACATCTAATTAATACTAAATTGTCTACAAAATGAATTATAATCTTCAAACTTGTTTTCCCCCTGATTAATCTAGATAGAGAGCATGCATATAAGGCTTGATCAACACGATTAACATCAAATCTCCATATCTTCATCAATGTAAGCATGGTTCCAAGGCAATGGCTTCAAGTACCTTCATCACAACTTCATCAAATCTTCAAATACCAAATCATCCAGGCTACTTATGTCAACATTCTCCCCCTGATTTGATGAAGCCAACCTCTAACCACAGTCATTACAAATTTCTTGCACTTGGTTGGATGCTATTGAATTGATGAAGTGTCACCTAAGCTTGAACTTGTGAACTTGAAAATTATTTCCAAGAGCAGTACACACAAGATAACAAGCACACACAGATGCAAATACTCTTCATATCAACAATATGGGTTCAATTCCAGATTTGATTATCAATTGCACTTTTAATGCTTCTAATTTTGTCCAATATTAGTTTGTTCAATTTGTATCCCCCTTTAGATTCATCAAATAGAAGGAATTCATTAAGAACACAAACAGAGCATAATGTTTCATTGATCATAGAACTTGATACAACCAATAGGAAACTAAAACAGAGAATAAAAACATAAAGCTAATACATTTAACTGACTGAAATTTAAATCAACCGACTAAAACTGATAAAACTCATAGTAAAACATCATAAACATATGAATGCAATGCATAATCCTAAAAGCCAACACTTTCATGGATTTGGCCATTCAAATTGTTGATCCTCTCATTGTAAAAGTTGTGATGTACATTTTGAGACACATTAAGTTCATGTAGTTGATTCATCACCATCCTCTCAAATTGGGAATACATGTGGCCTTTGTCCTTGGGAGGGTTTTAGGGGATAATGTCCATTGGTCCAACAGTGGGTTCTTCTTCTTGATTTGCTCCACTTGGGCCAGCTTCATGGTCATGTGCACCACCAACTACAACACCACCAGTTATCCACATATTTTCCATCTTGAGAAAGCCCATTTTCCGTAGATTTTGGTTGGAGGTTTGGTTCAGTAGTCTAGTTGACTCTTTTAGCTCATCTTCTACATCAATTCTAAAGTACTTTATGAATTTGGACACCAAAACCACATAGGGCAACCTGAAATTCGTGAGCCTCTTGGCCTTGAGCATTTGATCACAAAGCACAAAGATCCAATCCACTAGCACATTGTGTTGGATGTAATACATGAGGATCAAATCTCCCTCATTTAAGGTAGAGTGGTTGCTCCCATGTGGAACTATGATTTTTGTGATGATCATAGCAAAAAGCCTTTGATCCACCTTGAGACCACCAACATGGAAATGTTTGATCTCAGTCAGCAACAGGGTTCCTCAAGCATTGCCCATAGTATTTGGCTTTGTTGAACTCTTGCACAACACTAGTTTCACCTTTTCTCACTTGAACACCTCTTGTTTGAAGTCTAGCTACATCCTTCCAAGCCTTCTTGTTGATCTCCATGCGGACTCCTTTGATGTTGGACAACAACACATCATTTTTGAACTCCAAGTTGGTGAAAAACACCTTCACCAGGTCAGGATATATCTTCCTTGAAAGTTCAAGGAAAGTCTTCAACCTTTGATGCTTTGTGAGAATAGGCTTTTAAATCCCTCAACTCTCAGCCACGAATACCTCAACACCTTAGGAATGCTAATTTGCTTCCTAGTCATATCAATGAGGAACACTTTGATGTTGTCCTCATGGCCTTCGAACCAAGCCTTAATCCTTCCATGATGTTCTTGATTTAGAGATCTTGGAGTAGGATGAGTGGAGTGTTCTTCATCATATTTGGCAACTCTTTGTTGACGACGAGGCATGATGACCGTGGGTTTGGCTGTTTTTAAGAGATAAGATGTATGATGCAAATGCAAGATTTCAATTGTAGTGTTTATAATCGAATAGGCTAATTCTCAGAAACAGCCGATTAAATTATGCATATTTAATTCATTAATTCATTTTAGGTTACCTAAGCTAGGTTAATGCAGCTTATTGTAGTATCTTAAGAATTAATGATGTTTACAATAAGTTTTTATGAGTAAATCAATTAGTTTAGATCATGTAAGATGCATGCATATTGGAATTACACACTACACATGCTTTTTGCTCAAACAAACTAGAAAAAGCAACACATGGCTGATGAAATAATTGTTAGGGGAAGATAGTACCTCACAGAAGATGCTTTCTTTGACTGGGTCAACTTTGCAATTGAATTCGTTAAGAAATTTACAGTTTAAGTAAAATCAATAGATTGATTTTATAATTCAGTCGACTAAAAGATCAAGAGTTCATAAAAGACACCACAAAGAATCTGGGTAAATGAAATCAATCGATTAAAAATCGTGAAATTAAACTTTATATTCCCAGATTCAATTTTGATGAAATCAACACATAAAATCATGAAAACAACAGATTAAAATTCATGACAAATTGAAAATTTTGACAGATCAGAATTTTTGCAAATCGGGGCAGATTTAAGTGAAATCAACAAACTAAAATGAAAAACCAACAGGCTAAATATGACAGTTTTTAGTTTATGCATACATTAGCTTATTTTAATGAATCAATGTATGAATACATAAGATTAACATTCTAAAAACACATAAGACCACATTCTTCATGTCTAATATGCCTAGTTCAGTTCTTAACTTGTTAAACCTATCTCTAGCTAATGGTTTTGTAAACAAATCAGCCAATTGATTTTTAGTGTTAACAAATTGAATTTCACCTTTTGAACATGATCTCGAATGAAATTATGCCTAATCTCAATTTGCTTGGTTTTAAAATATTGTATTGGATTCTTGGTTAAGATGATGGCACTAGTATTATCACAATACAAGGGTACCTTACTTAGCTTTATACCATAGTCCAAGAGTTGACGTTTCAACCATATGACTTATGCACATCCATGTCTTGCAACTATATATTTAGCTTCAATAAAGGAGAGTGCCACACATACTTGCTTTTTCTTATTCCATGAGATTAAACTTAAGCCAAGTAGGTGGCAAGTGCCACTTGTGTTTTTCCTATCCAATTTGCACCCTACATAGTCAAAATTTGAAAAACCACTAAGAGTTATGTTAGAATCACATGGATACCATAAACCAACATTGGTTGTTCCTTTTAGAAACTTTAGAATCCTTTTTGCAACTTTTAGGTGTGACTCCTTCGGATTTGCTTGGAACCTTGCTTATGTGCTTATGTATTGGGTCTTTGCTCTATATTTGGTTGAATCCACTGATGGCCAACCTCATCTGCATCCATAAAACAATTTGTAGCAATTGGATTGGTAGTTTCCTTACAATCCTCCATTTTAAACATTTCAACAAGTCAAAATAGTATTTTCATTGGCTTAAAAATGTTCCATGCTCAACTTGCTTGACTTGCAGCCCTAGAAAGTAGGTAAGTTCACCCGTCATGGACATCTCAAATTCTACGTGCATAGCTGCAATAAACTCTTCACACAAGATGTTATTATTTGAACCAAATATGATATAATCTACATACGCTTGAACAAGTATAACATCACTTTCATGTTTTCTAATGAAGAATGTTTTATCCACTACACCTCTAGCATAACCCTTTTATAAAAGAAAGTTACTTAGCCTTTCATACCATTATCGTGGTGCTTGTTTCAAACCATACAAGGCCTTTTTCAAATTGAAAACATGGTTAGGATAGAGACGATCCTCAAATCCAAGAGGTTGTGATACATACACTTCTTCATTTAAGAAACCATTCAAGAATGCATTTTTCACGTCCATTTGATGCAATTTAAAGTTACACATGCAAGCATATGCTAAGAGTAATCTCATAGCTTCTAGCCTAGCTATAGGTGCATATGTTTCATCAAAATCAATGCCTTCTTCTTAATTATACCCTTTAGCAACTAGTCTTGCTTTGTATCTTACTATATTACCATATTCATCCATTTTGTTTCTAAAAATCCATTTAGTTCAAATTATATTAATGTCATCACTTTTAGGAACAAGAAACTACACATCATTTCTTATGAATTGGTTGAGTTTATCTTGCATAGCAACAATCCAATTACCATCATTTAAAGTATCATTCATGTTTTTAGGTTCAATTTGAGATACAAAAGCAACATGTTCACAAAATACAAGTCGATACTCCCTGTTTAATATCATCAATAATGTTGTCCTTTGATAGTCCTCTAGGCTTGATCCAATCCTTAGGTAAGTTGCTATCTACAGCTTTTTCAGTCCGCTATTTTTCCTTTTCAGTCGATTGATTTTCTGCAACAGAGTGCTTTTCTGCAGCAAACTTCTTTTCCTATAGTAGATCATCTTCATCTACATTCTTTGACACTTGATCTTGCAACTTTGGGTTAGTTTCATCAAATACAACATGCATGGACTCTTCAGCCGTCATTAGTCTCTTGTTATAAACTCTATATGCATGGCTTTGTATAGCATATCCGAGAAAAACACCTTCATCCGCTTTGGCATCAAATTTGCCAAGATTTTCTTTACTATTGTTTAAGATGAAACACTTACATCCAAATACTTTTAGGTGACTTAAAATAGGCCTCCTCCCTTTAAAAAACTCACAAGGTGTTTTCTTCAAAATTGGCATAATCAACATGCAATTTAACAAACAACTAGTGTTGACCGTATCAGCCCAAAAGTACTTAGGTAGTGAGTTTTCATTTAACATAGTTCTAGCTAGTTCTTCAAGTAACCTATTTTTCCTTTTAACAACTCCATTTTTTGTGGAGTTCTTGGTGTAGAAAAATTATGCTTAATGCCATGCTTTTCGCAAAAGTGCTCAAATCTTTTATTTTGAAACTCTTCTATGGTCACTACGAATAGACATTATCTTAGAACTCTTCATTTTCTAGCATCTTGGCAAGTCTTTTGAAAGCATGAAAAATGTCATTTTTGGCAACTAAAAACAAAGTCCATGTATACCTAGAGAAATCATTTACTATGACTAATGCATAAAGATTTCCTCCAAGAGTCATAGTTCGAGATGGACCAAATAAATCCATGTGAAGCAACTCCAAAGGTCTTTTAGTTGAAACAACATTTTTGGGTTTAAAAGATACCCTGGTCTGTTTTCCTTTTTGACATGCTTCACACACTCTATCCTTCTCAAATTTGAGTTTTGGTAACCCTTATACCAATTGTTTTATATTTAGCCGATTAAAAAGTTGCATGTGTTTGTGACAAAGCCTCCTATGTCATAACCAAGTATCATCCTCTTTTGTAAGCAAACAATGGATGTTAAACAATGCATTATGCAGATCAAGTAGGTATATATTGTTGACTCTCTTTCCTATCAAAAAAAATGCTAACACATGCATCATATATAAGGCAATTATTTGGTTCAAAAATGACTTTAAAGCCTTTGTCATATAGTTGGCTTATACTTATCAAATTGTGTTTCAACCCTTCTAACAGTAGCACATTCTCGATGTTGAAAGAGGATCCATTACTTATGACTCCATTTCCAAGTATTCTCCCTTTGTTGTTGTTCCAACATGTGTGAACACTTGCTATGAACCTCCCCACTCATAACAACGTCAAATATGAGCACAGAACATACGAACCTCCCTACTCGTATCCCCACACAAGAGTAAAACCAATACTGACTTCCCCACCCTCATTAATCACACATTTCCAACTCCATTACAAACCTCCCCACTCGTAATCTAATCAAGCATATCCCAAACCATTGTGCTCTAGACTGCCTAGCGATCACTACACGTCGCCAAGCGCGGCAAGATGCAGGAAAAATAAGTTTAATTATTAAAAAAATAAAAATAAAAATAAAAATAAAGGAATGATGTGGTATATTTTGATTTGTTACATTATTTTAATAAATACGAAATAAAGTCAAGGTGTAGAATTATCTCTATGTTGTTGAGTTATATTTATAACTAATTGATTTCGTACCTCAGTTGGTTAGAGTGGTTGATTTAAATGTTGTAGGTTCTTGTTCCTGCAGAGAACAAACAAGATAAGTTAGGCACGAGCGTCACCTTACCTATGCAGTCCGCTATCTCCTCAGTTGGCCTCTTCCCGGTTGGTATATGTCTACTTGGACCTAGGAGGGGTCACCTACAGAAGGGACTACGAAGCTCAAGTCAGCTAAAGCTCTCAGAAAGTCAAATCAAGTGATTAATGGAGTAATGAATACGTACCTTTAATTACTGGGGTCCACGCGTATTTATAGAGTATTAATTATGTTTGGTTACGTCATGGGTTGGGCCCTAGTTTGAGCTGTAGGTGGGCCTGGACCCTGGCCCAGACCCTTAGTTCGATTATTGTGGGCTTATTGGATGTCAGGGGGCTTTTATTTCGCTAAGTCTTTTGGAACGGTCTGATCTGGTTACTTCTCCAGTTGGCTGATGTCATCTTTGCCCGTGCACTGTCCTAGGTTGGCCGTTTTGTAATGAGTTTAGGCTCCGTCCAGTTATGAGTTTAGGCTGGTTTAGGTCTATGTCAGCCCGAGGCGTGTACTTGGGTTGTTTCTGGCTTATACGTGGGGGTTGTTATTTATATGGTTAAGTTGGCCAGGTACGGTACACCAGTCCCCCAGCCTTTGACGATATAGTATGTTGGTGAAGGATGATATGTGTTGATGTACTAGTCGTGACCGGCTAGGTGTGATACATCAGTCCCCCAGCCTTTAAGTGTGATGAACAGTGTTAAGGCTAAAAGGTATGAAGGAGTTTCGGGTCGGTGAAGGGGTTTGTGGCAGGTGAAAGGGTGTCAGAAGTCTGATTTGGAGAGGTTTGGCACCGCCATTTTAATACTTTGTGATGATTGAAATGAGTTGTGTTTTTGGCGGGAAAAGGTTATGGCGTTTGAGATTCGTGTGTATAAATGAAGATAATGTTGGCAGTGCATTCACTTTGTCTCATTTGCAAAAAATCTGTTCGCGTGCGTTTTAGAGTTGTCTGATATCTTCCTTTCCTCCTCCGTCATCTTTTCTAAAAGAATCAGGTATGTCTAGTAGTAGCGATAGGGTTTCGTTGTCAGATTCGGGTAGTGAGCGGTCTAGAGATAATGGAAGTAGTCGAGGTGATAATATTGATAGGGAAGAGATGGGTAGTATAGGGAGAATTCCAATGGAGAGGGTGGTTGAAGTCAAGGAAGATCCACCCGAGGAGTTGGCGGAGAGCAATTGGCCAGCGAAGACCAGACACGAATGGGTGGCGGCAGATGTGCGGACACAGTATTCGTTGTTCTCGTGGTCGTGTTTGCTGAGGTCATGGTTGAACTGCACGCCTATTTTTGAGAAGGGGGCGCAGAGGGACATAGTTGCTCCGGAACGGGTGACTGTTGTGGAATGTGTGTGCCACGGTCGAGAAGGATCAGTTGAAGAATTCTTTTATATGTATATGTACCATTTCTCGCAGCTGCACATCCGGCTACCGTTCGACGAATTCACCTTGGGAGTGCTTCGATTATTGAACGTCGCCCCTACTCAGTTTCACCCGAATAGTTGGGCGTACTTACAAGCTTTCCGATTACTGTGCATGGCGATGTACTTGGACCGTCTCCTCGAGCGTTCTTATACTTTTTTGTTACAAGGCCGAACAGTCCGATAACATGGTTGTCGCTAATCAGCCGACCCGGTCTCAACAAATTAGACACCTTCACCCAATCGTTTAAGCATTTTAAAGATGGATTTTTCAAGGTTGTGGTGAAGCCGGCTGGTCGGTCACATTTCTACACAGCTGATGGTAACACTAAATTTCCATTTTTCTGGACCGACAACCCTTAGAGATATAAGGTGATATCGAGGGAGGATTTGTTAGTGGTGGAGAAAGAGGTGGTGGATACTTTGATGCAATTTAGCGATAAGATGCCCACTAAGGGCTTAGTTAGGGTGTATAATTCGGTTCACCCAATTATAGATATTGAAGGTATTTTTTTGTAACTTTGAGCATTGTTATACGTTCGAGTATTTTGACGATTTGTGTGTTGTGTACTTCAGGGCATATGGCGCAACTAGGCAAGAAAAACTTGACATTTTTTCAAACTCTGCGAAAGGAAAAGGCAGTGAAGGCTAGAGCTGCGGGGAACACTAAGGTTCCCAACTTGCAGGATTCGTTGGTAGATATCCATGTGCACGGTGGTACCAAAAGGAAACAAAGTTGCCGATTAGGCCAGGCAAGGGAAAAGATGTGAAGAAAGTGCAAGCTGTTATAATGGGAGTAGATTCGGCAAGTGGAGTGAAGGGGCCGGAAGCTGGACTGATTGAGCTTTCGGAGACTACCATTCGAAAAGATATTGAAATTAACGTGCCTGAGACGATGATGGATTCCATTAACAACGTGGAGCCGAAAGCTTTAGTGAAGGCTATGGTGGAGTTTAGTAGTAAGACCTTGCTGCTTAGTCGGCGTGAAGGATCTTTATATGAATGGGAGTTGAAGGAAGGAAGCCAGACCAAGGTGGAAGAGTTGCAGGAGAAGGTGGACAAGCACGCTAAAGAAAAGGAGGCTTGGAAGAAGGAGAAAGAGGAGTGAGAAGTGGAGAGGAAGAGGCTCGCTACATGGAGGGTACGATGCCTTGATTCTGAAGAAAAGCTGAAGGGCCGGATTGCAGACCTTAAGGCCGACTACGACGATATTAAAGAAAAACATGATGGGCTAGAGGGTGAACTAGAGGACTTGAAGAGCTTCATAATACAAGAACATGTCAATGGCTTTCAGAAGTGATGAAGGATTATCTTGTTCCTTTTTAAGATTATTGAATATGGTGTGAGTTGATTAAGAAAGCTAAGTGAAATCTCCACTGGACATTAAGATAGCAAGCTATCTAGATGTGAAGGTTCCTTTCACAAAGCTCAAGAGAAGAAGATGATGGATTGATTCAAAACAAAAAGGAAATGGAAAGCACATAAACTATAGAAAACCAA
>Ga0214545_1010336_pt1 | contig 13621 bp, 8 predicted proteins | sample CNSS4metaG_FD_160064 | JGI IMG/M metagenome (GOLD analysis project Ga0214545, IMG submission 160064) | Root nodule microbial communities from cowpea collected in UCLA plant growth center, Los Angeles, California, USA - CNSS4 | ecosystem: Host-associated > Plants > Roots > Nodule | place: USA... | reverse complement strand
TTTTTTTTTTTTTTTTTTTTTTTTTTTTTATTTTTTTTTTTTTTTTTTTTTTAATATATTTTTTTTTTTTTTTTTTTTTTTTTTTTTTTTTTTTTTTTTTTTGTTGTGGAACAGTCCCTTAGTAAAGTTTCCCTCATCATCCCATTCCCATCATATTATTGTTTGTTCACTTCAAAGGGGAAGTTTACATTTTACAGTATTTTTTTTGGTAAATAATGAAAATGCATGATGCTTGAAAAGCCAGGTTTGGTGAGTGCTGAATAACTGCAGAATGTGATCTTTCCTGCTCTTTCATTAAATCCCAAATTTTGTTTTTGCTCAAGTAATTATGATGCTTCTTATGTTATCAAGGAAGAAAATAAAAAACTAAAAAATATGGGGCTTGTTTTATTATTTGGGATGCTTTTGCAGACCTGGTTTACTAGAGGATTGCCTCAAATGTTGTTTCACATGTCTGTAAGCTTGGGCAGTGAATAGCTTCTAGTTTTATGGTCACAAGTGGCTTTATTTATCTGCTCAATACACCACTCATTGTATGTATGACTCTTATCGATTGAAAAGGTTACCATATTCTATTCAAGCATATTATATCTTCATATTATATACTACCAAAGCAGACAAATTTTAATTTCCATATTGTGGTTTCTTCTTAAACTAGCCGATAGTGCAAGATTATGCAAGTTTCATTTTAGGTCTAATATAAATGTTCCCAGATACATGTTTAGTGTGTGATGGGAGAAGAAGCTAAAATGTGCTACAAGGACAAGGAAGACTAGCAGAGAAAGATGCCACTATAATGGTTCAAAGGGTATATAGGATTTGATTGAAGACTAATTTGGTCGTGTGGTAATGATAGATAAATGTTGATCTAAGTCTGAACTCCAAATCAAATTCTTTGTCGATTGTATATGTTGGTTAGGTAAACATATTTAATCTGATATTATGGAATTTGCATCTTATAGAGTGTGACGGTGACTCAGAATGGAATGCCATGTTTTTAAATAGGGATTTGTTTAATTTTCAGTATGATCTTAAGTAGTCATCATCTGGGTATGATTGATGTCTATAAATGTTACTTTCTAGATTGTCTTTTTGGCGTTTTATCAGTGATTATAATGCTCTTTGGTGTATATCTAGCCAAAATTGATTCTTTTCGCGAGAGGAGGTTTTGTGATTCATCATCTATAAATAGCTCATATTTTGGTCTTTTTTCACACGCTGAAGTTAGTTTTAAGAAGGATTGATTCAATTGTTTTAGAATGATTTTATGTTTGGCTTCATTTGTTAGTGGTTGCAGAATAGATGATAAATGTTATGCATAATCGTCACCAATAAAAGTAATTTGTCATATACATTAACTGTAATATCACTTTATATTAATCACGCAATCCAATTAACAAAAAATTAAATTGCAGAGATTCAATTGAAAAAAATATAATAATTTTGAGTACTCAATGGACCAAAAAGATTTAATAGAAAGTCAAGTGAAAATACTCATATTTATCAAGGGCGTGAAACTTAATTAAGCCTTCTTATTTAATATTAGACAGAAAATTGTATTATGTATTCTAATTTGATTAATTTTCTGACTGGGATTCTTATCATTTTCAGAGAAGAACTGCACAACATGGCACAGATTTTGGCTCCCTCTACACAATGGCAGATGAGAATCACCAAATCCTCTCTCCATGCAAGTCCCATTACTTCAAATTCATGGAGTTCTTTATTGATGAAACAAAATAAGAAAACCAGTTCTGCTAAATTTAGAGTGCTGGCAGTTAAGTCTGACAATAGCGCCATCAACAGGCTGGAGGGTCTACTTAATTTGGATATCACTCCATTCACGGACAAGATCATTGCTGAGTACATTTGGTATTCATTCTATTCTGCCTCTGAATACCATACTTCATCGAATCTAAGGACTAACTTCTCTACAAGTACTTCTAATACAAAAAAAAGGAACATTTAAGGACTTAATTATGTTTAGCGTCTCCAATTTGATGGGAATCTGGAATCAGTCTTTTAAATTTGGAAAGAAATATTTTAGTTCCTCAAGTTTGAGAAAAACATACATTCTTAGTCCCTAAACACTGTATTTGAGAGATTAAAATGATTTTTTCCTAAATCAAATTCATTTTAAATTTCAAGGATTAGAAAATAATTCAGCCAAAACGAAACAAACTTATCAGAGTTAAAAATTAGCTTACACATGAATTAATTTGTAATTTTTTCTCGTATATTAAGTTAAATTTTAAGTTATACATAAACTAATTTTAGTTTATGCAGGAACTTATTTCATTTTAGTCTCTTACAAGTGTTTACAGAGAAGTTTGTTGAAACATATTCTAACTATTTCCGGCGTGACAATACGAGGTAATTAAAACTGATTTTTTGTATTTTGAAACAGGATTGGGGGGACAGGAATTGATGTGCGCAGTAAATCAAGAGTATGTTATTTATAATGTTGTAAACATAAAAAGAGGGGTCAGTGTTACCATTGTTATTTGAATTGTTTCATGATACTCATGATAACTCTATACTTCATTTTTTAGACAATATCAAAGCCTGTTGAACATCCCTCTGAGCTTCCTAAATGGAACTATGATGGATCTAGTACTGGACAGGCACCTGGTGAAGATAGTGAAGTAATCCTATAGTAAGAATTTTGGCTCTCATCCTTCTATTAATCTTGCTAACTCTTCCACATTGCAAACTTAATTTGAATCTGTTTTTTATTCTCCAGTCCCCAGGCAATTTTCAAAGATCCTTTCCGTGGTGGCAACAATATTTTGGTAAGGGCAGTTATGCTTGAAATATGTCTCATGGATGTTGATTGAAATTAAAACACAGATATTATCAAATAAACTGATACTTGTTTTGCAAAGGTCATTTGTGATTCTTACACACCTGCTGGTGAACCTATCCCTACAAACAAGCGATACAGAGCTGCTGAAGTTTTCAGTAACCCTAAGGTCATTGCTGAAGTTCCATGGTATATATAATTCTTCTTATCTTTACACATAAATAATTTATTCATATATTTATTTTTGGTTTAGTGTTAATACCAACTATTGTTGAATAACTCTGTGACAGGTACTTGGGTATTATGGGGTGTCCAAGTTCCACATTGAGTACTGTGATATGATAGATAATGACTTAATGAGTAATAATTCCAATTAAAATGCTTTTGAGATTGGGTTTTCCAAGCGCTTGGGTACTTGTTACTGTGATATATGCACAACTTCTATGTATGATGATTTATGACCTAAAATAGAAATAGATAATGACTTAACGAGCAATAGTGGCAACTGAAATTCTGACAGGTTTGATATTTCTTATCTTGTGATGCCTAACGAAATCATGACTGACCATTTGATTACGCTTACTGTAGAAGATAACTGAACTTTGTTCTTGAATTACAATCTTAACAGAAAACATGCTAATGTTTGTATGTTGATTGTTCAAAGGTATGGAATAGAACAAGAGTACACCTTACTTCAAACAAATGTGAAATGGCCTTTAGGTTGGCCTGTTGGTGGCTATCCTGGCCCTCAGGTAATGTCACTTCTTTTATTTCCTTTGGCTTTTATTCACAGTATGGTGTGGGGGGCGGGTATGTTTTCCAAGGGCCTGTAGAAATTCAGGTTTTGGGTTTTCTCACTTATATGTTGTTCAACTTGTTCATTGTTACATAATATGGGACTGTCACACTGATCTCCTACTCCATTCAATATGTCAATTTCATAATGAGGATTTAGTTTGTTATTTTTTCATATTTCAGGGTCCTTATTATTGCAGTGCTGGGGCAGATAAGTCATTTGGACGTGATATATCTGATGCTCATTACAAGGCTTGCTTATTTGCTGGAATTAACATCAGTGGCACCAACGGGGAGGTTATGCCTGGGCAGGTACATCTCTTGCATTTCCCTTTGTTTCAAGTCCAATGAATGTCACATAAGTTTTTCTCATTATTTCTTCTATGCATATTGCAGTGGGAGTATCAAGTTGGTCCTAGTGTAGGTATTGAGGCTGGTGATCATATCTGGGCATCAAGGTACATCCTCGAGGTAATTCACTTTGCCTACCTTTCAGTTTACACACACACTGTTGGACTATTTAACACAAAGGTTAAATTCTTGAAAGAACCAATTCATAAAGAATGTCACAGTACCTTAATCCTGTGGGTATTTTTGGTTCAATATAATGTCAAAGGTTTTAGCTTTTGTGTTGTTCTTGTTCATGTTCTGGTGAATTTTAAGAAGTGGCTCTTTGCTCTAAGCTTGATACATTATCATTATTTGTGTGCTTACCTGAAAATTGCTCCATATGCTTGTAGTTATGCGTTATTTTCAATGAACAGTTATTGCCCATAAATCTTTTAAACTCTTTCCTCTTTTAGAGGCAGATAAGTAAGGTCAAAGAACACCCTGAATGTCCCGTGTAAACTATACTTTGTGCTTATTCTCTTGGCCCTTATCCAATTTTGTGTCTTCTAGTTAAAATATTACATTTTGGTCTGATCTGACAGAGAATTACTGAACAAGCTGGTGTTGTGCTCTCTCTTGATCCAAAACCAATAGAGGTACCGTAATGCTTTAATTGGCAGTATTGATTATCCTATCATATCTGTATTAATTGTTTTGGTGAAACATAGGGTGACTGGAATGGTGCAGGATGCCACACCAATTACAGGTTTTTGGCCATACCTCTTTGCATATGTCTTTTTGATTTACTAAATTACTGAGTTTGTAAAACACATTTGCCTTTTAGTACAAAGAGCATGAGGGAAGATGGAGGCTTTGAGGTAATAAAGAAGGCAATTTTGAATCTATCACTTCGCCATAATGAGCACATTAGTGCATATGGAGAAGGAAATGAAAGAAGGTTGACAGGAAAGCATGAGACAGCAAGCATTAACACATTTTCTTGGGTATGTTTTCAAACTTGCCAATAACTATTATTGTTAAGGACACCATAATCAAGTATGAAGCTTTTCTTCTTGTGTGAAGGATACTAATAAAATTGAACGTGCAGGGAGTTGCTAATCGTGGTTGCTCAATCCGTGTGGGAAGAGACACAGAGAAGAATGGCAAAGGTGAGGTCATTACTTATTTGACTTTTGAATAATAATTGCTATTTGCCAATGCAACAACTTCAGCTTACTATTAGGCTTATTGATTGGATATTCTTGCCGTGTCTCTTTGATCCCATTTTTCTAATTTTATTGTTCTTGCTATTTTTTGTTGTTTTCTTTTTCTGTTCCAATTTTTTTATTATACCACCAAACTAAAAATATGTAATATCTAAAATTGTCAAATATTACTGTAGATTAACTATTAACCCTAATCCTATTGATCATAGGTTACTTGGAGGACAGGCGCCCTGCTTCAAACATGGATCCATATGTTGTGACATCATTACTTGCAGAGACTACACTATTGTGGGAGCCAACTCTGGAGGCTGAAGCTCTTGCAGCTCAGAAGTTATCATTGAAGGTCTGAATTTATTGATTGATGGCATTGTGGATGGAACCTGTAGTTTGTAAGGAGCTGGAAAGCTCTTGCACTTTCCTTTTACATCATTACTTGTTTGGACCAAAGAGGTTGCCATGCCCAGTTACATTGGTTGTCATATGAAATTCACATCGTATATCAGAAGTTTGGTTGGTACTATTTGCTTCTGGACAAAAAATTTCATTTATGCTTGGCCACATTCTGTGTCCCCTCTTAATTTCTTCGCCTACAAATAACTGAGCTTTCTTTTTTGGTCAAGAGAATAACTGAGTTTGTATAGCTCAGAAATGTAGGCATTCAATTTTTCTTACATTACAACTGTTTCTTTGGAGAGGAGACTTAGCTTAATTAAAATATTGAGAACCTTGTAATGAACATGGAACATGAATCAAACCTTGTGTGAAAGGATTTACAGACCCTTTCATGAGGTAAACCAGAAAATGGTGGAGGAGATTACAAGCCATCCTTTGTGTGGCATGTTAATGGTGATGGAAAAGAACCGTGTCATTGTCAGTGAACATGTCTTGTGAGCTACATATCAGTGACATTATATTATCCACACATTAACAATATTTATCTGTAAAAATAAATTATATTTGTTGATAACGAAGACATGTGAATATGAAGTGTACATGTACAAGCCACATAATATAAGAAATTGAATGATTTGGTCGGTATTAATTAACAATCCACGCTAGATTTTTTTAAGAAAAAGTGTGTCGCCTTGACTATAGTTAGCTTCTGTTAGTTATAGGTAGTTTCCAGCTGGAACCGTTTTCTGAAGTTCGTGTTTTTTCCTCCTTGTGTATATATCTCATTATTCTTTAAGAATGATGGAATCAGGCCATAGCTCTAATTTTCTTCTTCAATAAAAAGTTAAATTAACAAAAAAAAAAAACTCCTTTCACTTCTTTTGTATGGAGAAGTATGTCAAAAGTATACCTTTAATATTACCAAAATTTTAAATAATTTACAAAATACAAACAAGACATTGTAGTATGCCAAAAATAAAGAATGAAATACCACTCGTAACAACTCGGGGTAGTGAAAAAAAAAAAGTAATAAGAAGTAGGTAGTTTCTTGTATTTTCATAATTTTTTTTCCTTACTTTTAAATAAAAGAATTTCGTTTTTGTCCTTTTTTCTACAATTCAGAAATCATTTCTGTAAAAAATAATTTCTAAATTATACAATCCCAAAACTAAAAATAATTTTTAAATTATGTAATTTAGAAGTTATTTTTCTTTAAAAGAAACTTGTAGGTTACACAAATTGAAAATAAAAAATGCTTTTCAAATTATATAATTTGAGAATAAAGATTGTTTTTAATTTCTTTTTTTGAATTGTACAATTTAAAAATAAAAAATAATTTTTAGATTATACAACCAAAAGGTTAAATTATTTTCAAATTATACAATCTAAAAGTTAAATAAATTCCAAATCTAAATTCTGAAAAGTATCTTTAATTTCTAAATTACACAAAAAAAAAAAGAAAAACGGAATTTTGTTTATATGGTATCCAAGAGATAAATTTGTTTAGGTATAGAAATAAGGTACCTAAAAAGTAAGGTATCGGTAATGAGTTAGGACGAAATGGAAAAAAATGAGTTCCGACTGAAGTGTCACCCGGTAATGACTGAAATAGAAATAGTAAAATAAATATCAAGTAAATTACTAGGTCCAGTTTAACAGAGAAAAAGTCACTCTGGCAGTAAAAATGTTCTCCAAATCAAATTATTTTGGGTGAAAATATGGATTGCATTATTTTAATATTTAATACTTAAAAATATAAAATTTATAATTTAAGTTAAAAATTAAATATAAAAGCAATTAATTATTTGTTAATCCCACCAAGTTAGCTGATAATAAGAACGTCCAATCCTTATTCACCTGGAAGATAGTCCATAGTTTCAATTTTTCATGGTGTGCTCAATGTGACAGTGAACACAAACCAGAGAGTGCTACCCATTGGGTTCGTTGTTATCAATCTTTCAACCACTCGACCGAATTCTGAAACATCGCATGATTACAACGCCACGGAGATTGCAGCATAGTCACCGACTTCGTGAGGCAATTCAGAACCGAATTGCCTCTCACTTCAACCACCCATGAACTGTAACCATGCCACCTTCATTTCGGTCTCACTCGCGCCACCAAGTTCTGTGCTTTTCCCAAAACGCTCTTCCGCAGTCCTCACGCCGAAGCAAACCCTTTTGGCCAGGAACGTGAGACTCAGAGTCAGAGCAAGCGCTTCAAAGGGTGATGGTAATGCACAGGCAGCAAATTGTTCGCAGTGGGTCCCCGTGGGATCTTTCGCCGCCGACAAAGTTTTCAGATTGATCGCCGGCGCCACAGCCAGTCCCATTGGCCAGTTTGTTCCGTACCCCACCACGTTTCTTCACTCTGTCGACCCTCGAGTTAAATTGGTCAGTCATGTGTTATCAATTTATGGTTTTTTATCTTTCGGCACTTAAAGCTTGTGCTTTTATCTGTTATGTTTTCTGCTGAGTTTTGATTATTAAGGAATAAATGAACAATTTGGTCTTCATCCTCTTTGTTAAATAGTCTTCCTTTTACTTATAAAATTATGTAAGTAGTCTCTACAATACTAGAAATCATGTCGCAGAGTTTCTTAAGTATTGAAACATTCTTCAAATTAGTCTCTTATATAAAATAATCAACCGAGGAACTAAATTGATAGATATTCAATATTTAAGAACTATTCAGAAGAAAATGTCATACTTAGGGACTAAATTCATGATTTATACCATAATAGATGTTAACTGTCGAGTTTTTTAATATGAATGTGAAAATGAAATAGTGATTTTATTTTCTGTAATATGAAATTGAGTTATCCCCTAATCATTACAAATTAAAAAATATACAAACTTGTGATGACTCTTATCATCATCATTTTAGCAGAGGAATTGGTGAATGCATTGTGTGGGCTGAGAGAGTTAAGGGAGGGTGTTATTCCGCATAATTTAAGGCTATGTTTGCTTTACTATTTGGCCTCTCCTAGGTGAATGCATTCAAGCTTATGATTAAAAGTAATCCAAATGTGCACCGAGTCTGTTTATGTAACTCGAGGCTTTGGTTGGCTTCTGCTGACTATAGTTTGTGATAGTCCTTGGTAAAGAGAAATGCAACAGCTAACCGGTAATGGAAACATAAGAATAGATCATTGGGTGAGCCGATTTCGTGTGTTTTTTCCAATTCTAAAACACCATCTGCTTATTGATCAGCCACAGAGTTGGACTGCTGTGGGCATATTGGACTGGTAGTGAGGTTGCTTTTAATACATGTTTGATTACTTTCACTTTGTGATGCTTAACATCAGAGTTCTTATCAGCTATAAATTGCAACAAATATTTTTACAATTGTTAATAGATTGGTTGTGTAGCTAGAATGTTTGAATTGTTTGTTTTGACTGCTTGGTTTATGTGTTTTTGTGACCAATCAGTTTGATTTCACAGGTATGGCTTTTAGCCCTGGTTGTTCTACCTGCAAGGTCTCACATAATTATGCGATTTGGATTGGTGATATACTTGACTTTGCTTTCAATGTGGGTTCTACCAAGAAATGCTTGGACGGTAAATAATTGTTAATCCTTGTCTTATGTAACTCAGGAAGTGGGATCATATTCATATATGTATGGATTGTTCACATTGCTTAATCATCGTTGGTTGTTGATCATTAATTAGGGGGCTGTTGGGATTAATAGTCCAAGGATGTTGATCTGTCAGTTAAAGCTTTGCATTGTGTTTCATTTGATGTTCTCTAAGATTTGAGTTAGCTCGTACCATATCATAAATAACTTGGATTTTCCTTTATGTTGTGTCAAATTTATTTGGTTGTTGGCTGTTTATTCAGCTTTTTTTTTTTTTTTTTTTTTTTTTTCTATCTTGAAGTGATGTGTTGATTGGAAAAATTTCGTGATAATTTCTCTTGTAGGATCAACTGGGAAGAGTTTATTTTCTATCTGGATTACTATTCATAACACTAGGGCTGGGTTCAGATGGTGTACCCGCACTTGTTCAGTTGAGAACACCACCACCTGCAATGATGGGGCTTCCTCATCTTCCTGTATCTTTAACAGGTTATGCATATACAATCACAAAGTTAGGTCCATTAACATTTACCAGGAAAGGCCTATCTGTAGCAAGCACTGTTGCATGTTTGACTTTTACTGTAAGTTGCTCTCTGTATTTCTGCCATTTCTTTTCATTTAGTGACGGAAGCTTCCTAAAACAAACATAATTTTTATGATTCTGACTTTCTGAGAATTTGATCTGCATTTCTTTGTAAGGTATTTCAAAGTGCAAGTCTCTGCCTCACAACTACCACCCCCGAACAACTAGCATTTGCATTACGATGGTTTATGCTCCCTCTGAGATACATAGGTGTCTCTGTGTCAGAAATTGTTCTTACACTTTTACTGTCATTGAGGTTTATCAGTCTCGTTTTTGATGAGGTAGGAGATTAAAGGATTTTACGTACTACAGTATGAATTTGATAAAGATAGTTTTCATCTGAATTTGATAAATATACAGCTTGTTTTAATTGTTTCAAATTTATATTCTTCCATGATTACTAAAACGACCATGCACAGGCACATGAGGTGTGGTGGCTATTTTGATAGATATTGCTGATTACTGATGAAGTCTATTTTTTTTTAATTAGTGTTGATGATTGCTTACTAGCGTGTGTGATGTGTTTGAATTATTGTAATAAACACTGCATCTTGTTGCAAGAAATTAGGGTTTCGTATGTTGTATTTGTTTATGAGTAACGAATTAGAAAACTGTTAGTTTTGAATCTGTTATCTTAGTTAGTTGGGGCTGAGATGATTAGAGAAATAAGACATGCTGCCTATAAATAATAGATGTGAAAGAAAGGGGTGTCTTTTCAATTGAGAAGAGTACTTTACTTTGGATGTTATGGGAACTCAGAGAGATCAAACTTATGGATGTTATGGGAAAGTAAACAGAGCGGTAAAAGATATCTTCCTGATTTCTACAATTTTGAAGTACATCCAAACAGGAATGAGACAATGTCTTGCTTAATAAAGTTCAGTTGTTACTGATGTTTGTATTAGATTTAGCAAAGACAATAAATAGTTTTCAGAAAGACTGTTTATTAGCAATTTTACATACTACGGTGGAAAGGTTGGCCTAGATATTAGCCAAGTACAACACACAAGTAGATAATAGTAGTAAATATGTGAATTAATAAAAATTATTTGACAAATGGAAGTAAAATTGGACACTTCGTCAACTTAAACTGCTATGCTTAATCCATTCATTTTCCTTTTGCTGCGAGTTAAAATCCATAATTTCATATTGTTTTGTTGCAGGTCCGGAACATTGCTTTGGGGATTGTATCCCGTAGGATAAATTGGAAGCAGCTGACTGTTATGGAGACCATTGATAGTAAGTAAATATTGCAAAAGTTCTTGTTCTTTTTTGTAATCTTTTCTTGACTTTCCAGCTAACTAGGTGATGGATATTAGTTGGTTAACAATTTTGCATAAAACTCATTCGGATTCTTTAGAAGAAAAAGTATTAACTCGCACCAAATCACAGAAATGACCACAATCTCTTGCTGTTCCAGAGTTTAGACACCCAAAGATTATCATTGTCCAGAAAACTACCGAACGTCACTCCTCCCTGTCTCCCAACACTACCACAGCAGTAAAAATGAAAAATATTTAACTGTCTGCATGATTGATTTTGTAACTGTCGTACATAACTGTTTGTTTGCATAATTAAATATGTAATCTTCCTAAAGTCCTACATAAAACCACACCATGGTTGAGCCCCACATTCTACACCCTCTTCTGGAATATACTTTCCAAACACGAGGCTATTGAAACGGGTATAAGTAGTGTCTTATGTGTAGTCTAGGATATAGAAATTGATACAATGGAGTGCTTATCCTAACACATTTGTTTTTGTGTATGTCGATTATAAGGATGATTAGACTGGTAATCGCCATCTTTAGTTGCCTATTCATGAACTAGTTTACTTTTCTTCCAATAGCACTTAACATTTTCATGTTATGTGGCATGGACCTTATACTCATATAGTTTATCTAATTACATGTGTCCAACCATTTTTTTCTTTGAAAATGACAGAGTATTTAAGAAAATTGTCAATATTTGGATTGATACATGAATTGCTACAGTTACCTTATATGACATGTTAGTGTAATGAACTGTGCCAGTCTTATTCTGAACACAATAACGCATGCCAGTATAATAATCTCATTGAACTTTCTTCTTCTGTAATGCTAACAGGCACATGTACCTCCTTTTAAATGACATAGAATGAAAGCAAAATAGGATTTTTTTTGCGTGCAGTATAATTAGGATTTTATATTATGTGATAGATAGTTTGTCTGGAAACTTAGTTCTGCAATGGACAAGCTATTCTTAATTACGTTAATGTTTAATGGTTTTGCACTAGACTGAAAGCTTTTATTTCAAGATATTTCTTCATTGTCATGATTCTTTTGTTTTCCCTTACATGACTTTGCAGTTTTTTTTAACTACTTCCGGCGCATCTTCAAAAATATTTTCAGCCATGCAGAGCAAATTTCTCAGGTTTATCTTAAATTTACAGTCTTCTGCTTTGTCTAGGTTTCTTTGAAATTCTTCAACTTTATCATATTTGCAACTCATTCTTGATCTGTTGAATAATCAGATGAATTTGTTTCAAATTCATAAACCGTTTTGAAGGCTTTTCAGATACAAGCTTTCACTGATGTTACTTTCAGTTTCCACTTATGAAAAGTGGCCCAGTTAGAAATGTGTTCTTTTGTTTATTTCATAGTTTGAACTATATGTTGATTTCAATAACAATTCTGAGTTCAGAAAATATATACTTTAATTAAATTAGTACTCAATTTCCCTAGACATCTTGTGGACTGACCTGGTAACATTAATATGTTGTTATGATTGTATTCATCAGAAAAAGAAAAAAAATCGAAGGTTGTGTTCTGATATTTTAACATAAAATACTGCAGGCTATGATAGTCAGAGGTTTTAAAGGGGACAGTGGCAGTCACAAAATTTACTTTTTGTCGGAATCATCGTTTGGGATGGTAGATGCTATATGCTTGCTGTTCTTGACAGTTGTCATAGGAGTTGCTCTCCTGTCTGAGTACTACCTTGTCTAACAATATATGCCATTCCATCTGTAAGAGCATTCTATAGTGATACGTATTTTCATCAGTAAGTTAATTTGTCATCTTTCTGCTTGCTTGTGAAAAATTAGTATCACATGTTCAAGGGGATTTCATCAAGTCCTGCAGTTTTTCCATAAAGATAAAAAGGGACCTTACGGCACACCGGAAAAGATGGAAAGATGAACTGAGGAAAATGTGGGTGGTTTTGGTATGTTTTAGTAGAGATTGAGTGGATTTGCACTCTTTATCACATTCTTCCCTACCAGTTGTTTCGGTTCAAATCCTTTTATAAAGGTTCAAGCAGTTTTTTCATGACTCATCATGTCAATGGGCTAAATTATTTCGGAAGCATTTCTAAAAGAATATAAGGAGATTATGAAATAATCTTTCTATAAGTTAAAAAACATCTTTTATAAAAACTTGTATAGGAGAACTTTCACAAATTAATTTATACATAAAACACAATTTAATTAAAATTGGGAAAAACTGATTTATTTAGATAGTCTAATGCATTCAACTATTGATTACTTCTTTGTGCTATTTTCTTGTAGTATCACAGAATAAAAAATATTAATGTGTCGTTTTCATAGTATGTTTAAAATTTATTATTTATTATGGACTGTGTAATTGAGAAGATCTTAATGTGTAATTCGAAACAGGAATTTTATATGGTATAATTTGAAAATATCCCAAAATACATATTCTATAATATATAGTTTTGAATTGAATATAATAGATTATAGAATATAGTTTCAAATTGGTTACAAGACTTTATGAAATAGATAAGTTGCTTTTTTTTATTTTTTCATATTATCATGATAAGAGAAGAAATTATGAATTGCATTAAGAAAAGCCTAACTATTGAATCTAAGTTCAAGAGCCGTATATGTAAGTGAAGCATACTCTTGTATTGCGAGAT
>Ga0214545_1010333_pt1 | contig 13624 bp, 16 predicted proteins | sample CNSS4metaG_FD_160064 | JGI IMG/M metagenome (GOLD analysis project Ga0214545, IMG submission 160064) | Root nodule microbial communities from cowpea collected in UCLA plant growth center, Los Angeles, California, USA - CNSS4 | ecosystem: Host-associated > Plants > Roots > Nodule | place: USA... | reverse complement strand
GCTCTTGTTCCATCCTTTCTAAGGATATTACCCTTAGCTTTGGTTAGGCCATCTTTATTTTCTAGAGTACTCTTCCTCTCTTGCTTGTGCTTTGGGCCTTCCTTTTTGGCTTGGGAAGAGAAGGAAGGGTGATGCACATCTTGCTTTGGAAGAATTTTTTTGTAGGCAAGTAACACCTTAATGAAAGCTTGCCCCTTTTCTTTTTCTTCTTTATCTTTTCTTATTATATTTCTATCCTTATTAACTTCTTGAGGTGATAGAGGTTGTAAAGTGGTCTTTTTCCCATTTATGAAGAAAATGTATTGGTTGGTATGACCATCATGTAAAGTTTGTTTATCAAATTGCTATTGCCTACCTAGTAAGATATGTGTGACTTAGCACTGTGTTTGCTTGTCTCTTGCCTCCTGTTATTTGCCTCAGCCAATTCCCTCTGTAGACTCTCTATCTCAGCAGCCAATTTGCTTGTCTCTGGTAGTTGGCTTAGCACTGTGTTCAGATGGCGACCCATCACCATTGCCCTAGGATGAAATTCATTTAGCGCATACATCATAGTTTTAGGACGCATGGCTAAAACAATCTCAGCCTCCTCCGACGATAAGGAAACTTCTATGCCTTGGTTGATTTTGAGTTGCGCATCAAACATTGCAGACAAAGAGTCAGTCGCACTATCAGCAGAGGAAGTGCCTTGAGACTTCTTGGTGGAGGATGACTGGGGAGTACTCGGCCTTGCGGTACGATCCTTACGCTTGCCTTTCTTCTTCTCCGCAGTAGGAGGCATCAGGTTGCCCTTCTGGGAAGTCATCTCTGTGGGAACGCGGCTAGCACTCTCACCCCCTTTCCTCTTCTCTTCCTCTAGCTTTTTCCTCCTCAGTTCCAGAAACACTTCTTTACCAAAGGGACCAGCAACAACCATGATATCTGCAAAAAGAAGTAAGCGTTAGTCCAAACATACTAGACGCATATCTGTGGGGAGTTAGACGAACATACATACCGAAAAGGTCATCACGTGGACGAGAGGAACTAAACACACCAATAATTTTCTTGGAAGAGATTTTCTTGGGCAATTGGTCCAGATAAGACAGCACATACAGGTCCTCTTGGGTAAGGGATGTTCTCGGCCAATCTCGATATGGGGTGGGATGTTTGGTCCAGTAGAACGGGAATTTGGGCTCGCCATTTTCAAAGTAAAAATATCCAGCCTCAGCGGACCGGATGACTACCTTAAAGAAACCAGTCTTAAACCTTTTAAAAGATTACGTATAAGACGTAAGTAGACACTCGTGGCTTTGACCCATTAGAGACAACCAACTAACCAGCTCCTCTGGCGCGTACAGTAGTACTGCAAGAAAACCTGCGGGGAGGGTCTCAAATGGAACACACGACAGATCAGTCGGAACGCCTAAAGGGACGCCCAACTGTTAGGATGCAGCTGGTTGGGTGCTACATTCAGCACCCTCAACACTCCCATTGTAAAATCATCGAAAGGGAGACGCACATGCAAATCAGAGACTAAGGTAGAGTACATGTAGAAAAAATCATGCGAATGACCTTCTCGACCGTGACATACACTATCCCCACTCCTGGCTCGCTTTACACTAACAATGTGATCATCTACTGTATCAGCTAGAATGTCATACTTCTTACGAAAATCAACTATGGTGGCAGATTTACTTAACCTAGACAGAGGGAGTTTCACCCGGGGATCTACCCACTCGTACCCCGGGTGACGGAGGGCCAAGAACTCCTCGGCACCCATAGAGTCCTCATTGTCCCTCTGAACTCTATCACTGCATGGGGAGTTAGACACGGTCCCCTCCTCCTCAGAGTCACTATGCCTACTAGAAAGATAATAAACAGAGGAGGACGACATACCTAGGATGGCGCAGACAGGAAATGCTCGGCTGGTGGTGGCTCACTTCCTAAATGGATCCTTTGCTTCACAACATCAAGACCCCACCTCTATTTATAGTGGACCACTTTCACAAGAGTAACCCCCTCATCACCATGAGATCTCGCTCCATCCAACGGTTGTCGGCACATCTCCTTTAAACTCCCCACCTACACAATCTCATTATTATGACAAGACAACCTCGTACGGCGAGCCAAGTTAATACTTTCTTTTTCCCCATAATTAAAGCAATTCTCATAAACGCAAGTGGCTGGGGACGCCTCGGAACCATTTTCAAGAACGACACATCATAGCCTCTTGTGAACTTTGTTCACTACGAGCCTAGGGGGGCTGGTGTTAGTGTATGGTCGGGTACATCCTGGCCCAACAAGGAGAAAATGGTCGGGATCCAGCGCAATACTGGCAGCCCAATAAGCATAGTGGCCAGGTACTTCCTGGCCCTCTTGGCCGAGTACATCCCAACCCAAGGGGTGGCAGGCGGAACATGTGGTTATGACGCAGAGGTACAGACGGCTAAACCCCAAAAAGAAAGGAGTTGATATTTAAAAGGTACAGAAGACCAAACTCCAAAAAGGAAGGAGTTGATATTTGAGAAGTACAGACGGCCAAACCCCAAAAATGAAGGAGTTGATATTTGAGAAGTACAGACGACCAAACCCTAAAAAGGAAGGAGTTGATCTTTGACAAAAGTACAGACGGACAAATCCCATAATGGAAAGAGTTGATCTTTAACAAAGACACAAAAGAACAATCTCAGCCAATAAGGAAAGAACCGATGCGTGTAACCTCAGTCGGAAAGGGAAAGAATCGATCCTCGGATACAAATGGCCCGCAAATAATAATAATAGGTCCATTAAGAAATTAGTATAAATTAAGGCCAAGTGAACAGGTAAAGGTACGCTTTTCTCACTGACCACTTACACCTCATATTAATCACTTTTTGACTTGAGCGTCGGAGTGCCTGCAGGTACCCCTACCCCCGGAGTGCAGACGACAGGGAGATCCAGGAGGATTCCATGGAGGAACAGGAGCAGGTTCGACATAGGGGGTTCTTGAGATCGTTTGGTTCCGCACCGAAATAGTATCGATCAGGTACAAAAAAAATGTTTTCTTTGTTTAATTTCTTGAATGTCTGTTCGGTCGCTCGCATCATATTTCACCAATTTTAAAATAATTCAAAATATGAAAATTTAAATAAAAAGATTTTCAAAAATATTAGAAATCCTCGTCGGGCCCAAAAAACCCAAAAAATAATTTTTACATCCTTTTATTTTGAAATATTTTGAAAACCACATCTTTTTTGCATATTTAATTAAAGGTACGGTCTTAGGACGGACAATGTGGGGTGCTAATACCTTCCCTACGCGTAACCGACTCTCGGACCCAAAATCTGGTTTTTTAGCATACCTTGTCTTATCTTTTTGGTTTTTTCATAGTTTTCCAAAATAAACTATGGTGGCGACTTCAAACTCTTTTTTTCAAGTTTTATTTTTGGTTCACCGTTCCGTCGCGATTTTGGTTGCGACACTACACATAGTCATGTATATAAAGTATATAATAAAAAGGTTAATGACTATTGGAAAGTCTATGCGTGTGGTATTTGATGAAACTAACCTTAAATTTTAAGATCACGTGTCAAAGAATGCAGAGATGAAGATATGCTCTTAGAGAGGCAATCTGGAACAGTAAATCAATCAGTTGAAAAGGAAAAATAGTCGGGTAAAATAATAGTTCACAACAACCTACCTAAGATGTGGACTGAACCTAATTGGCTATCAAAGGACAACATCATTAGTGATATTAATGAGGGAGTATCCACTAGACGCAAACTTACTTATTGTAAACATGGTGCATTTTGTAACATTCCTGCTGGATATTATGGGTTTAAATAATAAAATAAAATCACATTTATTATAAATCCATTTACCAAAAACGCGAGAAATTTCAAATAATTTATTTCATAATAATGATAACTCTAAATTCAACTTTCTCAAAATTCAATATACCAAAGCAGTTTCATAATAGTTTACAACTTTATTCCAAAACCATAAGTGATAAAAAAACTCAATAAAACTATTCCCATGAGTTTTCCCCGCTCCGCTGCTAAGCCTCACCAGATCCACCTGCAACATCATCTGCTCCCGTGTACCGCGTACACCATCATTGCCAAACACAAGCAGATAGGGTGAGCTAACAAAATAAACATATATATATATATATATGGCACGATTATACAAATCACACAATCACACCAAAGGAATTCCATCCTTTAATATCACATCACATGGCCACCACCATGTATTTCGTGTTCTACATCCTCTAGTGAGTACCTCAAGGTGTCTTGCTACCATACCTATCGGCCACAACCAATAGAGCACATGCGGGAAACCATGTTACGGATCATAGACCATAATGGTAGGTGGGGTTCCATATACGAACATAATTCGTAACGTCCCAAGACTACTAAACTCATTAGCTAATTACTGAGAAGGGTGTAAGACCCGAGAAAATTAAATAGTTAACTAAATAATTATTTAATAAATGCGGGTAAAAAAAGCCTTTAAGGCCTTTAATACAGAGAGTTATGACGTGGAAAAGTACTAGCTCAATTGGTTGAGAGTACTTTATTGTGTGAGAGGACTTGGGTTCAAGTCCTATATGTGCCAATTGTGTGTATTTTAATTTATGCATTATTTTGATGATATACTTGAATGCTTGACGTGATAATAAAATCCTAAAATGGTAGGAATTATCACAAATATGAATTGGTTGATTTGGTTGTACATTTGACTTTGTAATTGCTGGGTTGTGGATTCAAACCTTGCTAAGGACAAATTCATTCTCTTTTTTCCAAATTCTCTTGGCATGAATATGAAAGGGTTTAGGAACCCTAACAGCTAATGGAGAGGCAATGTAAGGGCTGATACACAATGGGTTAATACTCATTGAATGGCCTTAGTCATAATTTCTGATACACAATGGGTTAATACTCATTGAATGGCCTTAGTCATAATTTTTATTTAATAAAATTCGTTTTAGCAAATTAAAGAGTAATTTGGGAGCATTAATCTTGAGAGAGAAGAGAGAAGGAGAGGAAATCAACCTGGGAAAGTGCAGACAAATCTGAGAGTGAGAGGGGAGTGATTCTGGTTCGTGAATGAGGCCAAGGGGAGAAGAGTTGAATTGGTTTTTTAGACCAAAGAGAAGAAGGTGTGAAAGGAGAGTGAGAATCTCAATTGGAGCGCGAATTCCAGGTAAGGGGAGTTGTTATGTATGTTGTTTCAATTGTAATCACTGTATTATGCCTTGGGATGACCATAATTGCATGAACTCTCGTCTAATTGCGCTGCTTTTGCAAATTATGGGGTTCTGCCTAGAAACCGCCTGGCGGGCATGCATGTGCTGCCAGGCGGCACAACAGTTGTTCACCCAAATTCTAGGTTTTGGCACGAGTTGCCTGGCGATGGGCTAAAATCCGCTAGGCGGAGCACAAGGTCTGACACTATTTTGTTATTTTAGTGAATTTTTGTGATATGTTGGTGTTTATGTTTGTTTTTGGTTTGGCTGTTTGATTGACTCATGCTATGATATTGATTCGTATGGTTTGACTATTATTAAAAATGAAGAAGGGAACATGAGGGGTTCATGTTAAGAATAGGTAATCCCTCTACTGAGTCAAATTAATAATCCTTGAGTTTTAATTGGAAGTGTTGGACTGTAGAAATATTGCATTGTTAAATGTTGGGTTGTAGTGCTCGAGACAACAGAACCATGGAATTAGGAAGGGAAAACGCAGGTGCAGAAAATTAGGGTCTATACCCATAATCTGGTATGTCGCCTGGTGGCATCTTATTGGCTGTCAGGCGGTAGCGGCGTAACAGGGCTGTTTGGTAGATTTGTGAGTCTGTTTTGGGAAGAAATTATCTATGAATGAATTGTGGTTGAATTGGGCATGAAAAGACGATTAAAATAGGGATTTGGGAATGATTGACTTTTTGAAAAAGAGATTAGACCAATCTCGAGGAGAGGGTCTATATCTAAAGGATTCGATGACCATTATCATGTAGAGGGTCCCGATCCGAAAAAAAAAAATGACCATTGCCTCGCAGATGGCCTCGATGTGACATAAGAAATCAATGATCATTGCCTCGCAAAGGGTCTTGATGTAAAGAGATCGATGACCATTGCCTCGCAGAGGGCCTCGATGTGACATAAGAAATCAATGACCATTGCCTCGTAGAGGGTCTTGATGTAAAGAGATCGATGACCATTGCCTCACAGAGGGCCTCGATGTGCACAAGAAATCAATGACCATTGTTTTGCAGATGGTCTTGATGTAAAGAGATTGATGACCATTGCCTCACAAAGGGCCTCGATGTAAAGAGATCGATGACCATTGTCTCGTAGAGGGTCTTAATATATATAAAAGGAGAACCTGAATTTTGCTTTTGAATTGTCGACAAAGATTGCGTGAATGTCTAACATTGGTGATACTTACAAAAAAATTTTCATTGTTGACTTTTTTTGAAATGATTTTCAATGATTTTGTGGAGTATGATGGATGATTTGATGATGCATGACATGTTATGATTTTCTTTTTGAACTTGTATGATGATGCATACATGGATGCGTGGATGCATGAGTGAAATTTGCTATATTTTTCATTTTTTCATTTCTTCATAAATCTAAGAAATGTTGGAGGAGTTATGCATATGCACACATTATGAATCATTGATGATGTATGACATGCTATGATTTTCTTTTTAAACTTAGACGATGATGCATGCATGGATGCGTGGATGCATGGATGCATGGGTGAATTTTGCTTTATTAAAAAAGATGAATTACTCATGTATGCATGACTTGGTATGATGTATGAATTTTTCTTTTGCATTTTTTTGGAAACAATATTCGAATTGATTCCCATGTCATTGTTATTTCTAATTCATGGAGTCATTCTACTTTGCTTTTTTTTTTTTACTTTTCTAAATCATTTGCTTGGTCTAATCAATTTACTAACAAACACTTTTTTAATCATTTCATTGAAAAACTATTTGAATGACATGCATAAAATTGCCAAGGGCTTGAAAAGGTTTGGATGAGGTGATGAAGATTAACCAGGGAGTTGCCCCAATTTGAATTGGTCTCGGGGCACAAAATGTGTTTGGGCTTTCCCTAGTTACTGATGGTATGAAGAAAATGATGTATTAGTGAACTACCAGTCGGATGAAACAAAGGCAAACATTATGTCAACCCTCAGTGGAAGGTGATCCTTGTTTTGGGTAATTTGAAAGAAATTTTTTGGAAGGCTCAAATTGGGTAGCAAAGGATAATTACTTTTATTTTATTTTATTGGATAAAGAAACATGGCCACACATCATTTCAAATCATTGTTAGTTTTTTCAACAAAAACTTTAATTCAGAGGAAAATAATTTAGTTCATGTAACAAGATGTCCCTTGTTTTGTTTTTTTTTTCACTTTTTTTGTCTTATTTTTGCCTAGACTGTCCTTCAAAGTTTTTAGTCTAACCGACTTTTCTTCACTTTTTTTGTGTTCAGAGAGTTTATGGTAATCCTTTTTAAGGTATGTGTCCCCTTTATGATGATCTTCCATGGAAAAGAAAAGGTTTATTGTGAAAGAGAGATGGAAAGAAATATAGATTTGAGCAATTTCATGCATGCAAGATTATATGGGTATTTCAAAAGAAATGATAACAAATAATATTTTATTTCTTTATTAAATCCACTGATTTGACCAAAGAATGTTTTATTATTTACTCATTTTTTGTAAGAAATATTCCAAGAAATCATTGACAAGCAAAATGGGAAACAATTTCAATTTATTTTAGTGTAATTTTTTTTGTTTTGTTTTTTTTAATATTATGCATATGCATTTTGAAACTATTAACATTGTACCATGGATGACCACATAATGGGAATAAAAATGCATGTTTGTGCATCGCAAAACACTTATTCATGTGATATGCAAATGAAATGCATGTTTATGCTTTTAAAGGCCTTTTTTCTTTTTATAATGGTGTGATTGTGATGAATTTATTATTATATACAAGGAGAGGTGAGGGTAAAGGATGCAAATAGTCTCCCTTTAGTGCCTTTCTTTATTGAACATGGGTTTGATGCTTAAAGTTCTAAGGGAAAGTATATGTGCTCATAAGGATAGTTCCCTAATACCTAAATATCAAGGTCACTAGAGCTATGGCTCACTTCATGGCATTTCCCACGAAAGTTGGTAAACAACAAGAAGTGGGAGTACCAATGAAGCAAACAACTCTAGCTGGGGTTCTCACAATGACTAGTTGGGAAGTGCATCCATTGTGACACTACTACATAATTCCCTCTAATTCTAAGCAACTCAGACCCGAGTATAAGGCCCTACTCATGTAATGAACAAAATGTGTGTGTGAAGGGAGAACACAATGTATACCCAAACCCACACCTGACCATTATTCCAAATACAAAAATAAAGAAGAATATACACATACAATTATTCTAAATATAAAAAAAAAACACATACCCAAAAAAAAATGAGAAAGAAAAAATTTGAAGAAAAACCACATCAACTTTACACATCCAAATAAATGGTCTGACTCTCTAGCATCCCAGTGGAGTCGCCATCTGTCGCAACCGAAATCGCCACCATGCTTGTAAAAACAGAGCTTGGAGTCGCCACCATAGTTATTATAGGAAACTATGGAAAACCATAAAATAGAGCAAGGTTTGCGAAAAACCAGATTTTGGGTCCGAGAGTCGGTTACGCGTGGGGAAGGTATTAGCACCGCACAACGCCCGTCCTAAGACGGTACCTTTAATTAAATGTGCAAAAGTTATGTGGGTTTTCAAAATATTTATTTTTCCCAAGAAATAATATAAAAGGATGTACAAAAGAAACAAAATATTTTTTTTTTACTTTTTAGGGCCCGACGATGATTAATCCTCGCTCCTACGTATCTCCATGTGATTGCAGAATCAGGGTTACATAGTTCTTTATGAAAAATCTATTTGGAAAATTATTTGAAAATGATTTAATTTGTTTCATAATTTTGAAAACCTTTTATTTAAATTTTAGTATTATTTTAAAATTGGTGTCACGCGACGCGAGCGGTCAGATAGACACTTCAAATAAATTATTTTTTTTCTAATCTTTTATTTTTTTTTATTTTTTAATCATTTATAAATTTTTAATATATTTTTTAAAATTATTTTAAAGTAGTTGTGGATGTCATTGCACTTGAGTAACCAAATACATATAAAAGAGTAAACAAAGAAAGTTATATTTTATTTTTGGATTATCTATATATATTTTTAGGAAAAGCAAAATTCTAAATTGGATATCATGCGACGCGAGCGGTCGGGCAGACAATAAAGAAAGGGGAAAAAATATTTTTTATGATTAAAAAAAAGAACGAAAATTGAAAAAAAACTAAATCAAAAGCCGAAAGAATTGAGTGACGTGCCTTACAAAATTTTCAATATCTCCTCACCTTTTCTTTTTTCTTTTTTGTTTCTTGCTTCCTTTTCTAATTTTTGTTTGTTCTTCCAATAGAGATAAAGATGAGAGGTGTCTATGTGGGTGGTAATGAGAGGAAGAGAGAATGTTTTCTTCTTCTTTTTTTCTACCTCCTTCAATATGTTTTATTTAAGAGAAATAAAAAGGAGGTGTGAATGTGGGAGTGGTGATGGGAAAGAATTAGAGAAGTGTAGAGAATTTTTTTTTCGGGTTTCAGTCCCCATTTCTGTATGACAGAATGTGTATTTATACTCACATATTGCAATATTAATGCAATCTCACCCTTAATTGTAATGAACAATATAAGGAAAGAATTGGTCATGATAGCAGCACATTATGAGATCAAATCGCAGAAAATCAGAGCACAAAATCAATCAAGATTAAGAAAATTGATTCTAACCATCAACAAATCAGAGCACAAAATCAATCCCAATTAGTAATATTGATTATAACCATTTGAAAAATATTTTTTCTAATTATTAGAATCATATCACTAATTTCTCTTATAGAAACAAAAGGTAGACCACATGTTGAGTTGTTGGGCTCATGAAGGAGTACAATAATTAAAAACAATTTGGGCTTTTTCTTCTTCTTTTTTACTCTTTTTTTTTCATCTCTCTCTTTTTTTTTTAAATTAAAGTTTGATAAATCTCTGAAGAAAATTTTGTTCCACATTTTTTTATTTTTCATTAACTAAAAACTTTTTTTTTATTTTTTTCGAAAATAAATTTATTCACCTGGACGAAATTGGGTGTTGACAACCATGTCTAATCTAGGTAAGAACACTCTACTCCTCTCACTCCTAGCTCTCCCAATCACGAACACCAAGGCATAATTGAGGCTCGGGTTGAGGGAAATGAGGAAAACATCCAATTGTTCCTCATAAAGATGACTAGAAAGTAGATCAACATTTCTAAGGTGTTGAGATACTCGTGGCTTAGAATTGAGGGATTTAAGATTCTTCTCCAATAACTCAAATACCAAAAGTTGAAGACATTCCTTAAGCTTTCGGAAAAAATATACCCTGACATGGTGAAATTATTTTTCACCAATCTGCAATTCAAGAATGATGCTTTATTTTCAAGTGTCAAAGGATTTCAAATGGAGATTTCCAAGATAGTGTTCAAGTGGACTAGATTTTCGTGATTCGTGATCACATGCTAAAGGCTAAGAGGCTTACAGACTTCAAGCTTACTTATGTGGTTTTGGTCTCCAAATTCATTGAATACTTTGGAGTAGACGTGGAAGATGAACTTGAAGAGTCCACAGGGATTTAAATCAGACCTCATATCTCAATTTGTAAAAAATGGGCTTTACAAAGGTTGAAAATGTCTGGACTACAGGAGGCATTGGTGGAGGTGCAGCTGGTGTTGCCAAAATGACCATGAAGTTGGCTCAAGTGGGGTAAATCAAGAGTAAGAAGAAGAATTCATTGCTAGACCAATGGAAATTGTTCTCTACAACCCTCTAGAAGATAGAGGCCCCGTGTATTCCTCGTTTGAGAAGATGGTCCTTCATCAACTGCATGAACTCAATGTGTCTCCAGATGCACATCACACCTTTTGCAATGAGAGGTTCAATGACGTAGATGACAAATTCATGGCATACATGATCTGTTGACAACATTCTAGACCAAAAACAATCCAAACTTCAAGAAGCAATAAACAAACTAGCAACAAAAACAGTACAAACAATGGCAAGGGTAAAAAGAAAAATTACCCACATTATCAACATTGCGGGAAATTTAGTCATCCACCATTCAGATGTTGGAAAAGAGCAGACATGAAGAGTAGTAAGTGTAATCACCTTAGACATGAAGTTGTAATTTGTGGAAGAAAATTTCAACAACCTGAAGTCGATGCCCAGGTTGTTGTGCAATATGAAGAATATTGTATTTTTTCGCAACATCTTTTTCGAAAAAGAGTAACTTAGAATGTTTGTTGATTGACCATGGTTGTACCAACCAAATGATGTATGACAAAACTCAATTCAAGGACTTAAAGCCTACTAAAGTCTCGAAGGTTAGAATAACGAATGGTTGTTATATTTCTGCAAAAGGAAAATGAACCATGGTAATGTCAACGAGCTCGGGTACAAAAACCATATCATATGTTCCTTACGGACCTAACATTGAACAAAAGGTATTTAAGGGTTAAAGTGTATGGAAAAGGTATTTAAAGTGTATGACATTGCTGGTCGAGAGGTTCTAAGGGTTAAAATGAGAGGGAAAAGCTTTTCATTTGATCCAATTGAGGATGAGCATGCAACCTATTATACTCAATTTAATCTCAAAGAAATTTGGCATAAGAGACTTCATTATCATCTTGAAAGAATGTTGAAAATAAAGAAGAACGAAATGCCAAAAGGTGTACCCACACTTTCTGATAATTTGGAAAATTGTAATGCTTTTCAATTTGATAAAAAATATAGAAAGACTTTTCCTAAATCAACTTGGAGAGCCTATCAACAGTTGCTGCTAATTCACACTCATGTGGTAAGACCCCAAAGAACACCATCAATACAAGGTAGTCTCTACTTTGTTCTGTTCATAAATGATTTTACAAGCATGTGTTGGATTTTTTTCTTGAAATTCAAGCATGAAGTACGTAGAGTATTTATAAAGTTCAAGAAAATGGGAAGGAGTATACATCAACAACATTTAATCAATTTTGTGAAGATGCAGGAATTGAGCAACAATTGACAGCTCCTCAACATAATAGGGTTAGTGAAATGAGAAACAAATCTATGATGGAGATTGCTAGATGCATGTTGCATGAGAAGGAGTTGCCTAAAACATTTTGGGCAGAAGAGGCTAATACAACAATTTTCTTGCAAAATCACCTCGCAACCAAGGCCTTAAAAGATAAAACTACCTTTGAGGCTTGGTATGGGTATAAACCTTTTCTAACCTTTCTTAAAGTATTTGGTTGTGTTTGTTTTACATATGTTCCTCAAGTTAAGCTTGACAAACTTAACAAAAAGGCAATTTTGGGCATCTTTATGGGTTACAGTTCTGTTTGAAAAGCGTAGAAAGTATATCATCCTCAAACCAAAAAGATCACTATAAATAGAGACGTGCATTTAAATGAAGGTCAAAAATGGGATTGGAAAGAATTCAATTCCTTCCCATTATAGAAGATAATAATCCTGGAGAACAAACCATATAACTGTTACAATATGGATTAGTAGATGATCCTCCAATCAGAGGCACTAGGCTATTGTCTAACATCTATCAAAGATGTATTGTGGTAATTTATAAACTTGCCAATTGTGAGGAAGCACTTAAACTACCATAATGGAAAAATGCAATGGAAGAGGAGATGTCTATGATACAAACAAAAAAGAAAAACGTGAGAGCTGGTTGAAAAACCTGAAAATAGAAAATTCCTTGGACTTAAATGGGTTCTCAAAATAAAGCTTAATGTAGATAGTTAAATCAACAAATACAAGGCTAGGCATGTGATAAAAGGGTATACACAAATTTTTGGTGTTGATTATTTTAACACATTTGCTTTTGTGTCTATATTAGATACAATTATATTAGTGCTAACTGTAGATGTGCAAATGGGTTGGAAAGTATTCCAATTAGATATCAAATCAACTTTTTGAAATGGAGTAAGAAGAAATATATGTGGAGCAGCCAGAGGGATTTGTGAAGCATGGTAAAAAACATAAATTTTACCTACTAACACTAACACAAAAAAGCTTTTTAACGTTTGACATTTTCGACCTTTGACATCTGCCCAAACACCAACGTCGTATCGGGTGACATCAAAATAACGTCAGAAAAATAGCAGACGTCACTTGACGTCGGTCCTTTAGGAGTCCGACGTTATCCAACGTTGGGGCCAGTAATAGCAAACGTCAATTTTCGCGCTAGAAATAGGGAAAAACCTGAGCAATTTAATGTCTGTTAGAGCTCGTCAAACGTTAAATAACGTCGGCCCTGGTATAGTCCGACGTTAAATAACGTCTGTCAGGGCACACCAGACGTCAAACTGCTCCATATTTTAAAAAAAAATTTGATTGTTTTTACAATATCCACACACTTGAAAATCAAAAAATTCCCAGAACAATTTCATAATACTTTCAGCACAATTTTAGAGTTACAGTTATATATAATAGAACTAAAGTTTCAACATATATTCTAAACTAATATAAATAACAACAAACTAAAAGTTTCAACA
>Ga0214545_1010330_pt1 | contig 13630 bp, 10 predicted proteins | sample CNSS4metaG_FD_160064 | JGI IMG/M metagenome (GOLD analysis project Ga0214545, IMG submission 160064) | Root nodule microbial communities from cowpea collected in UCLA plant growth center, Los Angeles, California, USA - CNSS4 | ecosystem: Host-associated > Plants > Roots > Nodule | place: USA... | reverse complement strand
CTAATTTAGGTTGAAAAAATCAGGAATTAGAATCAATTATCATTAATAGGGTGATATGTTATGTATTATTTAATGAGGTGAATAGAGGAGTAAAGGGCATCGAAAACAGAGAGCCCATTTCGTGACAGTACATGCGTTGAGTGAGGTGGAATAATCAAATGGGATAGTTGAGTGTGAGTGACAAATAAAGGTGGAATCAAATGGGATAATATTTCAAGTGTTCTTTCAAATTCCTTTTCATTTTAAAAATTTAAACTCAGTTTATTTTATTTTTCATAAGAATTGGAGAAAAAGTAAAAGCCTACAAGTGGCTAAATTGTATCGGTGATATGAGTTACATAGATTCATTCATACATGATACAAAGTCAATTACAATTTATCTTTAGATACAAATCGGTAAATAGCCAAAATGTATTGAATCATAAGATTAGAAGCATGAATTGTCTGATAACTAGTAAAGTGATATTTTGAAAACAAAATTTGGTTTAAAAATCACATTAATGGGTATTGCATTAGTTAATAGCTCCGCGTTTATCCAATATGTGTAGTAGATAGAAAGAAAAATTGATGGTTTTATTCATTTTATAACAATAGATAGACATGTGCCCTTGAAGTTTTGTAGACGTTTTATGGATTGTTATTTATTTAATCATTTTAGTTTTCTGTCTTTTACTAGTGTTCTGAGTTTTGTGATTCATTGTAAAATAGACCTTATGTTTGAGGCTTCGATACATTCTGTGCTCATCTCTTTTTCTCTATTATGCCAGTACAGAACCTTCCTTTTATTGAGAATATGGAGAAGAGGATTCAAAATGCAAGCCTCACAGTAGATGCAAGCTTGGGACATTGCTTTGTAAATGGTTTGGAGAACAGGGATGCAACTGCAATTTACAATTGCTTACGTGCATATGCTGCTATAGATAACACCAAGAATGCAGAAGAAATCTTTCGAATTACTATTGTGGCTCCATTGATACAGAAGATAATTCCACACGGATCATCAACTGTGGTGGCTGGATCATCTGGAGATGGTCTTGAAAATGATTATCAACTAATTAAGGAATGCATTGATAAAGACTGTAAATTTTTATTGAACATTTCTTCAGCTGGTATGTTGTTTGACTTTTTTCTTGCTACTTTACTTTCCAAGAACAAGTTAGACCTTTTTGGTCATTACATTTCTTCAGTTATCCTTATGAGCCTTGTGCTATCATAACTGGAATAATTTTTTTGACCCTGTCGATCCTTGCGGAGGCATTCATTTGTCCTTCTTCATCTTGAAAACTTAAACTATTTAATCATCTACATGTATTGTTAGCTAGATCATCCGTGTGTGGTCATGCTGTGGTTTTGCTTATGTTTTACATATCTGAAGCCTTGTCTCTGGTGCAGAAAATTCAGGTTTGCATGTATTCGATTTCTTAGCCAATTCAATCCTTAAGGAGGTTCTCTCTGCGATTCAGAAGGGAAAACCAGGTGCATTTTCTCCAGGAAGACCGACAGAGTTCTTGAAAAATTACAAATCAAGCTTAGATTTCTTGGCTTATCTAGAAGGTAGTTGTCATATCTTCCTCATATTTTTTATACCTTGAGAAACGAAAAATTAACAAAGAAAACATGCACTTCAAGTTTTAATGAACTTTGTTGATTTAATATTTGATCTATAGTGGACATTTGCTAAATTGTATTATTCATACATGGCTTTAAAAGTATACATTCACTAAGATTATAACATTTAATTTTATGCAAGGCTACTGTCCATCAAGATCTGCTGTTGCCAAATTTCGATCTCAAGCAATATATACTGAATTCATGAAGCAATGGAATATTGGAGTATATTTCTCTTTGAGGTGCCTATTATGCTGCTTTAAAATGTTCATAACTTCAGAATACATGTTTTGATCTCTAACATGGAAATCGTATCTGAAAAAATTGCCACAGGTTTCAGGAAATAGCAGGGTCTCTAGATTCTATGCTTACAACATCCAGTCTTGTCCCTGTTCAAAATTCAGATGCTGGTGAAAAAAATTACCAAGGTTTAACATTAAAGCAAAGTGTTACTCTGTTGGATAGTTTGAGATCATGCTGGAGAGAAGATGTTCTTGTCCTTTCTTGTTCTGACAGATTCCTTCGGTTATCTTTGCAGCTTCTTTCTAGGTCAGTTAAATCTGGGATGTTAGGAATTTTTGTTGTTTTTTGGGTGCTGACAGAGCAAAAACCAACTTCTCTTTGAGCATACAGGTACTCAAGTTGGCTCTCATCTGGACTGACTGCACGGAAAAACCACAACACAAGCACCGGTCCTGGGTGTGAATGGGCTGTTTCAGCTGTCATAGATGACTTCATTCTTGTATGTATCGTGCCTTCACCTTATTTTTGTGTCAAGCCGTTGTGCATTAATTTAACCTGCATTCTGTATGCACAGTAAAACCGGGGTTCATTGCTTCAAATATTCTATACCCATACATACGCAAAATTTTGCTCAAGCCTTGTACCAGGCTTTTTCTGAAGTTCCATACAAGGAATTGGTAAAAAAATTGAAATGACTATAACATTATGGATACATGGATTGTTTCCATATACGCAATATGCTATGTGAAGATATTGGTTGTACTTTGCCTGAAATATAACAGATGCTAAACCATTTGTAGGTTATTCATGATATAAGATATTTGGAGGAGCAGGTTCGTGGTGATTACCTACAGCACGTGCTTCAGCTTTTGTCTTCATGCTCCCCTGATGTTCTGGAATCAATAAGGCAGAGCATTTTACTAGGTGGTCAATCATTAAAATCTATAGAACCTTTAGTCATCAAAGCAGTGGTGGAGTCACTAGTGGAAAAGTCAGTTGAGGTAGGTTGATAATCGATGTTTATTCTTTGAAGTGGTTTCATTATTCAGATATGAGGGTGTATATTACTTTATAATATTTGCGATCTTCTATATCTTTTTCTTTTCTTCCCTTCATTTTTAATTTATTCATTTCTTTCTCTTGTTCAAATATTTATTAAGGACTTGAGACAAATGAAGGGTATAACAGCAACCTATAGGATGACTAATAAACCTCTACCTGTGAGGCATTCACCATATGTTTCAGGGGTATTGCGTCCCCTTAAGGTATGGTTAAGTATTATTTTCCCATCTCGTGAGAGTAATTTGTCAGAAATATTTTTTAATTTTCGATGGGAGTGCATGTATTACACCTGAAAGCATTAATATATATTGATGGCATGCCCCTATACATCCCAGGCTTTTTTGGATGGGGAGAGAGCTACAAGATATTTGGCTAGTGACAGTAGGAGCGAAATACTCCATTCTGCTGCGACGGAGATTACTGACCGTTATTATGAATTAGCTGCCGACCTTGTTAGTGTGGTAAGTGCCCAAATCCAAATTTTCACTGTTGGAAATTTTGGATCTGTTGGATTCTATGTTAAAAATTGTTTCTTAAACAACTGTTATCATGAGTAGGCAAGAAAAACAGAGTCTTCGCTCCAGAAAATTAGGCAGAGTGCGCAAAGACGAGCTGGAGCAAGTTCAGATATCTCAGATAATAATGTGTCTGACACTGATAAAATCTGCATGCAGTTGTTTCTTGATATCCAGGTTGGTGGCATGATACTTGTTATACATTATCTTTACCAGTGTGATCTTCTCATTCTTGGATATACAACTCATAACTCTCATCGATTGTTAATGAGCTTTTTGGTGTCCAGCTAATTCTTGATTGATTTCATTTACGTAACTTTCCTCTTGCAAATTATCACCAGGAGTATGCCCGTAACCTCTCTGCACTTGGGGTTGAAGCGGTCAATATTGCATCCTACCGTTCATTGTGGCAATGTGTGGCTCCTGCAGATAGGCAAAACACAATTAATCTCTAAGACTTTGCTCCAGTGGAGTTAATGCGGCTTGTAGATTGTTTTCTTTTTGGGTCAAGAGTTTCTTTTTTGTAATTTTACTTATGAAATCCAGATACAAATTAATCACAGGTTATCACGATTCTTAATATGGAAGAAAAAAGTTTACTGCTCGTAAATGTTATGTTACATGTTTCTTTGTTGCATCATTCTTTTTAATAGATTTTGTGCAAAACTTATGGCAACGGTTTTGCCTGGCAGATTGAATATGCTTCATTTGCTTGTGGAGAAATTGTGGGAATGTAGTGATTAGGGAGAAGAAATAGGTTGATAAATAGAAAATGGGGTGTATGTGAAAAAGGGAAAATTGTAGGATACAATTTTCGCAGAAACAAATAGTAATAATGTTTCTTACAAAAAATAGTTCATTTTCAGTTCTAATGTAGGAAAAAAGTAGTTTATTGTTTCGTTCATAAATCGATTTCCATTTTGATAATCGGTGGTTTGAAAAGATGTAGAAAGCATTTGATGGATCGTTGCATTTTTTTTTGGTATTTGTCTTTTTTTTTTTTATTGAAGTGATCAGTCTTGGTTTATTATATTTCTCATTTGTTTTCATATTTTCATATGAGCATTTCCTTTCTAATAAACATACTTAAATGTCTGCATTTCTGTTTAGTCCGAGATGTAACATACACCGTGCCAGAATAAATTGACTGTCTCCATAATTTTAATAGGTTCATCGTATACAAATAATATATATACCCATTCCTCGTGTCAGATCAAGCAAACTGTGAGGACATCGGAACCAATTTAGATAGAAATCTGTAGTAACAATTAAAAAATGGCAAGCTTTCAGACAGTATAGAACCAAGTGGTAAATTCGTGGTATTTTAAGTGAGTAAAGTTCTTTTTCAGGCAGCAGAAGATTTCATTGTATCTCCTTTCTTCATCCTTTGTGGTTAGAACGCAACGACAAAAGACTTAATTTTTTATTTTTTACGTCTGAGACACTCTAATTTCAATACTTTACACCCGCTACTTAAAACCAAGTTTACTTGAATTTGGTGATTATTCATATGATTATATTATGTGTTTACTTATCAAATCAACATTATACACAATTATTTGTACAAATGTCTAAAAAAATCAAAGCCGTGGGTTGATACTCACTTGAAAACAAAATTACAAAAAGTACATGAGACTCGAGAATCCAGAACCAGTTATTGTTAGCTGCTGTGAACAGAGGATAACGGAAGCGAAGCTCACCTCAAACATGAAGCTTTGCCCGGACCCTAATCTGGTTCCAGATGGTCAATTAAGTCAAACTTCTTCTCTTACGGTGTAGCTGCGACCTCTGTCCTGTTTTCTGCCGTCGTAATTTTTTTAATTTGCTTTCATACTACGAATCGTCCGTACCAAAGTAACGGTCTCCAAATTCGCCCAACCCTGGTATGACCTGGAACTGGTCATTTAATCCTTTTTCGATCTCCGATGTGACAATTTTGAGATGCGGAAAACGTTTACAAACACAATGTATGCCCTCAGGAGCCTGAAATGATTTTTTGAAATTCAGTGTACCGGTATTCATCAAACAAAGGGTATTAGTGCGGCTGAATTTACTAACTTACAGAAATGAGGTTAAGGAATATTATCTGGGACTCTGGAACTCCCTTCTTTATCAGAAGCTCGATTGCTTCGCTTGCAGTGTTACCTACATTATCATTCAACTGCTTATTGCCACCATACACAAGTCCCGGTGTCATCCATAAATAAACAGAAAAATAAAAAAAAATGTGAATGAAGAATTCGGTTGGCTGAAGCTTCGTAAATTAATGGTCTATTGTGAAACTAAAATTGTGTTCTGCGATCTGATAGAAGATGCTAATCTTCTACGATCTTTTTGCCGTATGTACCGGACTAATTGGTTGTACAACAACAATAAGAGCTTAACCAATCTTATAGCGAAAATTTGTAATAAATGAATAATTTTCAGCATTTAGAAGTTTTATGTACAAACGAAGAAGAACGAAGAGATGCATGCAAAATGATAACAACGCACCTGTACCGAGTACTGGGTCCATGAGTAGAACATGTCTCTCCGAAATATCTTTAGGAAGCTTCTCATAAATAAGCTAATGAAGTGCAAAACATTGCAACAATTAGGATGTGCAGATTCTATCATCTTAAACAGAGATCTAACATATTAGAGTCAGATAGGAAAGTTAATACCTGGGTTTCATCACCATCGCGGTGAATGAGAATTTTTCCGATCTTTATTCCATTACAGCAAGCACGAAAGGCATTTTCCATACTTTCGCCACTGAAACATTTTAAAGGAAATCTATGTTCATAGAGTTGCACAATTACTGAAATTTATTTTTTAAATAAATGACTGAACTATTAACAAAATATAGAAACTGTCAAATTCCCATGAATTATCTTTTATCGGATCACATTATGTTGAATTTTAAATTAAAATTTAGCATAGGACAATGGTATCTTAGAAAAGAAAATTCTAACGAGCTTGTTTTCCAACTTTACTATAAGATTAAGAACATTTTAATATAACCAGTTTTAGAAATGAACAATATGGACAATATAACCAGTATCTTAGAAAGAAGAACTACTATAGTAACAGAAAATCTTTTTTAACAGGGAAAGATACCTTCGAATAATGGATACTCCGCACAATTTCTTACAAAAATCAACTCCAGTATAAATTGAGCCTGAAAGAAATAACAATAACAATTTTGGAGTGTGTGTGTTTACGATCAACATGGAAATGTTGAGGTGAGGACGGTGGCAATGCTATGCAGTTTACAGCATTATTCAAACAAAGTTTTGTTATTTAATAACACGTTCTATCATGAATAATGATATTACTTCTTTAGACAGACCTGTAGGTGTGATTACTTGTTTCTCTGTAAACGGCAAGTAACCAAGACCATGTTCCACTACCTGTGAAATCGGTGATATTAAGATTAGTTGTTAAGAGCAGCTGTAAATCCTGTATAAAGCTCATTGTCATTGCCTACCAAACGAATTAGCCGATCTGAATAAAAAATGAAATCATGCTTTGATATGTCCTTATCACGAATAAGAGTGTGCATGCCTCTAGTCTGTAAGAAAACTTCAAAATTAGAAATAAATTAGCATAAGACAATTCCTTGGGGGAAATAAGCAAAAAGAAAACTAAAAAGTTTAGAGAGGAGGAAGAAGCAAGATCAAAATTACCTGGAAAGTAGACTGTATAACATTCAAATTTGGATATATTTTGCAGAGGTTATGTTGGCCAAGCTTAGTGCGGATATGTTGAACAATCAAGTCAATTGCTACACCATTCTCTCCCCCGCGAGGTATTATGATGTCGGCATATTTTTTGGATGGAAGAATAAAATCTTCATAGGCAGGCTTAACAAACTTTGCATACTGAAAATGCAACAACAAATATTTCCAACATCAGCCACCAAGTTCCATGTATCGGTCTCAGAAATTAGAGTTAAAACAAACAGAACCAAATTCAGAGTACAAGATCAAACAAAGTCTTTCATGCAGGCTACAATGGTAGCAAGCACCAATGAAATTCAATCTTTTAAGTTCAAACTTCAAACTTACTTCCCTCCAACCACGTTATTACCATTAACACATTGTTTCGAGCCCTTTTTCATGCTTAAGTACAGATATAGGACCCCAGAACAGACTATCAAAATATTATTTTGCCTTTTAGACAAAAAAGAAAAATTATTTTAAAAAGAAAGACAACGTCAAGTAGCATTCGTTGGTCACTTACTGTATCATATCCGACTTTGACTCAAGCCTGTCCTTTACAATTAATGGGACTGAATCATTGTATAGGACAACGATTTATTCCCACATAATTTAGGTTTCAGAATAGGCATTGGTAGCATTATTTATTCATTATCGATTACCAAAATAACCCCTTCTTTATCACCTCAGCAATTTTAAGATATCGGTTAAATAAACTATTGAGATTTGATAAATGGTAATCCTAATACCCGAAGTTCCTTACGTCTGTCAATCGGGTGAAGTTAATATATGTAAACAATAAAGATAATAGGTCTTGCCTGTTCCAAGACTGATTGTACATCTCTACCCCTTTCGACTGTATCACGTTTTATTCTGCGGGCAAGCCTCACATCTGGATCTGCATGACATGCAATGCAATATCAGTATGACGAGAATACCATATAAAAGCAATCACATTTTCAACAGAAAAAAAAATGCCAAGAACTATGGATGGACAAGCAGAACATGGAGCAAACTCTCCTCACAGTGGTAAATCTTCTGATTTTCAATGCTTAATCATAGTTATTTATCGTGCTCTTAGAAAACGAACGAAGCAAGCTTATTGGTTTGTCTAATACAACTCCCTTATTATACACATGAAAACAGATAACCCCAACAGGATGCATAGATCCAGAGAGAGATTCATGGTGTTGAAGAAATTATAATAAGAAATTTATATTACCTCAAATTATCCAAAAGCTTGTCTAGAATGCTTTTTGTTGAGTAAAAGCGATGGAAGAACTTGAAAGGCATGACCACTATACGTATAGTCCGTAGTTTATGACCAGGTTTGATCAATTCAAGCAATGATGAGATTTTGTATAATCCAAGTTATTACATGGGATCTCAGACTGAACAAAGCTTAGTATATGGATACATGCTAGATCGAGGTAAGTACTAAATACAGGATGTACCAATTTCCCCCTTGTCTCTAAACATCCGTTTTTTCTTTCCTTGTGACGAACAAAATTTGTATATTTTAAACCTAACTCATCATGTAAGAGCAATAGATGGGAAAAAAACTTAAAACGATAAATAAAATGTAAGAGCAATAGACCTGCATCGACAAATATCTTCATATTCATCATGTTGCGGACACGTTGTTCATGAAAAACCAATATACCCTCCATAATGATTACATCAGATCCATTGACCTGCCAACCAATAATAAAATTAATAATAACAGCCAGCCCAAATTTTCATTCTGCTCGAATGCAACACCTCCAATCATAATTATCAGAAACCATCTATTAGCTCAGGTTCAATAGTGAAGATAGGGTATTAAACTTAAAAATCATTCAGCAATTTTACGAATTCAAAAATTACACCCTTTCTTCTTCTGAATAAAACAAATACAATTTCGGGTATGCTTAGCTTAGATAGATACACAGGCAAGTCTAAGTAGGAATGATTTCGACCGTTGGCTCTCTAGGAGCACTGTAACTGCAGATGGTCTCGTTACTGGCATAAAAGAAAAGATTCAATAATTAACATTTAACACCTCATTTTAGCTTAACGTGACAGAAAGAAGGAAACCTGTCGAGATCTGTCGTTAGATCTCTGATGAAGCTTGAAATCATATATTGGAATCTGAACCGACTGTCCAGATTTGAGCTGACCGAGGGTTTCTACTAGTTGATCTGTGTCAAATGCATCTAACAAAACATAACAAACCTAATTAGAATTCTAAAAGATTTATTCAAGAATCTCAATTAAGTTTCAAGCAACCGTACTAGGATGATCAAAGTTATACTCATGAACGCGTTTCAACTCCTCATTCGTCAAACCGCGGTAGAATGAATCCTACAACAATAACAGATCATCACTCAAGTTATTACTGGTAGTGATTAACATGAATTCATTTTTACTCGGTTTCAGATTTAGCATAATGCGAATAACAAGATTGCCATTACAAAGAAGAAATCCAACGATTCAGTTCATGTTTCCACAACGATCAAAATATAATACCGTCGCAACACAATATTACAAACAGAGAATCGCAGAGACCTGAGAGAGGAGCACAACTCTGTGATCTTGCAGTTGCTGAACGATAATGTCGCACACAGTGGTTTTCCCCGATGCAGTGCCTCCAGAGACACCTGATCCACGTTGAGAACGCAAATCGAATTAAAGAACACAGAAACAACACGTGCCATTAGATCCTCTCGGACGAGAAAATGCAGACAAATTATACGTTCAGATTTTCGTTTTCAACTGTAAGATCTAATCCATCCGTAAGCAGAAGCAATTATATGATAAAGCAAGATGTTAATTCAATCAGAGTATAGAAGATAATTGAAAAAGAAAAAAAAAAGAACAATGGTGTTTGGATTCAAAGAAAGTGAAACGCCATTTATTTATTTTCCGGTGAACCAAACGCATTGAAATATAAAACGGTGAATGTAAGAAGAAAGAAGATGAATGGTTGTGTTGTGTGTGTGTGTAACGTAATACGATATAATAAAGTTACCAATGATGAAAGGTTGATGAGATGAAGTTGGAGAACAAGACGACGTCGTTGAAGGTTGCCAACCCGAGAAGTGCGCACCGGAGACAACATCTATGACCATATCCATTGGAATGCGTTTGGTTTCAATGATGACTCCACTGCGCCTTTCTCTTCTAACGCTATTATATACGTATGCGTTTGCGCCATCTATCACCCCTCGCAACAACTTCACCCCATTATTGCTTTTCTCTCTGTCCCTCTTTTATTGCTGATATTTTCTTTTGATATTCTCACCAAAGCACAACTCGCATATTTCATAATAATTTAAAGGATCATTACTTATAAATGTATTTGAAAATTCCTAATTTTTGGGTTGTTACCTAAAATGTATATGGTAATATTAAAACATACATGCACTAAGTTGTATTGGGTTTAAAATTGTTAGAGTGAAAATGCTTTAATTTTAATGTTTAAAAGATATTTAAAAGGATAGAGTTGTTTAAAATAGTTTTAGGTTGGTTTTGAGAATTGTTAGATTTCTTTTATAATGAATTTCTTTTTGTCAAATTTATTTAAGCGAAAACATTTTCACATAAGTAAAACAGAAATCAAGATAATAAATAATTTTCTTTATCAAAGAATTTTGTTGAAACAAAGATATTGGCATTCACACCATACCTTTTAATTTCATGTAAGCTAAAATGTGTCATTCAAACAATGCGTCTTTGATGTTTATATAGTGATTTGGTGTTGATATGCATTAATCAATCTTATATCCACAATAATAATGTGAGATATGATGTATGTCATGGAGAATAATTTTCTAATTAATGAAATATGTGGATATGAAAGAGTTTAACGTGTGAATATGTAGGTTATAAGTTAGGAATTATTGAAAAAATATAGGTTAAAATACTCTGTTGGTCCTCGTTTTGATTCAGAAATCTCAAATTGGTCCTCGTATTTTAATTGGTCTCAATTTCGTCCTCGTTTTTGTAATTCAGTATTAAATCAGGGTAATCACTAACAGTGTAAAATTTTTTAACGTTAACTTGGTTTTGATTTTCTGACGTGGCGTTTATTATTTTTCAGAACGGCACAGTGACTGCATGGATTGAATTAAAAATAACATAGTGCTTGAAAAACCCTAAATGTTGTAATTAGGAAATTAGGGATTGGATTGGGAAAATCAGTGTGAGGCGTGGATTGCGAACCCCATGTGCGTGGACGAAGGTGAAGTAGGACCACATTTTTCTTCAATTACATTTTCACTGCACCATGAAAAAAAAGTTCCAGCCAACAACTTCTTCACTTCCACCCTATCAAACGAAACAAAAAACCCCCAATTGCAAAATTAGGTTTTCCAAAATCAAAATACAAAAACAACATACACAAAAAACAGAACTAAATTCATTTCCATATCTCATATCTTGAACTTTGGACATCTCCAAAATTTTCTCTCTTGTTCTTAGCAGTTCTCATGATTGCCTTCTCACTGCAATAGCAAAGAGGTGCGAAATCGAACCTCCTCCCCACACCCCCATGAGAAGAAATGGTAGAATTTGTGCAGGACGAGGACGAGCAAGAATGAGAGGGAGACATTACCGGTGCAGGATGAGCAAAACAGAGGAGACCACAGACCTTCCGCACCCTCTTTCAAATTCAAACACTTATCCTCTCCCAATATTACCTTCTTAAAAGAGAAGACAACAATGGTTGTTTAAGGTGCCAACCACAAGCCGTTTGCCAACAGTTAACGATTGCCCTGATTTAATACTGAATTACAAAAACGAGGACGAAATTGAGACCAATTAAAATACGAGGACCAATTTGAGATTTCTGAACCAAAACGAGGACCAATGGGGTATTTTAACCAAAAAATATATATGTAGGTTATAATGGTACTTTGAGTTAGATAACAAAAAATTCATTTGATAGAGAGTAGATAGATCCATGAAATATATGTATTTTTGTCTACCTCTTTTTATTCATTTGGCTATACTTCTCTTTCAGATATCACCATTTATTATCTATTATTTCCTTTTCTATTTCCTAAATTGAAGCACATATGCTTGAGATCTTTCACCCTTACAAAATATTTTATCAGATAGGTGAGTTGTATCGGAAATTAAGTGAATAAGTTTAGTGCATGATATGTTTAAATTACAAAACCAACTTTCAACTAAATCAATCGAAAAAGTTGATAAATTAATTAAAAAAAAATTCAATTAGTCTGTTTTCTTTCTCCAGCCTTCAATGTATATAGCCTTAGAAAAGTCATCATCAAATTTCTTAATGGGTCACTTTAACTATATTTATTTTTCATACGTCAACTTTGGTTTAACATAATTTCCTTATATTTGGCACTCATTTACACCTACCATTTTTGTTGGAAAACACTATCACACTTATGATTTTGATCATACAGCTATGACTTTTTCCAACTTCTCTCACAAGAATCCGAAACTTATTTTCCTTTAAATTTGACCCTACAACCATTCTTCAGAATTTTCAACTCTTTGACATTCAAAATACCGAACAAAGTAATTTCTAGTTGAGAACTTGTTCGTCCCTTCATGACAATAAGTTTCTAAGTAATATCATATTATTCATTTTTTTTACCTTATCTGGCACTGGCAAATAAATTTACAATTAGATTACTATCATTATTTTCTTTTTTATATATTAAGTAATCAACTTCTATGGTATTTCTATCCTTAAATCGGATAAATCTTTTTCATAAATTGAATATTCACTTCTCAACCAATTTTTAATCACTATTAATTAATCGAATAATAAAAAACAATTAGCTTCTTTACAGCGCCACGACATTAATATGGCTTTCCTAAGTTCTTTTCAATAGGTGATGTATTAAGAAAATAGGGTCTAAGTATATTTTTATCAATGTAATTGTATTAATTTTTGTTTTTTTTCTCAATTATAAAATTTTTGTTTTCAAATTTGACTACCATTCAAGTTACACCACTGTGTTATAAAGAGTCATGTGAAAAATCAAATTTCAAACAAAAATACCATATATTTGTAAATGTAAAAAATAATGTATTTTCAAAGATAACAATAAAAAATATTAATACTTTTTATCCATAACCGGACACTTTTCTGTCCTTCTTTCGCTTCATTTTCAAAAGAAGCTGATGAATCAAAACACATAAATTATAAAAGAGCAATGAAACTCTTTAATCAAAAGATCAATTCCCAATGTTCCTTATATACAAGTGTATCTGGATTTATTATTGAAAATAACGTAAATAAAATTGGTATTTGATCTTTTAACTATATATTTTCGTTTCTTCTCAAAGAGATGAGCAAAACGGAACAAGAATATTTGTTCGTGACAGAGACCATAACTCTTTAATATAACTCTTATTAGTTACTTTTTATAAAAATTAATATTTTTAATTTGACTCCTCGTCAAATTAGTTATGGTCTTTATTATTAATTTAATTAATCATCACTTTAATATAATGAATATTACACATTTAATTATTTTT
>Ga0214545_1010329_pt1 | contig 13633 bp, 6 predicted proteins | sample CNSS4metaG_FD_160064 | JGI IMG/M metagenome (GOLD analysis project Ga0214545, IMG submission 160064) | Root nodule microbial communities from cowpea collected in UCLA plant growth center, Los Angeles, California, USA - CNSS4 | ecosystem: Host-associated > Plants > Roots > Nodule | place: USA... | reverse complement strand
GTTATCCATCAACTAAGGGGAGAATGGGAAACTAGGGATCAGAAGTTGATTCCCTACAAAACTTATATCATGGAATTGGTGGAGTATTTTGATTTCATTGAATTCCACCATATTCCGCGGGAGGATAACCAATTGGCAGATGCCTTAGCTACTTTATCATCGATGTTCAAGATTAATCAGGATGGGGTAATGTCGATGATCCAAATGAAGAGCCATGAAGGGCCAGCATATTGCCATTTCATCGAAGAAGAGTTGGACGGTAAGCCGTGGTATTTTGATATTAAACGCTATATAAAAACCAGAGAATACCCTGAAGAAGCATCTAAGAATAATAAAAGGACACTGAGAAGGTTGGCTGCAAATTTTATCCTGAGTGGGGATGTGTTGTACAAGAGAAATCATGATATGGTTCTCCTTCGATGCGTGGATGCAAAAGAGGCTGAGTCAATATTGGAGGAAGTTCATGAAGGAACTTTTGGCACACACATGAATGGACACTCGATGGCTAGAAAGATCTTGAGGGATGGTTACTTTCGGTTGACTATGGAGAATGATTGTTGCACACACGTGAGAAAGTGCGAGAAATGTCAGAAGTATGCAGATAATATCAATGCGGCACCCACTACTTTAAACTTAATGTCTGCCCCATGGCCGTTTTCAATGTGGGGGATAGATATCATCGGAGCTATAGAGCCAAAAGCCTCAAACGGACATTGCTTCATTCTAGTTGCAATTGATTATTTCACTAAATGGGTGGAAGCTGCTTCCTACGCTAGTGTGACTAGGAAAGTTGTGACTAAATTCATAAAAAGAGAGTTAATTTGTAGGTACGGGTTGCCTAGCAAGATAATCACTGATAATGCCACCAATATGAACAATCAATTGATGGCCGAATTGTGTGAAGGATTTAAAATTCAACATCATAATTCTTCTCTTTATCGTCCAAAGATGAATGGGGCAATCGAGGCTGCTAATAAGAATATCAAGAAGATTGTACAGAAAATGGTGGTCACGTATAAAGACTGGCATGAGATACTTCCCTTTGCTTTGCATGGGTATCGCACCTCAGTATGTACATCAACTAGGGTAACACCTTTTTCTCTGGTGTACGGAATGGAGGCAGTACTACCCTTCGAAGTAGAAATCACATCCCTACGAGTGTTAATGGAGACCCAGTTGGAAGATGCAGAATGGGTTCAGGCCCGATTTGACCAGCTTAATCTCATTGAGGAAAAAAGGCTAGTAGCAGTGTGTCATTGACAGTTATACCAAAGAAGGATGAAAAAGGCGTTCGACAAGAGGGTACGCCCTAGAGAGTTCCATGAAGGCGAGCTAGTCTTGAAAAAGATCTTACCTATACAAAAGGATCATAGGGGCAAGTGGACTCCAAATTATGAAGGCCCGTATGTGGTGAAGAAAGCATTTTCTGGTGGGGCACTAATTCTCACAAGGATGGATGGAGAGGAGTTACCGTTACCGGTCAATTCTGATGCGGTCAAAAAGTTTTATACATGATGATTCCTTGATAGGAAGTGCTACTAGGGGATATTGACATTGTCTCCAAATTTTGTTGTATTCTGCTTTGTTTTTCATTCAATAAACACCATTTGGTTCTCTCCATAAATTTAAAGCAATGAATGTCACACTGAGTTTGTAAAGAGAATAATAAACAAAAAAGAAGGGAATAAAAGTATGTGCATACCAACGAGGCATCACGGGTACATTCACTAAGAGCATACTCATTTTTGGAGGGTGTCGTGGAAAAAAAATTAGTAAATAAAAAGGCAAAAAAATAAAGCTTCCTATAAATTTTATTCATGCATCCATGCATTTATGCATCCTCACTGCATTACATCATTTGCCTAAAGATTGAATCTTGTCGGCTAAGCATTCAAGCAGTGTTTACTGACACATCAAAATCAAACCTCGGGTTCTCCCTTCATATATAGACATTCTACCCTTAGTTTTCTTATGTTTACATCAAGGCCCTCTCCGATGGAATGGTCATTGATTTCCTTGTTTACATCAAGGCCCTCTCCGATGGAATGGTCATTGATTTTCTTGTTTGCATCAAGGCCCTCTCCGAGGGAATGGTCATTGATTTCCTTGTTTACATCAAGGCCCTCTCCGATGGAATGGTCATTTGTTTCCTTCTTTACATCAATGCCCTCTTCGATGGAATGGTCATTGATTTCTTTCTTTACATCAAGGCCCTCTCCGATGGAATGGTCATTGATTTCCTTGTTTACATCAGGGTCCTCTCCGATGGAATGGTCATTTGTTTCCTTCTTTACATCAAGGCCCTCTCCGATGGAATGGTCATTGATTTCTTTCTTTACATCAAGGCCCTCTCCGATGGAATGGTCATTGATTTCCTTGTTTACATCAGGGTCCTCTCCGATGGAATGGTCATTTGTTTCCTTCTTTACATCAAGGCCCTCTCTGATGGAATGGTCATTGATTTCTTTGTCACAATAGGATCCTCTCCTTCAGAATGGTCGAGTCTGTTTTCTTCTTTGGATCACAATCCTTTTCTTTGATTCGGTCATTGTATATGCTTGATTTGTTTTTCCTCTTTTCCTTTGAAACCCAAACGAAATTAGTGTTTTTATCTTTACTCATCTTTTACTTTGATAACCTATGAAAGTTAAAATTTCATACTATCAAGTAAAATCTAAGTAAAGAGGGGCAGCTGTCAACACCCAATTTTGTCCGGATAATAATGATAAAAATAATAAAAAATTAATTAATTAAAGTTCAATCGAGAAGAATAAACAAATAAATAAATAATGAAAGAAAAAATATATGTTTTAGTTTGAGAAAATAAATAAATAAATATCTATGTTTATTTTATAATTATTATTATTTTGTTTTATTTATTTATTTGGGCTTATTATTTGTATTATTACATTATTATTACATCTCCATTTTTGTTTTACGTCTCTCATTCTAGTAAAAAAACAACAACAACAAAACAGAAAAAAACAACAAAAAAGAAAAAAAAAGAAAAGGAAAAATGGGAAAGAAGGAGGTAACATAAGGTCTCTTGTTGTCAGATCCATGCATGCTATGCTATCATGGTTTTGTATTGGGAAGGGCCTGTAGCATGGTCATGATGGCTGAAGGAGCAGGAAGCAACATCTGCTCTCAGCCTTGTCCCAAATTTCGAAATTGGAAGGTGTAGAGGGTTACATAATAAAAAGGGGAAGATTCATGAGAGGAAGGGTCTTTTTTTTTGGGATTACTACAGAGAGGGGTTTGGGCACTAGAAATCAGTGAGGGAGAGAAGGAGTCAAATTTGAAAACGGAAGCAAACTGTTAGCGCATTAAGTTTTATTTTCACGGTAAGTGTTCTTAACTCCTCCTTAGCTTATGTTACCGTGACTTGATGTTGCTGTTGATGTTCATGGGTGTATGAATTAGAGCTTATGTTCACGTGATTTGATATTGATGTTCATGTGATTTGATATTGATGTTCATGAATGTATGGGTGAAAGATGGTTTGAGATGAGCATAGTTACATCTGTTAAGATATGTTCTTGTTTGGGTGTTACTGCTGCCCAAATGAGTGCTGGAAAATAACCCCACCCTCAATCTCTCTCGCCACCATCATCTTTCCCTCATCACCTTCTACCTACAAGAAATTGCCAAACCAGAACCCAAACAAATTTCATCAACAGTTATATTCTGTAGAACACATTTTCACTAACTTTCTGGTTCACCATCATCTTCATGTCACACCTGCATAAAAATAAAAAATAAAACATAGACCTGAAAGCAGTACTCACACGGTCATCCGTACTGCATCCCATCATCCTTCGTTGTCTCCACTCATCCTCTCATTTTCACTCCACCCCCATTATTTCTGCACAACACAAACTCTCCCATCATCACCCTCATCATAAACCCGCACCAGTCTGCCATTAACGAACCTACATCACCAAACAACAAATTCAATTTTGGACTCTTATTCTGCACTACAACCACACCCTTTCTTCATCATCAATAGAAACCACATTGTTTCTGTTACAACCCATCCCTACGATTCGTCATCACAACCCAACACAGATCGAAAAAGCAAAACCACAGGAGGAGCTGCCGGCGGGTCGGAGCTTTGAGCAGAAAAACGTGGTGGCAGCTGGCATCTCGGACGGTGCTCTCTGCAAGCGGTAGTAGCGTCGTGGTGGCAGTCCAGGTCGCGACGGTTCTCGTCAGTGACACCTCCGACGGTGACTGGCCACGACGGTGGCGCCTCTCACCGTCCGTGGGAAGTGCGACAGTAGCACTTGCCGCTGGTGTCGGGATGGCTTGCGGCAACGAAGAAGAGAAGGATGCCATAGTGAGGGGAAGAAGCTTTAGCTTTAGGGTTTTTTGAGAAAGAAAAAAAGGGGTTGCAGGCCTTGAATTACCACATGTACCCTTTTTTTTACCTCATCCACACCCCATATACTATGTTATGTTTCCTCATTACTTTTCTTCGTGCACCTCCCACTTCTTATCCATACACCCCTTCTTTGTATTTCAGTTGGGCCTGTCCCATATACTTTCTGCACCCCTAAGTTTACCAACTCCCACACTCACTTTTTACTCCTATTTTGGGTTTGTTTTATACTTTATTTACTACACCCCCACCCTTAATAAACACACCTCATTTACTTCATGTACCTCCCACTAATTACTCATATACTCTTATATTTTGTTTTCTACTTTCTTTTTTTAATTAAATTGTCCTTTTTTATTATTAATTTTTTATTTATTTATTTATCTTTTATTTCTTTATTTCTTTATTTATTTATTTCTTTTCTTTTCTTTTTATTTATAAAAAAAAAATTTGAAAATTATCAAAAATTACAAAAAAAATAGAAAAAAGTCTAAAAAAATGAAAAAATATTCTCTTTCACTTTATTGTGTCTGTCCGGTCGCTCGCACCGTGTGACACTCCTTTTCAAAAATACCAAAAATAGTTTTTTTCCCCTTTTAGTGTCTGTCTGATCGCTCGCATCGTATGACACTTGTTTTCAAATGATTCAAAAACATCAAAAAATATATAAAATTTCAAAATATAAAAACATCAACGTTTTTAAACAAAATATCTTTTTATAGAACTACGTGATCCTTGATTCTCCACCGTGAGATACGTAGGAGCAAGACCAGTCCTTGTCAGGTTCACCTCTAACAAAAATCAAATCTTTTTCTCAATTGTTTTTTTTAAATATCTTTTAAAGAACTACGTAACCCTGATTTCTCATTTTTAATAAGAATACGTAGAACCAAGGTCAATCCTTGTCGGGCCCAAAAAATTAAAAAAATATATTTTTGTTTCTTTTTGTCTTACTATTTTCGGGGAAAATTAATATTTTGAAAACCACATCAACTTTGTATTTTTAATTAAAGGTACCGCCCTCGGGCGGGCGCGGTAGGGTGCTACCTTCCCTACGCGTAACCGACTCCCGAATCCAAAATATGGTTTTCGCAGACTTGCTTTATTTTTATGGTTTTCCATAGTTTTCTAGAATAACTATGGTGGCGACTCTAAATCTCTTTTTCAAACCCGTTTTCTTTTTCGTTTCGCTTCCTGTCGCGATTCCGGTTGCGACAAATACATTATTAAATTACTTTCTATAAAACATATCATATATTGGTCTTATATTTCCCTCTTTTGTTTGTTTGTGAACTAGGGAAAACATGTGTATGAATATTTAAACAATCCAAAGAGAGAGAGAGGCACATCCATGTTGTCCAACACTAGGGTTGATGATTTGTATGATGGTAAAAGAGCATGTGTATGATAGGATACGGTTGAGAATGAAAGCAAGAAAAAGGCATGGAGCTTGGTGGTATGAGTTAGGAAATGGTTGTTAGAAGGGAAAAAAAGGAGTATAGATGGTGGATGAAAACAACAAAGAGACTTATGTGACACAAGTGTGGGTAAATCCTAAATTTGTTAAAATTATTATTATATAAATAAATTTGATTTTATCTCTTAATTATATATTTATCTTTTCAACATATTGTTCCATTGAGTTAGAGACTTATATCCGTTAAAGAAATGAAATGAAATGAAATTATGGAGGTAGGAGTGAGTAAAGTGGTGGTGAGGGTGTCGGGTGCATCCTCCAAAGAAGAGAAAGGAGAAGTTGATAGGGTTCTGAAAAAGGGAGGCATGTATATAAGAGTCAGATCAATCCAGCAGTACATTAAAGAATATTAATAATCTAACTTCACTTATTGCTTTCACAACTTTGGTTAGACAATTGGGGAGGCGACCCTAACTCCTTTTGGAACCACCCCATCTTGACTCAGCTTGATGGAACATCTTATGCTTTGTCTCATCTTTTTTATTTTTATTTTTATTTTCTTTTTTATGCTTTCTACAGTTATTCTTTTCTTTCTCTCTCTTTGGTTTCCCCGTTGAAAAGATTGGTGGGATATTTGTGGCTCATCTCAACTCCTGCTTCTTCTTCTATCCCTCATTTTATGCTTTCTCTATCTTTTCCTTTTTCACATCTTTTTTATTCTTTCTTTTCTTTTAAAAAGTTTTATTTTTTAATTAAAAGAAACTGAGTTAACCATTTAAAGCTTTACCTCATGAATGGCGTGAGAAGCATAAGTGCAACCGATCTGGTATGTATTAATTATATTTTTAATTTAATTCACAGAAGTACTTATGCTATTGGTACCAATCCTACCATTACCAGTCTCCTTTAATTCTCCTTTTCAGTTTATCTAACCCACTATTAATTCCTTCATTTATTTTTCCTGTACCCTAACTAAACATTCACCATTTTTCTTCTGCTACGTAAACTTTATAGTAACATAATATACCTTCATGTAATTAACTAAATGGGATTTTAAATTAACATTTTTGCTTCCTCTTTTGATTAGGCACGTATAGAAAAATCATTGAATTACTCAAAAAGGTAAAGTCGATGCAGAACACTGTAGAACATGCATATGGATGTGTGCGTAGGGATCCATTATAAAGATTTATCACTTACATCACTCAACAATATTTTGTACTGTTTATTAAAGCTGTATTTAATATCATCATGAACTTAAATTAATTTATTTCTTTTTAGTTTCTCAAATCCAAACCAATACAATGTCAAATTATTTATGGAACACGACCTGTGTTTGTCCTATTCACTTTAAGAATTGAAATTTTAATTTTTGAGTTTTGCTATGAATTCATAGTACGAAAATCAATCGAAATTTGATTTTTAAGGACCGAATTCAAATAATGTTTTTGAAAGATTTTTTCATTTAAGGTCTATTAAAGTAGTTTATTAAAAGAGTTTGATTTTTTTTTGTTATATATAATGTTACAATGTATTTTCTTGTATTATCTTTGTACTATATTATAAATAGAATCTAAAAGTTAAAAAAGAATTATGAAAAGTCAGTTGCATAAATTATTTTGTTGTATATGATTCTTAAAGACCTAATTCTAAATTGAAAGAAAAACATGTTACATTTGGTAAATAATTTGACATTGGTTTAGTTTTGAGATTTTTTTTTTCCAAAATAGATTGTTTTGGAAAAAGTGTTTATTTCAAATACTTATTTGTAATTTTTTTTTTCTTTTAAGATTATCAAAGCAGATAGAATATTGACTCCGTTTAGGTTTTATCTTGCATTAGTTTAGAATTCTAAAACCACAATTAATAAACCATACTTTACATAGGAGAATGCTCTAAAACAATTTGCAATAAATAAATAAATAAATATTAGAGTCAAACATAACATTTCAAACATAAAAATACTAACATATAAAACATTTCATATTTAATAATTTTCAAACATAAAAATACTAACATATAAAAGTTATATTAGAGTCATCCCAATAATAAGATAAAGTTGAAAAACAAATTTATACATGTCAGTCCAAAAGTTTGAAAATTTTCAAAATATAAGCATAGGAGTCCTAATGGAACTATCTAAATAGTTGCATCATCCCCTAGTAAGTTATGTACTTGTAGTGACATCTAGTGCTTTGTAGAGCGATAGATAAAGAGTTATACTCTACCACAAACAAGGTTAATTTGTTAACGTCTTTGGTCAAGGTAAAACCTCTAGACTAGGACCTCCTTCTCCTCTCAGCACATACCTCATTCTTCTCTACTTGAGAATTGAATGGTTATTAGAGCATCAAGATAACTTCCAATTGAATAAGTACATCAATGCATATACTATTGCAATTCACTATTAATTCTCCTTGAATTAGTCTAAATAATCTCAATTTAATCTCACATGCCAATCATTTCATAAGCAATCAGTCACAGAAATCACAAAGCCTCTACAACTGATCATCTAACAACTACTTAGGTTTTGATCCACTTGCTCAGCGAGACCATCTCCTCACTAAGCCTAAAGTGCACAAAACTCCACTTGACCAACGACCAGATGCCTCGCCCAACGAGTGTATCATTGATTTTGGATTCGCTAAGCGAGTTATCCCTCGATCAGCGAGTCTGCATAATTCTGCAAAACATGATTATGCATAATTATGCCTTCCAGTCAAGTTTAAGTTATTCAAGAACCTTCACAGATACCAAACACATACCAAACTTAAATCAACCATAAACATGAATCTAGATGTTTTTTACATGTAACAACCTCAATTTCAAAACATCAATTTCATACAATCATGTATCATTCCACATATCAACATACCAACAATTCATAGCATCAACATACAATCTATCAATTCAATATTTCTATAACTTACAAACACTTAAATTAGCTTCCCTTACATGTAAGATGACTCAAATCACTCAAGGAATATTAAATTCCCTTCCAATTATCATAACACACAACTCGACCTAAAGACATCACAAACATGATTAAGGAACATCATTAAAACCACTAATCAGAAGAAACTCACGAGAAAGACACAAAAGCCACATGTAAGTCAAAATCACTCACATGAGTAGAGATTAACATCAAATCAAGGAAAAAGTAGAAAATCAACTTACTCAATTTGAAAATTTGATTGGACAAGAGTGGAGAACTTGTCATAGGGATCACCCTAGCGATCTTTGATCTTCAAAAAAATGAACTTATAAATGAGAAATCTATAGAGAAGGAAGAGGGCTCAAAGAAAAGGTTTTTAGAGAAATGGTACGTTTATAAATAATGAATCTCGTTTATAAAATCTCTATTTATACTTCAACTTTTTCAAATTAAAATAATCGAGTATTTATTATTTTAAACATTCTATCAATCCTATGTACCATTTTCTAGTTTCTCACAAATTACAAGTCAAAACTCATTAAAACCAAGTTTATTCAAAGTCGCTGTAAAGAAAAATTTGTTGTAAACAAAACTAAAAGTATACAAATGAAATATATAGTATTATGTACAAATGAAATATAAAAAATTAGTTTAATATGTCATCTGTAACAATCCATTTTTTCTAACATTTATCAATTAACAAGTAACTAGTATAAGAAGAATATAAATAGTATTAGTAATTGAAAGTAAATTGATTCATATTACAATCATAGATAAGATTTTCTTTCAAACATTTCTTTGCCAAAATTTCATCCCAAAACCCCACCCTCTCAATATCATATCTAATTTACATTGGTCGGTTACTCATGGTTCATAAAACACAATCTCTTATTGAAATTTTTCACCAAAATCACATGGACTAATAAATTTAAACTTGTATTTACCATTCAACACCTTAATAAATAAAAATTTTGCTACATTTAAAATTTTAACCATTTGTGAAACTCAAATATACATTTCTCATGTTCTTCTCCTAAAATTTCCATTTTTTGTAGACAACATTAATACTAAAAAAAAACTTAAATGGTTAGCTTCCCTTTTAGGATTTTTCTAGCATCGCTCTCTTCCTCGATATAAATTTACACTCAAAATCACCCTCTCTACAAAGCAAAAAGATGCTAATCATCATTCAAGACACAACTTTAGCATCTCTTCTAAAGGAGATTTCAATGAGAAAGAAGGAAGACCACATGCAATGGAAAGAGAATCGCATGCAGAGAGAAATGAACTAGATTTACTCCTAGCAATAAAAGGCATAAATCAAAATTACCTAGAAGAGATTGATTGAGAACTTTCGTAGAATTCCTCACGCAAACCACGTGTCGATTCTTCAAAATGGCAAGAGCTGAATCAGGATTCAAAGTGAATAGAATGTATATGAGAGAGGGTTAGGTTTTATAGAGAAGAAAAAAGGTTTTTAGGAAAAGAGTTAATTAGGGTTCTCACATTATTTATCCTAAAATGTTATAAAAGTTAGCAAAATAAGTCATCTAAATATTTTTAATATAGTCACTTATCATACTTCTTTGAATTTTCACTTAGACAACGATCATCATTACATAGTATGTTTGGAGGGTTGGCTCAAGGGTGAAGTAGGTAAAGCACTTGCTTTAGGCCTCCAAAAATTATAGGCCTCTAAACAATTTTTTTAGTACTAATACTCCTCTAAATTAATTATAAAATTATATCAAAGAGAAAAAAGACTCAATTTTTTTTAAGTATTAATATATCTCTACTAAATTAATTATAAAATTATTTTTAAGAAAAAAATGTCTCAAACATTTTCTTAATACTAATATACCTCTATTAAATTAATTATAATGTTATATTTGAAAATAAAATTTAATTAAATTATTATCATTGTCTATTAATTTGTATTGGTATTAAAAATGATATTTAATGAGTTAAAACTTTTTTTTCAATAAATTATAACTTTTTTTATGAAAAAGAGAATAAATAGTTATTATATTTTCTTATAATCAATTTTGATTTTGATTTTCTTCTTTTATGTATTTGTGACTTCTCATCTACTAATTTCATTTCATTCCTTGTTTCTTATTACTTTTTTCTATTCTAGAGTTCTTCTTTGGGTTATATATATTTTTGTTCTCTTAATTTTCAATAAAATTGGAATTAGTCCATCTTTGAAACTTTGTCTCAATTTAGTCCCTCAACTTTAGAAATGCATGAATTTAGTACTTTTAGTCAAATTTTGTTAAGTTTATTTGACGTTTCAAACCGTTTCTCAACTAACATTGAAGAAAAATAAGTATCAAACAGTGTAAACAACTGGAATGTTATTATGAACTACATTTGAAACATCAAATAAACTTAACAAAATTTAGTTAAAATGACTAAATCTAAGCATTTATAAAATTTGGAGAATAATTTCAATTTTGAATGAAAGTTAAAGGACAAAAAACATATTTAACCTTAATAAAGTAATGAAGTTACATATCTATAAAACCATTATTATTCTTAAATTACTTTTTCATATTCTCCCATAAAAAACAAGTGAAAATAATGTTAAATATATTTATTTGTATTTTTTTTACCTTTTCAATAATATGTTCATTGAGATTTGTTCAAGTATGATGTATCAGTTTACTTGAAATGTTATATTCTTGGAAGTTATACTATTCTTGATTAGGTCATGTATAAATTAATTAATCTCTCTTTACAATTATTTGTAACTAGATTTCCATCTCAAACAACAATTATTGAATAGTTGAGTCAATAATTATATTTTTTTTTTGTCGGCAGTCAGCAATTATACTTGTCCTTTTAATGGAATATTACAGTTTGAGAGATGACTAGTAGTAAGTTACCATAGATAATGTATCCACTTTACTTCCGCTCATTTATGGTTAACTAAATGAAGTTTAATACTCGTACTTCATTTATTCACAACGAACCACCTCAATTCATAAATAAAATAGGAATATTAAGAGTTACCATTACTTTTAAAGATGACATATTTATTATTCAATTTAATACAAAGTATATTTACAGCCATATAAAAACGTGATACAAAAGTGTAATATGGTCAAATGTCCCATCACCACTTGCCAACCATAAAAAATAATTTGGAGAAGAATAATTCTAACTTATATATTCTCGTCTTAATCTGTTTTCTATTTCATAGTTTTATTAATGTGCACTACTATTTTCGGTAAAGATTAATAATAAATTTAATTATTAAAATTTTTAGAATTAAGTAATGTTAATCCAAATAATATATCATTCACTTTTACAAAAGATACTAATAGTTTGCATTATACCAATATTAAAGTGCATCATTAAATACATTATTTTTTAAACTCATATACATTATCTTTTTCCTATTATTAATAATTTCTTAGTGAGATCTTTGAATTGAGTTAAAAGTCTAATATTTTAAAGTATTATGAAGTTTATTAAATAGGAAATAACTCAATTAAGAATCAAAGGGTAAGTTTAGATTTCTAATACATCATTGGGGTCACTATAATGCCATTGAGCACCACTTGGACAATAACCTTTGACTTGGTTGTTGTGGTGGAAGTTTCCATTGCTAAACGACACCAAAGTCAGTGAGTTCACTGACTTATGAGCGTTGGGTGTCATTTAGGGTCATTGAGCGCTACTTTATGGTTTTAAATTTTGGGAGCTCCAATGGTGTTCCCGTTGGGAGCATTTTGGGCTTGTTGGGTGCAAGGGATAATGCTAGGTACCATCGGTATGCCGTTGGGCAAAATTCTCTCATAGGCATCCTTGTTTGATTTTGGCTGAGTGGAGATGGTGGGCGTTGGACGACAATCAGATGGTTTGATTTCATGATTTATCTTGAGTAAGTGGTTGATTGATGTTTATATATGTGGATAAGCAAGTATTATAATGAAATTGGATTGTTGAAGATGGAATGACTTCTAATGGAGGAAGCATTCTACTACTTTGTGTTAGATATATTGAGTAACAAACTTAATAAGGGAATTATCTAGATTCTACTAGGTATCCCAACTAACATATAGTAGGATATTTGGTCGTGAGAGTCGATGAAGGTTAATATGTCAGGGGATTGGTTCAGATGGAAACCTTTTTCAGCTATCATATGCGAATTAACTCTGGTGATAGGAAGGTTCATAGAACCATGACCTTATGAGTCAAAATTCTATCAGTATCCTTGAAGTAAAGCAGAATCCCTAGGTCATACCCAATATATATATATATATATATATATATATATATATATTTCCGCTAGTTCGCACAAATCTGAATAAGTTATCACGGACAAGCCACATTCAAGGAAACTTGCACATATGGTTCTTGTCGGGCTTTCCTGAGGTAACCTTGCTTTTACTTGTCGATGGTGCACCTTTCCTAACTATTGCCCCTTTATTCTAGAATAATCTTTTTAGGAGGGACAATTTAAATATTTTTGCCAAATCCTTCTATTATTAAGTACGGCTGGTACCATTTCGATTCTTCCAAACAACAGAGGTTTGATGCTTTTGAATTCATTGTATTAATTCCACTTCTTACTTGCAATATGCTCTTTATGATCTCGGCTCATGATTCAATCGCCATGTATTTAGCTATTGAGTCTCAAAGTTTATGTTTTTAAGTGATGATAGAAAGTCTGAGTTTCGAACAGAAGCCGACTCGAAATATTTGATCTTAGGTGCATTTTCCTTTGGAATCTTATTGTTTGGGTACGACTGGAAAACTACCACTATCTAAAAAACCCCTTTCTTAGCTTAGAATGTTGTTAAATATATATCGTAAACTATCGGGATCAAGTATTACTTAGATATGAAACTTGCATACCTCATTGGTGATCTTGCGGGGGGGGGGGACGAAA
>Ga0214545_1010314_pt1 | contig 13651 bp, 8 predicted proteins | sample CNSS4metaG_FD_160064 | JGI IMG/M metagenome (GOLD analysis project Ga0214545, IMG submission 160064) | Root nodule microbial communities from cowpea collected in UCLA plant growth center, Los Angeles, California, USA - CNSS4 | ecosystem: Host-associated > Plants > Roots > Nodule | place: USA... | reverse complement strand
TATTTACTAAACAAAGGTTGCACCAATTTTTCAGTATCCCACATCCAATCTTTAAATGATATTGGTCCTATATCTTCCCCAAAGAATGGAATGTCACTATGAATGGTTTGATGCAACTCATGACTACTATTATGCCTACCTAAATGCACACTATTATGCCTATCTACATGCATACGGTTAGAAAAAGAAAAACTCATTTTGAAACACTTTTGACAAAACAATTTTTCACAAACTTAATGAATTTCTAAAGAGAAAATAGTGGAAAAGAATTCTAGACATACTCCCAGGAAAGGGAGGTGAGTCACATGGACAAACTTAGGAACCAAGCCTTTCCTAGCCAGAGATCTCTAAAATGCTTTCACAAAATTTCTCAATAAAAATACAAATGAAACAGATGGGTGAAAAACAAATTGACAAAATGTGTGAAAAGAGTGAAAACTTAAAGACCAAAAGAAGGTCAACTAGGTGTAAAACAAATGGTACCTAGATATCACGGGACCTAAAACAGAAATACAACCAAAGCATGCAAAACAGAACCTGGACATTGAAACACAGGGCATAAAAGCTGAAAACATAAAGACTGAAATTAGAAAAACTGAAAACATAAACTAGACGAAGAACATAAGTGAAGATACAAGTGGCCTTTGGAACCCCTTGAACCTCACACTAAACACGCTTAAACTATTACAATTAAATGCTAAGGATGGGATTGCTCTAAAGCATTTTCCCACCTAAGCCAAATGAAGCAAATAAAAACATAAAACTGAAAAAAATTTACACAAAGTCCGTGACATCAAAACAGAAATAAAATAAAAAGAACTATGCTTCTTGTTGCAGTGTGCTAGCTATTGTTCCTCTTGGTCCAATGTTGGACTTTATCCCAGCTCACACCGATGACTCTCTCGTGGTGCACTCCTTTGAAGTCCCAACTCACTCCTTTTTCCTCTCGGTGGCCACTCAAACTGTTTGTCCTCACCACAGTTGCACTTTGCAGAAAAGGTATCACCTACAAGGCTACCAAAAACAGTGAGTGCAAGCCAAATGAACCAAGAACAAATGAGTAGTCAGCCACGTTTGAAAGTAAAAGCAGAAAACAATAAAAGTTCAAATTTGAGATAAGGACAACATCAAGTGATGGATATAATAGACAAACTCAAAGGATAGCCAACAAAGACAAGCAAGAAACAAGCTATGAAAGAAAGGAAGCACACAAAAGGAACCTAAAGAATGTATCTAGAACAAGATGATCAAAACGAAAATCAAACAAAGACTCAAAACAAGTGGAATCAAGAGCATATGCAATTGACATTGAAAAGAGCAATATTCATTTTGGAAGCTGTCAAGTCAACTTGTATTTTGCTGAATCAAATAATGTGTTCAAATTCAAGCAAGACCGAATCATTCTCTTTCAGATGCTTTTTTTTTCTCATTATAATCTTTTCGCTTTCTTTCTTGGCTTTCAATTCTCAAAGATCTTAACAACAGCTCACAACAGTTTCAATGTGCTACTGCCAAATCAGTGAGCAAATGCATATAACAGAGTGCAAAGTTGATTCAACTTAAAAAAAAAATAACAATGGAAACAGACATACACGAAATGAATCAATCAGCCAATGGATATAGCTCAACAGTATGCAGCAGAGTGGACACAAAATGAATCAGACTAGCTAGAATACCACTGGACGAACACATTAGACAACAAGAAACTCTCGGACAGTGTAGAATACGGATCAATATGCAGCATATTTAAATCAACACAGATCACAAAAGTTGCAGCAGTTTAAGTCATTTGACATTCTCAAAAGCTGAACATGTGTGATCTAAGAAACTAGTAGCAAATCAAAGTAATAACACTAGAATTGGGTATGCAATCAATGAATCAGGGCCACACAGCGGCACTGAAGATACCACAGCTGCAGTCAAATGGACCAGAAAGAAATAGCTAACTGAAACAAGTTGAATGACAGTAATCTGATAAAACAGAAACTGTGAAAAGAAAGCCAGGCCATAAACTCTACTGCACTCAACAACAAAAGGCCAAATATGATGTAGCAAACAGAATGTGCAATATTGATTGCTACACAACAGAATATAACCAAGGTAGTACACTACAATAATATGCAACTCAATCAGCTTAAACAAGCATAAAAATAAATCTGCCAGTGTTGAATCTATTGTAGATTATTGTAATCAATGAAAATCAACCTTGTAGAGGTGGTGAAAGATTAGAAACACTGATTAAGCAAAACAGATCACCACAATATATTGTTTCAAGGGAACTGATATGGCAAAAGATGGAGTGAAAACAATAACAGGATCGTGGCCAAAGCATTCAAATGAAGATACGAAAATGCTCCCCACATATAAAACAACACAATGGACTGAAACAACTGCAGTCTTTAAACTATGGAGCATAGAACTGCTATGCAAAATCTGTTTCAATCACAAGACTGCACACCAATACCAGAATGAAAACATGGCTGGCTTGAAAATCAACATGGATTTCAATCAATTACCAAAGACTCAGCAGATGCACATAGACTAGCAAACTGAAACAGTTGCATATAACATAAAAATCACAGTGGAGCATAGAAACAACTGATGCAGCCTATGAATTGACCCAAACGAACTGAACTTCCACATAAACAATCTGAATCAGAGCTAGATGTTTCAGGAATTCAGTGGAAGAAGTACAGTGCAGTCATAACAATCATTGGCAAGCACAACTCAAAGTGTAGAACATGAACATATGCAAAATGAATCGCAAAGCACTGCTGCAATTGGACATCAAAAAGGAATGCAAAAACAACAAACAATGATAACTCAGAAAAACAAAAACTCAACAGGAAAGAACAACAACATACTTAAAAGCACAGATTGAAAACAGAGACAATTTAAGCAGAATTGAACAAGAACAGTATCAATTGGCACTGTAGACAATTTGCTAATGATCTAATAGCAAATTCAGAACTCATACAAGCACAGGAACTAATTACACGAATGAAAACAGAACATGGACTGAAACGGATGGTTAAACATTGAGCAAACACAAATCAGGACAACGTTTATGGAATCAATGAACATGTAAAATAACTACACAAAAACCTAAGACAAAACTGAGATTTGAAAACAATTAAAGCTAAGTAAGAAAACGAAATGGAAAAACCTAATTGACATGCATTTGAATCGGTAGATTAGGCAACTTAGGACAACATATCAGCAATATTGATTCAAGACAATTAGATCAAACACATTGAATCAATTTCAACGAGAAAAACACAACAGTAGCACGAAATCATCAAAGAGCAAAAACGCAATCAATGAGAAACAGTACGGAAGCAAACATTGAAGAAGAAAATAGTAGAAATAAGGTGCGAATACTTATCTTGCAACACTCCGAGAACCGACTGGATACCACTTGATGAGGCCATTGGTGCCGTTGATTGGCAGGAAATAGACTCCGTTCGGTAGAGTCAGCCTCCGGCAGCTGTTCGTTCGGTGAAAACGACTGGAAAACGCAGCGGAAGATCGGATTGGAAGTTAACGCTTGATTCTCTCAAGCTTCTCACTGGAATGGTATACCCGACGAGGTGAAACCTAATCTAGGGTTTAGGGTTTGAGCAGAGATGAAAGGTGGGAGTACTCTCAACCAATATTCTCATTCATCAAAGCTAACTATTACATGAGATTGGCTTGCCCTTATATAGGTGTAAGAGGCAACCGGAAAACGTGAACCTAACGGCCAAGGAAAACAGAGTGTACAACGAAAGGAGAGAAAAACATAAAAGAACCCTAAATGGCCTTGACGGTGTGAACTCGAGAACGTTCCTAACAGAGCAACGAAAGGAACGTGTGTTGGCAGCGAAGCTAACAGTTGGCTGTGTTAAGGTCTGAATCCTAGCGGCACAATGGGTCACGCGTGAAGGAAGAAGTGCGGCCGTGACAGTTTTGCAGTGAACCCTAGCATAGTGTGGGTATTAGCACTGAATCGACGTATCCGTGGGATGTGGGCTTCAAATTACCAAGGCCCATTAGAAGACAACGCTGGAAGCAAATGAAACGATTGTTGCTGAAGAAAGTGTATGCTGCCAACGTGGAGGTATGCGGAAGGATATTGGGCTGCTGTTTGCAGACCCAAAACGACAGCTCTGTCTACGCATAAAGGAGCGAAATTGGTGTGGGCAGAAGAATTATCCACGCGCAGCAGGAGTTGGGCAGTGGATGCAGACATAATCTGGCCCACATATGATGATGAATATTAATGTGAAGCAAGAGGTGTGGTTGATCCGTGTGATGTGTTGGAGAAACAATTGAAGAAGCATATGATTGTTGGTGTAAAGGAGAGTTGGGCCGCAGGCCCAATGTCAACTCTTCATTAATTGGCAGCTTAGAAAATAGGCTGCATTTAGCAAACAAACCCAATTAGAGACATTTATTTAATTAAAATAAAAGAAAATAAAAGAAATTAAAAGGAATGGGCCTAAGCGTTGGCCCAATGCTATAAGCCTTATTGGGATCACATCAGTTTTCTCAAATAAGTGCTATGTATTGGTTCAATTATTTTTTTATAATTTATTTACTTTTTTGTTCATTCCTTCTTATTTTAGTTTTATCTACGCAGAAAGCTTTTATGACAACTATAACATGTCTTTAAATACCTGTTATAATAAATCCAACTTACTATGTGAGGCCTCCTCCTCAAGCTAGGTTGAGCCAAAGCTTGAAATGATGACTATGGTGGATGGAGGATTCACGAAAGCTTGGTGTTGAGAGAAAATGACTCTCGATTTTGGTGATTTAATGGTGGGATGAAGGTTGTTTGTGGAGCTCTAAGAGAGGTTAGGCCAACTCTAGAGAAAGGGGTGCTAGATGAACCTCTTGGGATGCTCTAGCAAGTAACTAAGAGAAGAAGTATGACATAAAAATAATTTTGGTAGCATAACATTATCATTCTCAAAGTGAGAAATACATGGGGGGACACCTATATTTATAGAGTAAGGTGTATCCAAAATGGTCCGAACCCTAAAATGCTAACATTCACCAAAACCCTAAAAATGCTATCTTGGTGGAGGATGTAACATTCTGACCAGATATTACTAATTTAAATAATAAAATAAAGGAAAATAATAATTACGAGTCAATTAATGAAAGCTCATTTCCTAAGAAAATGCGGGAAAATTTAAATCTTTTATTACATTGGCAATAATCCAAAATCCATAATTATAAACACTATTATAATTATCAAAAGTCGAGTAACATAACGATTACATATTATTTAAAATCATAAAATATAAAAGATTTGATAAAATTCTTTATCCCAGTCTAGCCTTGTTTCGGCTCTATGCCTCACTAGATCCACATGCAACATCATTTGTTCACGTGTACCGCATCGCCAAACACAAGCAGATAGGGTGAGCTAACAACAAAATAAACATATACAAAAATATATATATATATATATATATATATATATATATATATATATTACAAACACACCAAAGGAAATCCTTCCTTTGATTTCATCATACATGGCCACCACCATGTTAACCGCGTTTTACGTTTTCAGATGAGTACCTCAAGGTGTCTTGCTGCCACACCTATCAACCACAACTGATAGAGCACGTGCGGGAAACCATGTTACGGATCACACATCGTAACGCCAGATGGAGTTCCCAATACGAATAACATTCGTAATGTCCCAAGACTACTAAACTCGTCAACTTATTACTGAGGAGGGCAATCCATTTGGATCCATTCGTACACGCCACAATATGCATACTCACACCTGCAACACTCGCCAACCCGAGCCACAACTCAAGGGTTCCTCATGTTCATCCGCCATCCCGAGCAACAACTCAAGAGATGTCATTTTGAGCCACAACTCAAGGGACACGTTCCGAGCCACAACTTAAGGAACACCACCAAGCCGACCTTTGAAATATCACCAAAGCCTTGTAGAGCACGCACATCAAGACGAATAAACCACTTTTGCCTTACCAAGATCATTTGGCGCTGCACACGAATCGTCAGGCGCAACAAGCCTTTCGACCGCCTGACAGGGGATGCGTACCGCCAGGCGCCAAGCGCCTCAATTCTCACTACCTCTACAACTCTTGCCTGGCGGGACTTTCTCTGTTGCCAGGCATCACGCGTGCAGGCTGCCCTCTGTATTTCTCGTTATCGGCTGGCGGTTCGTATACTACCGCCAAATGCCGTATCAGTAATTGCACAATGCGAAATCTAGTTTAGGTTCTGGCTTACTTTCTCGCACCCTCACTCATAATCTCACTCAGCCACTTCATTTGCCATATATGTGCACACCAAGAGTGCCTACAACACTCTCCCACCAACTTACTTACCAAGCCAAGAATTTCCCAATTCAAATCATGCTTTTAGTCATCATTAGTATCACTTATTCCCAAATCAATTATAAGCTTTCTAAAACTGATATGACCACCACTGCCATTACATTGAAACACTACTGATATCACTCCCAATCCTAATGTGTCATATTTTACCTTAAGATATAGCCTCTTCCAAGGATTAACAAGTTTAAGTGGATATATCCAATTCCTTAATTACATTTATATGAACTATTACTTATCATATCACTAGCATATTACCATACATTTCCCGTGTCAAATGTTTCTAGTCGCTTCTAATTAAAATTCCCCCTTCACATTTCATTCCCCAAATTATACAACACCTACTACATTATAATACCTTCCTTTCACAAAAGAAAGGAGAAATTCCCACTTCTAACTTGCACAAGTCATCGCCAAGGTTTTTATCCAAGTACCATCCTCAATCTTGCAGGTAGCAAGAACCTAAATTTCCCAGAATGACAGAACCACCCAAAATTCCCGTAGCCATGCACTGATGGCTATCTTTACGATGGCACCTGGCGACAGGCCCCGTGCTGCTAGACGGTGCATAAGAAATTCTGGTTAACCCAGAATTTGCTTCACTTCGCGAGGACTCCCAAATCTCACCATTTTGTCTTCTTCTTGCCCATTTCTTCCAGTCCTCACGCAAATTCACCTACCTTTAGACCAACGTACAACCCACACTCAGTCCTTACTAATTCCCACTAGAATTCCACCACTAATTGGACTCATAACATCAAACCCCCAAACTTTCCAACCCTAAACCATATCCGCACTGTTCCATCAATTTTAGCCTTCAATTACGCGAAACTTAATGAAGTTTGATATCAAATCATCCTTTAATAATTGAAACTAACTCTCCCTCTTATTATAATAATCCCATAACACACAGAACATCAAAATCGAACCAAAAGGGCTCGCTTCGCTTGGCGGTTATTCATCATCGCCAGACCCCTCATAAAACCCAGGAAAAACCTAGGTGCAGGCTTGTGTCACTTGGCGGTACAGGGTTTCACCGCCAGGCGGTTAAAACACACCAAAACATATGAGTCGCCTGGCGACTATGAATAGCCCGCCAGGTGGTTTCTATAAATTTTCCAGAAACACGAAATTTAATAGATAGTAGGGTTCATGGATAATCATCTTATATATATATATATATATATATATATATATCATACAATTCATGCTTAAACAATGAATTAATGCGTAAAGCTCTCCTAACTTGGTTTCCTTTCACTTAACTTGTGAGTTCTTGCCTTTTCTCTTGATCACTAGGTCACCCAACACTTCCCCTCAATTCAGCTTCTCTATTGCTCTCCCTAACCTCAGTTTTCTTTAGAATTCGTGCTCTTACACTCCTACAATTTTTTCAGTCTCAAAACTCTTCTCTCTTGCCTTAATTTGCCTTTTTAATTTGAGTCTTAATTGTGGTTAATGGCCAAAAACGAAAATGGCATTAAAATGAATGTAATTGCCATTCAAAGTCCATTATGAGCTGTTTTTTCCAGCCTCCCTTGGCTGCCCATTGTCATTAGGGTTTCTCTACCCTTTCACATTCATGCCAAAACAAAGTTTAGCAAAAAGAAATTTTAATGTGGTGCTCCCAAGGATCAAACCCATAACCAAGCAATTATTCAATTAGTGCACAACCATTCAACCAATTCATGTTTCATGATAATTCACATAATTCTATAATTATGTTTTTACTCATCATGATTCAGCACACTATTAAAATAATTATAAATTAAATAACATATACATGACATACATAGAACTTGAACCCAAGTCCTCTCAACACAACCAAGTACTCTCAACCATTTGAGCTAGTACTATTTCACATCCTACATGTCAGAATTAAATGTCATAAAGGCTCCCACTACCCTCATTTATTAATTAATTAAATTTAGCGGGTCTTACAAAGGAGAGTTTGACATGTTGTCATGTGGAAAGCTACTTTATGAAAAGCTTCTCCAATAGGATAATGACACATGACCACTACCTTTGTAAGAGAACTCTCCATTAAAGAGCTTGCCATGTGACACATGTGGGATGCTCTTCCTAAGCTAGCTTGATTTACATAATTAAACATAAAAGAGTTACTTAAGCTAGGTGCATATAATGCTCCCTACTTAAGTAAGATTGTTTTTAAAACCCTACACTACATGACCCTTAATACAAGGCCTTCAAAGGAAAACCTACACTACATGACCCTTAATACAAGGTCTAAAAATGCTCTATGATTGCCCAAGTGAATAGGAGTTTAGCTTTACCTTGACTAGATGTTGCTAACTCTTCTTGAATTTGCTTAGCCATGCTTCTTGCGAAGGATTTGACCTCAAATCTATAGGTTCTTCATCTTCATCTTGCTCCAAATATCCTACAAAAGTGGTTAGATCACAAACATTGAAAGTAGCACTCACATCATACTCATATGGTAATTCTAGCCTATATGCATTATTGTTAATTCTTTGAAGCACTCTAAAAGGTCCATCACCACGAGAATTGAGTTTGGACTTCCTTTGTTTTGGAAATCTATCTTTGCTCAAATGAAGCCATACCCAATCTCTTTCCTCAAAAGTCACTTCCCTTTTCCCTTGTTATTTTGTTTGGTGTATCTCTCGGTTTGGTGTTGTATTTGAGACTTCACCTTCTCATGCATTTTCTTCACAAATTCAAACCTAGATACCCCTTTCTTATGAATAAAATCACTAGGATTTGGGAGAGGTATGGGGTCTAAAGGAGTGAGGGGGTTGAAGCCATACACAACCTCAAATGGAGAGATTTTGGTGGTCTTGTGAACCACCCTATTATATGTAAACTCAATGTGGGGAAGGTACTCATCCCAAGATTTGTGGTTTCCTTTCAAAACAACCCTCAACATGGTTCCTAAAGTCCTATTCACAACCTCAGTTTGCCCATCGGTTTGAGGGTGACTAGATGTGGAAAGATGAAGCTTGGTTCCTAGCCTAGACCAAAGTGTCTTCCAAAAATGGCTAAGGAACTTGGTATCCCTATCAGATACAATGGTCCTAGGAAAACCATGGAGTTTCATCACATCTCTAAAGAAGAGTTTTGCTATGTAACTTGCATCATCTACCTTTTGGCATGGTATAAAACGAGCCATCTTGCTAAACCTATCCACAACCACAAAAATGGAGTCAAATCCCCTTTGGGTCTTGGGTAGACCAAGGATGAAATCTATGCTAATATCTTCCCATGGGGATGAAGCAATAGGGAGGAGGGTGTATAAACCATGAGGCATAGTCTTAGCCTTGGCTTGCAAGCATGCAATACACTTATGACAATGTCTTTGAACTTCCTTTCTCATGTGGGGCCAATAGAATTTTTCTTCAAGAATGCTAAGAGTTTTATCAACTCCAAAATGGCCCATGAGACCTCCTTCATATGACTCATTGATGAGGAGCTTCCTATGGGAACCTTTAGGCACACACAACTTACCCTCTCTAAACAAATACCCATTGGACACATAATACCCCCCTTGAGCCTTCTTTTGACAACTAGCCAAAATGGAGGAAAAGAAATCATCTTGATCATACATCTCTTCCATGTGATCAAAACCAAGAATTTGTGCTCCAAGTTTTGAAAAGAGGTTGTGCCTTCTAGAAAGAGCATCGACCACAACATTTGATTTTACTTTCTTATATTTGATCACATAAAGGAATTGTTCCAAATATTCCATCCAATTTGCATGTCTCTTGTTCAACTTGTGTTGCCCCCTCAAATACTTAATTGACTCATGGTCACTATGAATGACAAACTCATTGGAGACTAGATAGTGCTCCTACGTTTGAAGAGACCTCACTAGAGCATACAACTCTTTATCATAGGTAGAGTAGTTAAGAGTGGCACCATTGAGTTTTTCACTAAAATAGGTAACGGGGTGTCCCTCTTGTAACAAAAATCTTCCTATCCCTACACCACTAGCATCACATTCTATCTAAAAAGTCTTTGCAAAGTTTGGGAGAGCTAGAATGAGTGCATTGGTAAGCTTCTCTTTGAGTTACTTGAAAGCCAACTCTTGTCTATTTTCCCACACAAATTTCACATCCTTTTTCACCAATTCATTGAGAGGTGAAGCTATACTTGAGAAGTTAGGGACAAATCTCCTACAAAAAGATGCTAGACCATGAAAACTCTTAAGTTATCCTACATTTTGGGGAGTTATCCAATCTTGAATGGCTTGGACTTTGGTAGGATCAACATGCATACCATGCTTGTTCACTATGAAACCTAAAAAGACCATACTATATTCATAAAATGTGCACTTCTCTTTGTTTGCAAAAAGGTTATTGTCCCTTAAAGTGGAGAGAACAACCTTCAAGTTTCCTAGATGCTCATGAAGACTCTTGCTATACACTAGGATGTCATCAAAGTACATAACCACAAATTTCCCAATGCAATCCCTAAAGACATGGTTCATTAATCTCATGAAAGTGCTAGGTGCATTAGTTAAGCCAAGGCATCACTAACCACTCATAGAGATTAAATTTAGTCTTGAATGTGGTTTTCCATTCATCACCTTCTCTTATTCTTATTTGGTGATAATTACTCTTAAGATCTATCTTGGAAAATATGGTGGATCCATACAATTCATCTAACATGTCATCAAGCCTTGGAATTGGGTGCTCATACTTAATGGTGATGTTGTTGATAGCCTTATAATCACAACACATTCTCCATTTTCCATCTTTCTTAGGGACTAACAACACAGGCACGACACATGGACTTAAGCTTTTTTGAATCCACCCCTTGTTTAACAAATCTTTCACTTGAGTTTCAATCTCCTTGACTTCTTGGGGATTTATTCTATAGGCTAGCCTGTTTGGTAAGCTTTCCCTAAGAACAAAATCTATTGATGTTCTATGCCCCTAATTGGTGGAAGACCTTTAGGGTCTTCTTGAGGGAACACATCATTAAATTCTTTCAAAAGTTTTTCCAAAGGAGATGGATACTTGGGTTCTAGATTTGAAGATATGCATAAAAGTGCTCCTTTACAAAAGAGGAGGAAGAAAGGTTGCTCACATAAGAAAGTTTACTTAGACAAATTCTTCTCCTTTTGAGTGACCTTTGGAGGAATACTACTTTCCCCCTTTTCATGAATGCATGTGTTGGGAGCTTGCTCCCCTAACTCTTTACGCATGCTCTCTTCCTTTCTCTCTTAATCCCTTAGTTTCCTTATTTGTAAATGATCCTCAAACACTTTGGAAGGTGCTAGAGGATGAAGAACAAACTTCTTTTCCTTGTGGTGGAGATTAATTTCCACTACAAGAAATATGACTATTATCTACTCCAATAATCGTAGGTAATGGACAATTTTCGTAGATAATTTGATGTTATCTACGAATTACCTACAAAACAGATTTCATAGGTATTTAGCTGGTAGGTAATTTTACCTACGAGATGTACACTCGTAGATAAATTACCTACGAACTTTATCTACTAAATTTTTTGTAACTAATTAACCTACGAAATCGTTCCTAGATAATTTACCTACGAAAACTTGCATATATAAATTACCTATGAAAATTTTTGTAAATAACCTATCCTCGAACTTTTTCATAAATAACTTGAGTATAAAAAAAATAAAAGATTTACTAGTCCAACAACTCGCCACACACACACACATAACACACACACACACAAACACAACACACACACACACACGCACACGCACACACACACACACACAACAGACACACGCACGCACGCACGCACACACACACACACACACATATATATATATATATATATATATATAATTATCAAATTTGACATTGATGGTATATTAAAATTTTAATATGCTACGTCTTATGTTAAAGTGCTTACACATAACAAATTTAAAGAAAGCTTTATTAAACATACTTTAATGTTGAATGACAAAATACACTAATCAATTACAAGAAAACAACCAAGATTATTTTATACAATTACATTATAGAAAAACAACCCAGATTAATTTATGTACAAATAGACCTAAATAAGTATAGATTACCTAGAAACAAAAGGAAACAAGACAAAAACATAAACTTAGAGTTTTCTGATATCACCATCCCAATTGCATCAAACTTCATAGAACATTTATTCTGAGTTTTTCCTAATTTCTTTTTCAGTCACGAACCTTCAACTTAGTGTTAAGAAAGTAGAAAGTTTGTCGTCTCCCAAACATGTATTGTCTTGCTAATTAGAGAAAGAAAAGCGATTTCAGTCAATTGTCACCATGAAATATAAGCAACAAGAGAAATTAGGAAAAAACTAAAATTTAAAGATGAAAGTGTTTTGGTTATTAACTAAAGATAACTATGAAGCAGGAAAGGTGAGAAAGAAGTACTAGAAGCTTATGAAATTAATGAGTACATCACAAAAATGTAAATTCCCAACAATGAAGAAGGCATTAGAAGACATCTGTTAAATAGCAGAACTCCAAAAATATAAGACTAATGAGAAATTCATACACCATAAATGAGGCCAACCTAGTAACAAGTATCATCAATAACTATTTAATACTAGGAACTACATCAAAAAAGAAAAAGATACATTGTTAAAAGGTCAAATAGAGTGAGGAAACTTACCAAACTGCTTGTTAATTATGGTCATGTCAAGAATTCTCTTGTCACATTCATAATATCCCTCACCATATAATTCTTTTAAGCTCACATCAATGGTTGGCATTTCAAGTTTTTCTCCACTCACCTTTGAGTAAACCTGTAAAATGAAATAGAATAACAATTCATTATTGAATTTGAGAAACATTAGGCCTAAATTCTAACAGTAGGTCAAATAATTAAAACCTAGATCATTTCACCTGAATCATTATTTCAGCAAGCTGCATATTTAGAAAACAAGTAGTCTCAAAAATGAAGAACAACCGGCATTAAATATATGAGACTTAGTAAACCAACCGATAATAACAATATTTTAAGATTAAAAAAACCACATGGCCTGTATTTAGAAAATAAGTAGTCTCAAAAATAAAGAACAAATTTTTGAAAGAAAAATTGAGAAATACGAGAGCAATATTGGCTGGTAGAAATTGGAGTATGAACACAAGTTAGTTTCAACACTTGTAGTAGTAATACTGGTGGAGCTCCAGAGGTGCATGAAGAGCTCCATGGGCAGCGGAAATGGATGAAGGAATGGAGGCAAGTTGGAAGGCACTTGCAAGCAATGGAAGGTGAAAGAGGTGATAGGATTTCCTAATCTACGCTAGCCTAAGGAAGGTGGCTAGAGGTAGAGAGAGAAAA
>Ga0214545_1010311_pt1 | contig 13655 bp, 17 predicted proteins | sample CNSS4metaG_FD_160064 | JGI IMG/M metagenome (GOLD analysis project Ga0214545, IMG submission 160064) | Root nodule microbial communities from cowpea collected in UCLA plant growth center, Los Angeles, California, USA - CNSS4 | ecosystem: Host-associated > Plants > Roots > Nodule | place: USA... | reverse complement strand
CTAAAATGTAAACAATTATAATTTATTTTAAAGTATTTGATATCGAAGAAACAACCATACTCCTAATATTGAATATTTGATAATATTATGTTTCCTTTACCGTAATTTTTTATTATTTTATAAAAATGAATTAAAATTAATATTAAAGTAGTAAGAAAACGAGTACGGGTATGGGTACGAGATTATACCCATTATCCGGTGGGGATGGGGATGGGATAAAAGTTTGATACCCGTTGGGTTTGGGTATGGGGATGGGGATGAATTTTTTTTACGGGGATGGGTATGGGATAGTGAAACCCGTCCCCGCCCCGCCCCGCCCCGTTGCCATCCCTAATCCCTGGAGCTAGGCTGGTTTCTATGGCACCGTACAGGATGGCGCCAGCTGAGTTAGCTGAATTAAAGAAGCAGATTGAAGACCTGCTTGAGAAGAAGTTCATCAGACCAAGTGCATCACCATGGGGAGCACCGATATTATTAGTGAAAAAGAAGGATGACAGCTCCAGGTTGTGTGTTGACTACCGGCAGCTGAATAAGATAACGATAAAGAATAAGTACCCGCTGCCGAGGATTGATGACCTGTTGGATCAGCTGAGGGGAGCCGCAATGTTCTCAAAAATAGACTTGAGGTCTGGATACCATCATATCCTAGTCAAGCCGGAAGATGTGCAGAAGACGGCTTTCAGGTTGCGCTATGGTCACTACGAGTATGTGGTGATGCCGTTTGGGGTGACTAATGCGCCGAAAATATTCATGGATTATATGAATAGAATTTTCCGGCCCTATCTAGATCAGTTCGTGATGGTGTTTATTGACGATATTCTGATTTACTCTGAGAGCCGAGAAGAACACGCGGAGCATTTGTGAGTAGTGTTGGAAATTCTCAGAGAGCATCAATTGTACAGGAAGCTGTCAAAGTGTGAGTTCTGGTTAGATGAGGTGCAATTCTTGGGGCATGTAATATCAGCCAAGGGATAACAGTGGATCCGGCAAAAATTGAAACAATTGCAAAGTGGGAGAGGTCACAGACAATTACCGAGGTGCGAAGCTTCTTAGGACTAGCCGAATATTACAAGAGGTTCGTGGAGGGTTTCTCCAAGATGGTGCTGCCCCTGACACAACTCACTAGAAAGGATCAGCCTTTCTCTTGGAGAGATGAGTGCGAGGCATGCTTTGAGGATATGAAAAGAAGGCTGACTACCGCATCAGTTTTGGCTATCCCTAACACAACCAAAATGTTTGAGGTGTACTACGATACCTCATATCAAGGGTTGGGTTGTGTGCTAATGCAGGATAAACGACCTGTGGCCTATGCGTAGAGATAGTTAAAGGTGTATGAGAAGAATTACTCGATGCACGACTTGGAGTTAGCTGCAATAGTTTTTGCCCTTAAAACATGGAGGCATTATTTGTGTGGGGCACAGTTCCAGGTATTCAGCGATCATAAAAGCTTAAAATACTTGTTTGATCAGAAGGAGTTGAATATAAGGTAGAAGCGCTGGATGTTAAATCAATAACAACTCATCCTTCCCAAAATTCATGAATATAGAGTTTCATTTCATAACAATACCATTGCCACTTTAATACCAACCTTCTCATTCACTTTACATGCCAAGATCACACCAACATACCAATTCAATTCATAATCACATATATTTCATGTCTTTATCAACTTCATACTTTAAATATACCAATCAAGCAATCAAACACTCCATAACAGTCAAGCGAAAAGAATAGCGAGGCCCAGCGGATCTCGCTCAAGCCAAGAGCCCTCGCTCAGGCGAGAGGGATCCCTTCGCTCAAGCTACAGGCCCTCGCTTAGGCGAGATCGCGATAGAGGTCCTAGAAGGTTTTTTGCACACTCGCTTAGGCGAGCCCTCCCTCGCTTGAGCGAGCCCATTCCTCGCCCAAAGGTGAGGTTCCTCGCCTAGGCTGCAACTGCACCTCGAGCATCTCTCGCCTGAGCGAGATAGTACCTCGCTCGAAACGAAGACCCTCTGCATGAGCGAAAGCTCGAGCACGAGCTAGGATCTGTCCCTGTAAGTCTCGCCTAGGCGAGACAGGGTCGCTTGGGCGAGAATGTCGGGTTTCGCCACTGTTCATCCTACAACAGCTATATTTTCATACTCAAACAACAGTATCAACCAGCACATGCATCCACAAGCATACAAGCTTAGAAATCACGGAACAAAGGCAAAACAAACATTAATCACATCAAATAGAAATGTTTCTAGCTTCCCTTACCTAGAAAGGAGCTAATATCGGCTTCGACTCTTAAACCAATGGGACCGACAGCTCCAAGAGCAGATCTAAGAAGTGGAACCAGTAGCACAGAACAGGAGCGAGGTTACTAAAGTGGACCTCTAGCGGGAAAAGAACAACAGAACCTTGAAGGGAAACAGTAGGGGTTGAGGTTTAACTTACGTGAAGACAAGCTGAGCTTAGAGCTAGCTTGACCAAGAGCAGTTGTGAGTAACCCTAGCAGAGCATTCTGAAAAGAAAAGAGGTAGCATTTTAGGTACTGTTTTGCAAGAATGAGGCTGAATGGGAAACCCTAGCAGCTCTAGGGGCCTTTACACCCTATGGGCCAGCCCATAGGCTCAACAGATTAAGGCCGACCCTTAAACATTATGGCAGAAATAAAACTGGGCCTTACACATATTGAGTCCAAGACATTAGAGGATGAACCATGTGTGTGGTTGAGTGATAACCCCTTGCATCTAGACTCTGCAAAGTTTAGAAACCAACACATATACATATTTCCTTTAGAATTTTATAAATCAGTACCTTTCTTTCTCCTTCCGCGTATCAAGAAATTCCTGCAAAATCATTCACTAGATGTTTCTGTAAATGATTTACTTTCAAGTAAATGATAAATTAGATAAATATAAGATATTAATAATATTACGTGTTCATAAAATTAGATAAGTAAATAATATACATATTTAAAAGTCTACTTTTTCTTCAAAATTATGTGTTTTTTAAAATATTGATAAAGAATGGTATAAAAAATTTCATTGATACTAAATACAAAAATTAAATAATAATCATGGATTAGATAATTCAAATCCACTTTAAATTTAGTCTATATCCAATAAAAAAGAGTGAATATTAATAATTGATATGATATCCTATTAAATAATATTAGAAATAATAATATTAGAAATAATAATATTAGAAATAATAATAATAATAATAATAATAATTTTTGACGAATAAAATACTTTTGTGCATGGCTGGCTACTTGAGTTGTATTTTTTGTTTGTCAAGTGCTTCTAGAAATTGCCTGCGAAGAATAAACAATTGAATTAATATAATACCATTGCAAAAATAAGTCAGAAACAAAAAAATCTTGACCCTAAAACCTGTGTTCTTATATGGTCCAAGTTATCCTTTTTGGTTTTTTGGACTGAACTTGCATGTGGTCGCGTTGTGATGTTTGAGACGATGAGAATGTTGAAGGAGCTTCAATGACACTTTGAAGAGAACATTGAAATTGTGCGATGGTGTAGACTGAGTTTGAATGATAGGCAACAGTTTTGAATCCGAAGCACCAAATTTATTCTGCCATGACTCTGCTCCGTGTAACGTCCCATTTAATTTAGCAAACAAAATTAACGAAAACGTCGCACGAGATAACATAATAGCGCAGTCCTGGAGTTTAAACCCAACTCCTTACAACATAAGGCAAACCACGGTGCCACAGAAAAACCAATTATGAAGTTAAAAGGAACATAAAGAGATCATAAGTCAAATGGATACATGGGCCGTAGCCCCAAGAAAAGCCCAACAAATAAAACATCAGGTCCAGCCCAGGTGGACTATGCAGCAGAGTCCTCTCCCCTCTGTTGACCGCGAGTACCTCTCGCCTCTACTCCCATCAATAAAATTGACGATCATCGCAAGAGTAGAAGGATAACAGACAAGGCATTCAAACAAGAAAAGGGTAAGCTAGAGCCATAGGATTTCATCTATACAAGCAGATACATTTTCACAATCCAATACACACATCTCAACCAAGCATATTATGACTTCTCAAACAATACACTACAACTCGACTCGACTCATTCGAATACATATAACCTGGTCGGATTCAGCGGATGCTTGCACTTGTGGTGGATACCTCTGCTTACCCCCGAGCTGCTCACCCCCGAGCTATGTGTTACAAGTGTTACAATGAATCAATTTTCCCTCACCACAAGGTTAGCCCTTAATGAATTTCAGGCCTCCTACTACTCTCACCACAAGAGTCAATCAACTCTAGGTGAGACTAACTGACTCCTTAGAGTGTCAGGATGAAACCTTACCTTGAATCCTTACCTAGTTATACAGATGGGACACCCCCATGGACACCCACTAACAGGGGCCATGGAATTACGTCCCGACCACTGAAGCACGATCTTGAGAATCTCACCTAGAGATCCCAAGGAATTACGCACTGACACGGACCAAACTTTCTTAATCAATCAAACAGATTCAGCATGCATACCCACAAATATATACATATACATCTCATACAATTTCTCATAATTCACCACTTTCGTATTCTCAGCCAAACCATACCAACTCATTATTCTCGAACCCAGAATATGAAACTTTGTCTCATATCATTACCATGCCACATTGATACCAACCCTTTCATGTCTCATGTCTAACTCATGCCAAACTCATCATTTCAATTCCATGAACCATCTCATACATATATCATACTCACATCATGTTAAAACTCATAAATCACAACTCATATACCATCCCATTCATAAATGTCATTCAATTCATATTCTTAAAGGTAATAATCATACAAGCATATTGTCCACTTTTGAAAACCAGGAAAACATCAAGCCCAATCACCTTCTCGCCCAGCTTCTCGCTCAGGAAGAAGAGTCTCGCCCAGGCGAGGAGGACCCTCGCTCAAGCAAGCTCCCTTCCCCTAGGCGAGAGCTCGACTTCCAGTACAGTGGCCTTGCACACGTTCTCGCTTAGGCGAGACCCTCCTCGCCTAAGCGAGACGTTCGCTCGCTCAAAAAGAACAGTGGGTCGCTTAGGCGACCATTCGTGGGAAAATACTTAGGCGAGCCCCTGTTAATCTCGCCTAGGCTCGCCTAGGCGAGACATGCCCGCTTGGGCGAGTTTAATAGTTCTCGCCATTGTTTTCTCCTGTAGCAGACATAATGGCATACCAAACAGTGATCCAACTATTTTATACATCCATAACAACACTCAAAACTCAAACAATCACGAAACCAACACCAAACAACCACAAACATCTCAAACATTTTGGAGGGTTCTAGCTTCCCTTACCTGGAAGGGTTTAGCAGAAGACTCCTAGACCAAACAGGTTTAGCACAGTAGCTCTGATACTAGATTTGGGAATACTTAACAAAGTGAGGAGGGAGACACTGGTTCGAACTCGCTTGACCACAGTAGCACCAAAACCCTAATGGAGCGGGAGACGACTGTGGCTCTAAGGTTTTCTGAGAATGAACAAGCAAAAGTGAATTAGGGCAGACTTGGGGTTCGATTATAACACTTGGGCCAGCTCTAGGCCCAATTACAAGGGACAACCCTTTACTTTAGGACAATAAAACGAAAGACCAATTTTAATGGGCCTTACACTCCGTCATGCTTCTTTCTTTCAACGCTTCCCTTTCCAACTAAATACACAAATTCTATGAAATTCTATTCATGCTTTCTCTTTTTTTACTTCTTTACTCTCTCCATTTATATATTGTTTATAGATAAAATAACAATAAATGATATATATATCAACTTATCGTACACATTAATTTATCTAACAACAAAATTAAACATATCACGATATCATGTTAATTATATTAGGGTTAAAGCATTGATTAATCTTTTTCATTAAGATTATGGGTAACTTGATTATTAATGACTATGAATTACTCACCGTATGAGTAACAAATTTTTTGTCACTAAAATTAATTAGTTGTTAACTAGAAATTTTATTATAGCGAAAATACTATCTTTTACGGGTTATAAAATAATGGGCCATTGTTTAAAAATTGATCATGGAAATTATATTTTGTTTCTTATCGGTTACTTTTTAAGCAATTATAAGATTTAATAAAAAATATAAATTATAATTAATATTAATAAATGTCAATGTTGTGAAGTGAAATCTTAAAAATTGTAATAATTAAAAAAAATAAATCCATGAAATTAAAAAAATTCCTTTGAATATTGGTCATTCATTTTATTCACCGATTGATTCTTAATCCATTATACTTGAATTTGAATTTTAATGTGTACACTTGTTATACTTTGGTGTAAATTTTGATTGAGTTATCAATTTGATGAGTTTTATATCATAAAGGAAACAAATAAAAGAAGAAATTATGTTTTGTGTTTTATTGAAAGGAATAATAGAAATATATACAAGAGAGAGTATCTATAATTAATATATACAATCCTATTATTCCTATAATAATGCAAATTTTTTTCCTGTAAATAAGCTATTTTAATAATTAAAATATTTTCTCATGGTTTAATTTCTAACCCTCTCCCTCAAGTTGGAGACTGAATATCAAGAACTTTCAACTTACGCTTCAAGGTAGAGAAATCTACTTTTCCCAATGGTTTAGTGAACACATCAGCGAGTTGTTCAACGAAAGATACATATTTTGTTGCAACTTAACCATCTTGAATCTTATCACGAATGAAGTGACAATCCATCTCTATGAGTCTAGTTCTTTCATGAAATATCAGTTTAGCCGCAATGTGTAAGGCGACTTTATTGTCATAATGCAACAATGTCGGTTTAGGATGCAATATTCGTAAATCTTTCAACAATGATCGTAACCAAATCAAATCACAACAAGTACCCGTCAATACTCTATATTCACCTTTTGCTGAGGATAGAGAAACTGTCTTTTGCCTCTTTGTTCGCCAAGAGATGAGGGAGGATCCCAAAAAAACACAATAATCTGTAGTTGATTTTCGGGATACAGGGTAACCTCCCCAATCTGAATCACAGAAAGCATGCAAAGATAAATCATTTTGTGAAGGAAAAAATAGACCTTGACTTGGATTATTCTTTAAATATCGTAGCACACACATTGCAACTTTCATATAAGGCTTGCATGGAGCATGCATGAATCTGCTTAGTATGTGTACTGTATAGGTGATATTAGGACAAGTAATTGTTAAATAAATTAAGCGACCAACAACTAGTTTATACACTGATGAGTCCTTTAATAATCCCCCTTCATCGAAAAGTTTTGTATTTTGTTCCATGGGAAAATCCACTGGCTTAACTCCAAGATACCCACCATCTTTGATAATTTCCAAAGTGTATTTTCTTTGTGATATGAAAATACATTTTTTAGAACGAGAGACCTCAATATCTAGGAAAAACTTAAGATCACCCAAATATTTTATCCGAAAACGATTGTGTAGGAATAGTTTCAGACTAGATATTGTAATATGGTCATTACCAATTATGAGAATATCATCGACATAAATCAACAAAGTTGTAAATGACTTGCCTTTTGTACATGTAAACAGTGAGTAATATGCTTTTGATTGAATAAAACCAGAAGCCTGAATAGCTATAGAGAATTTTGCAAACCATTAACGAGAAGCTTGTTTTAATCCATATAAGGACTTGTTGAGGTGACACACAAGATTCTCCCCCTGTTGCTGAAAACCTAGAGGAAGAGCCATATAGATTTCTTCAAAAAGATCACTATGAAGAAAAGCGTTATGAACATCAAGCTGATGAAGAGACCAATGTTGAGCAGCAACCAAAGCTAATAAACAGCGGACATTTTAGCAGTAGGTGAAAAAGTGTCATGATAATCAATACCATCTAGTTGCGTATATCCCTTTGCAACAAGATGTGCCTTATACCGTTCAAGAGAACCATAAGAGTTGCGCTTGATTTTATACACCCAACGACAACCAATAGCCTTCTTTCCAAGAGGTGGAGTTGTAATAGACCAAGTATTATTGGCCTCCAAAGCATCTAGTTCAGATTGCATTACCTTTTGTCAATGAGTGTGAGAAACAACTTGTTCATAACATGTGGGTTCAACATCATTAGTAATAATAGCAATAAAGGACGATGTTGAGGGGTATAACAATCATAAGAGATAAAATTGCAGAGAGGATATTGTGTACCTTTATTTGGAAAAGACGAGGAGGATGACAATGGGTCGGGGGACACTACCTGATTGCATAAGCAAGACATCCAAAAACTCGAATGTGTGAATAAGAAGGGAGTTTACCATATAGGCACTTAAAAGGTGTCTGACGTGATAGAAGAGGCATAGGCAACCTGTTGATAATATGGACAACAGTGGAAACACATTCTACCCAAAAGTGTAAGGGAAGATGACTTGTAAAATGAAGAGCGCGTGCTGACTCAAGGATATGTCTATGCTTACGCTCGACAACTCCATCTTGTTGTGGTGTGTAAGTCCAAGAATGTTGGTAAGTTATTCCTTGTTGTGAAAAAAAATCTCGCATAGAAAAAAATTCCCTCCCATTGTTAACCCAAATATTTGCTATATTGGTATTAAAATGGGTTTTGACAAAGAGAAAACATTAGTAAAGGGATGTTGGGTTTCACTTTTATGATGCATGAAAAAAATCCAAGTGAAGCGAGAAAAATCATCCATAACAGTTAAAAAATATCGTGCACCAGAAAGAGAAGGAACTTTATATGGTCCCCAAATATCACAATGAAGTAATTCAAAAGGTTTAATGGAAGAAATTGAGCTATTTGGAAAAGGAAGACGTGTCTTTTTTGCAAGAATACAAACATCACAAATTTTATTTGACTCTAAAGAGAAGTTTAACAAAGTTTTAGCCATTAAATCTAATCTGGATGAAGATGGATGTCCTAGTCATCGATGCCACAAAGTAGTAGAAGTGTTTGAAGGAGGAGATGACTTGGTGACATGGGCTGCAAGTGATGGAATATGAGTGTTTGACTTATTTGATGTCATTGCAACCAAGTAATAGAGTCCACCTTGTTGTTTACCCAAACTAATTGTCATCCTCGTCATCAAATCCTGTAAAATACACCCAGAAGGAAAAAAATTACTGAACAATTTAAGTCTCTTGTGACCCGACTTACTGACGTCAAATCTACTTTGCAAGATGGTACCCCAAGCACATATGTTAAAGAAACAATTGGACTTAAAGGTAAAGTTCCAATAAAGATAATAAGGACCTGATTATCATTTGGCATAACAATTGGTGGTAAAGAAATGTTTTCTTTACTGTTACAAGCAAGGTTGGTGAAGAAATAATGTGATCGGTGGCCCTATTATTAATTATAAGTTTGGGTGGTGAAAAACCCGAAGGAACATTGATGTTGTTGACCTTAGGATTAGCTGACGAAGATGATGCATTACCCTGCATAATAGACAACATCTGTTGAAGTTGTAGTTCAGTTAATCCATTCATTGTGGATTGTAATTGTTGCATCACTGTAGTCGATGTGACATTATTTGCTAAAAATTGACTATTTCTATTAGGCTTAGAATAAGCATTCTGGGTGACTCCATGCCTTGGGTGGTTAGGAGGATAACCGCGTAGCTTCCAACATGTTTCTTTTGTATGATTATCTCTATCACAATGAGAACAATGCAGCGGCTTTCAATTTGATGAATTAAAACGAGAAGGAAGATCTTGTTTGTGGTGAACAACAAGGGCTATTGGTTCATTCTTTTGAACAACCATGGTTGAAGCTTCAATTGTGTCATGTGTGATGCCCACATGTTGTTGTTTTTCTTCTTGAACGCTAGAAGAATAAGCCTGTGTAACATCAGGTAATGGATTCATTAAGAGAAGTTGACCACAAATAACACTATAAGAGTCATTCAACCCCATAAGAAAGTGCATCAATTTGCGCCTTTTATTGTTTGCTCCACAAGTGCAGGTTGCATTACTATAGGAGCCTAACTCATCCCATAATTTCTTTAACTTCGTGTAATAGGTTGCGACTATCATTTGATCTTGAGTCAAGCAAGCAATGTATCTCTAAATCTGAAAAATCTATGTTGCATGACTTTGAGAGAAGCGATTTTGAAGATCTTCCCAAACTTCATGAGCAGTGTCATAGAAAATAACACTATCTACAATATCAGTTGTCAAAGAATTAAAGATCCAAGATAGTACCATATCGTTGCATTTTTTCCATGCTACGTATTCTTCTAGTTTGTCTTTGGTAGAGGGTGCCTTGAGAGTTCCATCAACAAAACCCAATTTGGATTTTGCATTTAAAGAGATGACCATGGCTCTATGCCAAGTCGAAAAATTATGTCCATCTAGAAGTTTTGAAATAAGGACCATTCTGGGATGATCCAAATGATGAAGAGAATAAGAACTATTGAAATTTGGTTCTTTTCTATCCTTAGCCATGGAAACAAGGATAGGAAAAAAAAACAAATGATTGAGCAGATGATTATTCCTGCTCTGATACCATGTAAAGGAAACAAATAAAAGAAGGAATTTTGTGTTGTGTTTTATTGAAAGGAATAACAGAAATATATACAAGAGAGAATATCTATAATTAATATATACAATCCTATTATTCCTATAATAATGCAAAAACATGCAAAATTGTTCTTGTAAATCACCTATTTTAATAATTAAAATATTTTCTCATGATTTAATTTCTAACATATCTATTTATATATAACTTCATCGAACATAGATAAACAAATATCATAAATATAAATAATTTTGGTTGAAAAGTACATTAGAATACGTAATTGATAAATAAGTAAAATAAGATAATATTAATATTTTAAAATTTACGATACTTTGTGAAGGTTTGAAACCTATGGTAGTTTAGGAAAGTTCTAAAAGTAATTATTTTACGGAGGTTTTGAAACCCTTGAGGTTTGAAACACATGATATTTTATGGAGGTTTTGAAACTCATGATATTTTACGGAGGTTCTGAAACCCATGACATTTTACAAAGATTTTGAAACTCATGGTATTTTACAGAGGTTTTGAAACCCATGGTGATTTACGGAGATTTTGAAACTCATGATATTTTACGGAGATTTTAAAACCCATGGTACTTAATCGAGGTTTTTAAACTCGGGTAGTTGATTAACGTTTCCTAGAGTTCAAAAACCCTCTAACTAACACATTCCCTATGGATAATTTAATAAGGAAAATTGTAACCTCAAGCAACTAACTTAAACGAAAGTTTTATCTTTGGATAATATAAAACTAAACCTCCGTTAAAACCATTTTTTTCTTGTAATTTACATATGCTAACCCTTATTTTAAATAAGAGTTAAAATAAAATAAAATTAAAGATTAAATTTTGTATATTGTATTACTTAGAGAATGGAAATATATAATAATATTGAAATTTAAGTCATTAACATGTAAAATAATAATTATTTTAATTTATTTATTATAATTACTTTGAATATATATATATATATATATATATATATATATATATATATATATATATATATAAGACAATTATTTGTGATAGTAAATGTTCTTGCGATCGAGGAGAATTGATGACAATCGTTACCATATAATTGGGATTATAGAGACATTATAGAGACACGATGAAAGAACATTTGGGTATGAACACTAGTACTGTCTTGACTTTCTAACTCAGCCTTTATGCCTCGGTTGTAGAGCAAACGAGACATATAAACACGCGATGACAATTTTGAAATTTTTGCATCCTTTTATGCTTCGGTTATTATAATACCCGAGACAGAAATCCACATTCTACCTCGGTTCACATAGGCCCGAGGCCTAATGCCTGCCGAAATTTTCAAATCTCTTGCAATTTTTAAATTTTCAATTGAACAAAAAAGTTCTGCCTCGGTTGTCCAATACCCGAGGCATATACTTCTTATCTACTTCAGTTTGATTTGCACCCGAGGCATAAGAGTTAGGTCAAATAAACCAAACCCCTCTCCAAAATCAGACCTAACACACACCAAAGCGGGATTCGAGCCTCTTCTCCTACATTCCCCTTTCTCTGCAATTCCTCTACCCCTCACTCGGCACAATCCACAACCTACAGATTTCGGTCAGGTTTCGATGGGGTTCCGACGAGCTTCAACGTGCTCCTCCATTCAAGTTCGTTGCACATCCTCTAGCATTAGGGCTCAAACTCTCGTCACCGTTTCTGGCAGATTTCGGTGAGCCTCATCGAACATCAAAGGCAACAACTTCGACATGGCCACCGGCCTCCACCGTGAGCGCCTCGCTGTCACGCCACCACCAAATTCTACATTTGTCAACCCTGGGTCACTGCTGCCATTTCCAGTGAGACCCAACCACACCATCTCAATCCTTTGTTCCGTATTATTCTGCGTTTGCATCTTCCTCTCGTTGTCGGCCTGCCTCCGGTGAAACTTCAGTGAGCCTCAGATCTGTTCGCTTCGTTCCCTTTTCTCTCACTCTCTGTTTTGGTTCCTTTGTTTTTCTAGTTTAGTTTATGATAGATTCAAAGCATCAAACGAGATTAGAGCATGCCTTTCGTTTCACCATTGATGAGTCATTATTTTTCTTTATTACACTAGCCTTTGTGTACCCATTTGATAGTTTTTCAGTGCTTAATTGTTTATCTTTAGTATGTTTTTATCTATTGGGCTTTATTGGGCCTTTGTTCCGAATTTGGGTTAATTTAACATTATTTGGCCTAATTTTACTTTTTAATTAATTTTAGGTATTTGGGTGAAACAACTTTGAAGCTTGGACATTAATATTCAGATGAAAAGAGTTTCCACATCATTTCCACGTCATTTCCACATCATCTAAGTGAATGGGCTAACATTTGAGGCCTAGTAATGACATTTTTGTAATTCTGCATCCAGTAGTGGAATTTTGTAAATAGTGGTGGCATAGTTGATTTGACCACAAGATTGTAGGTCATTTAGCATGAAGCAGTCGCATAGCTTCTTTTCCAACCTCCATTTTTACGTTTTCAAGCTTTGGTGGGTGTGCATGGAGGTGCTCTTTTCGTTTTTGACGTTTTTGCACTAGAGGCAGGATCACGGGCGAGCAGGTTTGTGGAAGCATCATATATCTTGGGTCCATGGTCAAGTAATTGATTGGTGATTTGGATGTGCGTGGCCTATGAGGCTTTGGGTGAAACCTTAAGGATGAAATTTGGTGTAACATTCCTTAAGTTGTGGCTCAAAATGGTATCCCTTGAGTTGTGACTCAGAATATTGGGTAAACACGTGACATTCCTTAAGTTGTGGCTCGAAATGGTATGTCTTGAGTTGTGGCTCGGGTTGGCGAGTGTTGCTAGTGTGAGTGTGCGAGTAGTGGCTCGTACAGATGGGTTCAGATAGATTGTCCTCCTTAGTATTTGGCTGACAAGTTTGGTAGTCTTGGGACATTACGAACTATGTTCGTATTGGGAACTCCACTTGGCGTTACAGAGTGTGGTGTGTAACATGTTTCCCGCACGTGTTCTACAAGTTATGGCTTGTAGGTGGAGGCAACAAAGGGTATCTTGAGGTTATCATCTAAAGACATAGAACGCGGGTACAATGGTGGTGGCCATGTGGTATGGAATCAAAGGATAGAACTCCTTTGGTGAGTCTGTGTTTATATATTTTGAATATGAATATATATATATATATATATATATATATATATGTGTGTGTGTGTGTGTGTGTGTGTGTGT
>Ga0214545_1010302_pt1 | contig 13663 bp, 5 predicted proteins | sample CNSS4metaG_FD_160064 | JGI IMG/M metagenome (GOLD analysis project Ga0214545, IMG submission 160064) | Root nodule microbial communities from cowpea collected in UCLA plant growth center, Los Angeles, California, USA - CNSS4 | ecosystem: Host-associated > Plants > Roots > Nodule | place: USA... | reverse complement strand
GAAAGAGAAATCGTGCGGCACTAGGGTGAGGGGGGTTTTACCGGGTTGTGTCTGTATCTGTACCTATGCGATGCCACTTTCTCTTCTTCCACTTACATTTTTCTCTTTACTTCCTTTTTTTTTTTTTCTCGGTTTTATCATTTCTTATAACGCAGAAAAAATAATAAAATAAATAAATGAAATACGTGAATTATCAAGTCACCGGTTCCTGTCTGTCTTTCCACTTTCAACCATCCAATTGCGATGCACATCCATATTTATTTACCGCTGCATAATTATTGTTTTTTTTTTCCATAACCTTTTCTAATTATTTTCAGTTTTTTTACCCTTTTTGATCTTGACTTTATGAAAGCTAAAACCGACCATGCTGCCAAATAATTAATACGGACAAAGAAATTATTCTTTTCATAGTTAAAAGTTGTTTAAAATATTGTTTTCTGATCCATCTTTTTTCCATGTAATTTATATTTGTGATGAGTTTGGAAAGAAATATAAGGAAGATATTAGTGTTGTGTTGGTGTGGTGTGTGACATGGGGCACGTGTGTTTGTTAGGGTTGTGATTTGTTGGGTTGGTTTGGTTGAAAGTAAAGAAAGATGGGTCTTTAAGTTAGTGGCACAGGTCTTGTTGCTTGCCACCACCATGTCATCAAAAACATTTTTAGTTGATTCATTGTGGCCTTTACCAGAAAACTTCATGCCTGCACCACTCGCCATTACTGTTCATGTAATGCTTCAAATTTCGTTAATAATACTCGGTTACTAATCAGAGAATTTAGTTTCAATTTCAATCGTATTTTTTATTAGTAAGAACTGAATTTCAGATTTTGTTCTGTATTTATACAAAATCTATCATATATGGAAATATATCGTTGTTCTATATCTAAATCAATATTATTCACGGACACTACTAAAATAAATCTGTTAATTAATATCGCGTACCACTCTACACTTAAATATATTTAAAATAAATTACCCCTTCGTCCCATAGTAATATTTATTTTGAAACATTAAAGGAAATTTTTTTTAATTGAAATATTTTTTTTGAAACATGTCAACCTATTTTCTTAATCAGTTTAGCATTATTTATTTTTATTTATATTTTAGTTTATATAAATATCTCAAAAGTTCAAGTGCAAATACACACGAAAAACTATATTCAAATTAGTTGGTTTAGCAGTATTCTTACATTTCAGAAAGTTGGAGGCGAACTTAATAAATACAGGGTGAGAAAAACAAATATGTCGGGTCTTTATTTTGTCGCTATACTGTTCCTTTGAACAGTGTACATCACGCGTGGCCCAATTCCCCTTTTCATGTTTTTCATATCAACTTTGGGCTAACATATTATAACACCACTTGGGCATTTCTTCCTGCACCCCCTTTCTTCTTTTGCACCCCATAAAATATTTTATGGCCATTTTATCCCTGAATAAAATATATTAAAAATCCTAATTTTTCCTCCTTTCTTCACACAGACCTCTCTTGTTTACAAAGTGCTATTTTTATCATCTTCCTCGTCCATCACCAATTTCATCTCTATCATCTTCAGATGGCTGTCAACATAATAAATTTTGAATTGATCAATCCAAAATGCAACTAAGTGGTTGATGGAGTAAAAGTAAATCATGACAATGGTGAATTCTCTCGCTGAATTCAAAAATTCGGAAGCCCATGCAAACCCATGCATATGCAACTCCACCAGAAGCACCATCAGATGTTCACGACACTGCATAGTGTCGACCATCAGTGACTTTTTTTAAGCCGCTGCGTGGTTCTTCTTCTTGTGGATTCTGGTTGGTGACACGAACACGACGATGAGTGCGACAACCAATAGTGAGAGGGAAAACTGTGATGAGGAAATGTGTGAGAGAGTGTAGTGCAACTGTGAGCATTGCCATACCTCTTCTACAAAGGAAGATGGTGGACCTTGCTGCAGGGATAAAATTGGGATAATAAATTTCATGGGGGTGCAGGAAGAAATACTCCATTTATAATTGGGCTTATGATATTTGGGTTTATTTAGATAATTATAAAAATATGACCTTTTAATATCTAAATTTAGTTTCTCAATAGTGACTGATAACAATAATTTTTCATGTAATAAACTGATGATACATAGAATTTTACATGTTTGCTTTGACAGATTTACTTTGAGTGAAGAAGGGAGAGTCATGTATGTGTTTGCCGTAAGGGATGAGAAAATGAATTTGAGATATCCAAGATTCTCATTCCCACATAAACCAATAGATAAGAAGGAAAACAATATCATCAAATACATCTTCACAATTTTACCCATAATTTTTACATAAATATTTCCTATTTTCTTTTTAATTATATAAATAATAACATTGATGATAATAATAATGACATCTCAACGATACTAATGTTAATTTTAAAATTAATACTATTGAAAAATAATAATTTTATTATTATCTATAACAATATATAGGGGATTCCCCTTTTTGTGTCCACTTTTCAAAATACTGACTGTACCACTTTAAATATAATAATTTATTAAATTTTTAAAAATTGACCGTTAGATGTTTCTATTTCTTCTCTTCTTCTTTATTTATTAATGGTTAGTCTTTTATCTGTTCTGATATATTTCACTTTATTTTTAATAAATATAATTTTAATATATATTATAATATAATATCACCTATTAATATAATATCACGTATATTTAAAAAATCTATACAGGCGCGATAGCACTGTGTTACGCTAGTTATTATTATTATTATTATTATTATTATTATATTGATGATAATAATAACATAACAATATCAATACTACTAATGTAGAATTTTGAAAAATAATTAATAATAATATTAATAATTATTAAACCTTATCGATAAATATTAATAATATTAATAATAATAATAATATTATTAATATAATAATAATAATAATAATATTATTATTATTATTATATTAATAATATTATTATTATTGATAATAACTAGCGTAAACACATGCGCGCCAGTGTGTACGCATTTTTTGAATTATATTAATAATTGATGATATTGTAATATTATTAAGTTAACAAACAAAATAAAAATAAAGTAAAATGTATGGAAAAAATATGAGAAAAATAACTGTTGATAAATAGTAAAAAAAAAAATAAGAAAGAAATAAGTAAATAGTTTTATAAAAACTTGTAAAAGTAACCGTTAATTTTTAAAAATTTAATAAATAATTAAATTGTAAAGGGTAAAGTTGGAATTATGAAATGTGGACACAAAAAAGAAAATTCCCTTTATATATAGTTATAGATATTGCTAATTATAGTAATAATAATGACAACAACATTAATAATATTAATTAATATTATTGTAATTACTATAAAAATATTAATAATTATTATAAAAATGATTATTATATCATTAGTAATAATCATCATGATAAGATTAATAATAATAATTAATATTATTATTGTTTATATAAAAATTGATAATAATTATAATAATAATATTAATGATAATACTAATAATTATAATTACATTTTATTTTTATTAATTTTAGTTATAAGGAAAAAAATAATCTAACAATTTTATTTATTAAAAAAAATTAATCATCAAAATCATTTACCTTTTGGTCCCTCAAAATAAACAATTTTATTTTTCCTCTCTATTCCTTTAAATTCATCATCGAAAACAAACAAAATATCTCTTATACAAATTTTCTTTCATCACTGTACTTATTGATTATTGAGACTTGAGTTTTGTGAGGTTTATCAACTTAAAGAAGAAATAATAAAATTTAGATTAATTAGACTTTGCAAGTTATTAAAAATTTATAAATTATTCATTAATTTTTTTAATTTATCAAATTAAGTACTTTTAATTAATCTGAGTTGCAAGTTATTGAAAATTTATAAATTATTAATTAATTTTTTTAATTTATCAAATTAAGTACTTTTAATTAATTTGAGACTTTGCAAGTTATTAAAATTTTATAAATTATTCATTAATTTTTCAATTTATCAAATTAAGTAATTTTAATTAATCTGTTGAAAATTTTATCTCACTCTTGTCAATTAATTTCAAAATTTCTCTACTGTAACATGTAACATTCCTGTAATGTGTTTGAGAATTTTTTTTTCAAATATAACTTTTTTTATAAAGAATTTTAAATGTTTCATGACATGGAAATTCTTAAAAGAAATTAAAACTTTAGTAACATAATTGATTAAAAATATATCTTAAATTTTATTTATAAAAAAAAATGTAAGAATTTAGTTTCATCGATACATTATCACCTTAAAACCATTATCAACCAAAAGCCTTTTTTTATCGCGTTTCATTTTCACTTTTCATTACCTTATTCAATAAAAAAAAAAGAAAACTTGAAATTCATCATGAAGGAAACACATTAACACATTATGTGATTTTTTCTTTCACAAGTGTACTTGTTGAGATGTGAGGTTTATCAACTTAAGAAGAAAGAATTAAATTTGGATTAGTCAGATTTTGCAAGGTATTAAAAGGTTATAAATTATTCATTTTTTGTTTTTAATTTTACTAAATTAAGTATTTTTAATTAATTTTTTGAAAATTTCAACTATCTCTTTTCAATTAATTTTAAATTTTCTCTGTTGTAAAATTTCTGTAAAGTGTTTGAGATTTTCTTTTTGTACTTAAATAGAAAATTTTAAAAGAAATTAAAAATTTAGCAACATAATTGCTCAAAAATTTATAGAACTTAAATTTTATCCATAAAAAAAGTAAGAATTTAGTTTTTATTTTTTTTCTGTTCACATATGCTTTATTTTGATCGATACATTATCACTTTAAAACCATTGTGTTTATTTTTCACCTTTCATTACCATATTTAATAAAAAAAAATTGAAACACAATATTAGTAGTCTACGTTACATGGTCAGATGCAGTTATTTTTTGTTTTACCAAATTAAAATAATTACAAAAAAAGTAAAAAGAAGATTTGATACTTTTTTAACTTTTTTTAATTTCAAACAAAACTCAAGGACATGAGTTTCATTTCATCCATCTAGATACTCAAAGATAAACACAAATTGAAAATAAAATTACAGAATTAGTGAGACAGAATGAATTATTCTCAGCAGCTAGAAAAAAAAAAAGAAAGAAGAAAAATCATAGCATCTTGATCCAAATTCCCTCGCTGGGAATTTCTTGATGAACCGCAAATAGCATATAAAACGCGGGTGGTGCAAGAACAGCTGAACCTGGCGCCGTCACCTCAAATTCACAACTTGAATTTCCCGTCATCTTAACTTCACCCATCGACAACACCAACAACCTCTGATTCATCGAAAAAGAGTGCGTGTTAAAAGGCGGCGCTAACATCGTCACGGACAATAACTCAGGCACAAGGGTTCCGTTCACCTTAATACTCATCTTCAATTTCTCGCCATACATCAACTTCACGTAAGAAGAAGGTTCTAGAATCATGGGACGTAGAGGACAAAACTGAGAGTCCAGATAGTAAGGAGAAAAAGCTTCCAATCTCAACTCTGTAGGGTATGACACATTAGAGAATACGTATTTCTCGTGAGGGTTGCTCCCACCTACGATCACTCTTCCATCACGAACCAAAACGGCCGTCGAATGATACATCCTAGGAATATTCGAAGCGGATTGCAACAGGAACCGCGACCCACCCGAACCGTTGGTTTTATAAATAACCGGTTGAAGAGCCGGATTCTCCGCATTCTCCCACCCCGCTGTTCCAGACTGAGCTCCGTTTATGATCAAAACATCGCCGTTGGGGAGCATGACCATGTCGTTCATCACCCGCCCCATCGGCATGGTCTCCACCACCCACGTGGCATTCGGATCCGTTATCTTAATCCGCGCGCAGGAATCCAACGCATCGGAGAAAACCCCCTTGGGCACAAGCTGAAAAGCCCCTCTGCGGGCCCCACCGCAGACCAAAACCTCAGCTTCCACACTCGCCGCTTCCAAATTCTTCAAAGGTAGCAACACCGCTGAACCGGTACTAGGATAACACCTTGGGTCTCCCCCGGGTATCTCGGGGTACGTTCTCACAACGGCGTCGTTCTGGTAATCAAACAGAATCGCACGGTTGTTGGCGAAAATAAAAAGATTCCCGTCAACGTTTAAAACAACAAACGGATAAAGATTATTCTCGGAGCCCTTATCAATAGTCTGCAACAGAAACGGTAACACGTAGGGTTTGTTATTCTCTGCTGCGTCTCTCTTAGGATGAAACTCGTAGTTGAATTGTTTTCTCCCTCCGATTATAATCTGTCGTCCATCTGGCAAATACTGATTGGTGGAGTACCATCTTTTTACTGCGAGAGCATTGTCGGTTTCTTGCCACTCACAGTCCTCACCTGTTTCGCATGGAGTGAAGGACCTTATTTTTCGTTCTCCGTCGTTGTAGCCGCCGGTTTGGATGAGGGTGCCGTCGGAGACGGCTCCGCCGGAGGAACACCAGACGTCTGTTTGGACGAAGAGGGGGCGGAAGGTGTTGGATGCGACGTCGTACTCGATGGAGTGAGCGGTGCAGTCTGTTTTGATAACCATTTCGGAGCGATCGTGGCGACAGGTGCCGTTGGGGAGAGCGAGGTTGGAAGAGCCGAAGTCGGTGCGGTCGAAGATGATGACACGGTCATTGCTGAGGAGCTGCATGTGCATAGCGACGATGCCTATGGAGTTTTGTAGGAGATTCCATTGGGCATTGGAAGCTTGGGAGGGGAAGGGAAGGAGAAGAAGGTGGAAGAAGATGGTAGGTAGAAGAAGAAGAAGATGATGCGTAGCCATAACAGCAGAAGGTGTTGTTGGAAGATGGTATTTGAGTTAATGCTTTGAAGTTGACAATGAGTGTGTGTGGTTGCATGCAATGCCAGTCCTTAAATACAGCTGCATTTGCAGCACAGCACTGCTCTTTTTCTATATATGCGTGCACTATGCATTCATTTTCCAGTATTCAAACTGGCGAGGCTATTATGTTTCACATCATCACTGTTATTTTGGTGCATCATTTAAGGTTTATTAATACACCTTAAATTTTCAAAAAAAAAAAAAAAACTTCGTTGATTATATATATATTTGTATAATTTATTTACTTGTAAACATTTTTTTATTCAGATAATTTTAAGTAATACATGTAATTTCCTCCATTAATTTTTTTTAAATCTGAATTTTTTTAATGTTTCACATTCTAAGAATGGCTAATTTTTAAGATATTTAAAAATGCTTGTTGATGAAGTTTAAACAATTAAATTTACAGATTCGATTAATGATGGTACTAGCATGCTCTGTATCTTGTCTAATCGAATTAACTGTAATTAATTTTCCCTTCTCTTGTTCGCCTCATCCTCACTGAAACCTGGAACAGGCCAGAAACATTTGATAAAAGAAATGGCCTTGCTGAATAACAATTCCACTGATTACGTGTTTAGATGATTTTTTTTTTCAATAAATATTTTACTTTACGCCTCATTAAGATACATTAATGTCTGAACATGTTGAATTTTGCATCATTGCAAAAAGAGATTATGTTACATATAAAAATTAGACTTTATCTGTAGTTTGCTATAAAAATAACCCAGTGAATTTCTCAATTTTTAAAAAATGAATTATTTAATCTAACGATAAAAATAATAGAGTATGGATTTTCTCATTCCTGATAAAAATAATTGTACATCCTCTTATAAAACCTTTCTAGCAATTCTTCTACTTAGGAGAGATAAATTGAATGTTTCTTGAATCTCTAAATTGGAATGATAGTTACAAGTCTGCGTAAAATCAACCTAATTTCGACGCATACTTCTGTATTCATTATTTCATAAACAGATTGTTAAAGTTCATGAATCTGTAGAATGCCTCTTGTCAAACAAATAAATAACTAACATAAAAACACACAGTTTATTTATATAATTATATTCTTCGTTTTATATTAGTTACTAGTTTATCAACAGTTTGTTTTATTGAATATTTCTAATCACTAAATTATCTTTTTAGAATTTCTTCTGGAATAAATAGAATTTATAAAACAATAAGTTATAACCTACTAAGTAATTTATCTATAACGATTAAATTACCAGTTGAAAACTACTTTATGAACTAATTTTATTTAAAAATCCGTAAAACAAGTCTTTTCAATTAGATTATTACTAATATAAATAAATTAGACTTAATACTAATGACATATACTGGTATTGGAAGTTGATTACTATAAACAATGGCCCGTGAAGAAGAATTCAGAGTTGATTGAACATAACAGTATGATCCGACACACTGATAAACCGCGTTTTTGCAGAAAATCGAGAAGCCAATGAAGCCAATATTTTAATGTTTGTTGAAGCTTATGAAGTTTCCAATACGAAACTTGGTTAATGTAAGGTTTCATGCCATCTTGTGAATATGTTCATGTGCACTGCACTTCACCCAATCTAACTTCATTCACACCATTTTAAAAAATTATTATTTTCAACAAACAATTACTCTTTTAAATTTCTTGGTATAACATTAATGCTGAATTTAAAATAAACTAATTTTAATATAAGGGAAAAATGATTAAATGTAAATAAAATAGAATTGAGCATGATAATTAATATAGTATTTAATTAATCCTATTAATTTAATATTTACATAAACATATATAAGTTGATTTTTTCCTATATATATGTATTTTGACAATGCAATAATAATATATTTATATGAAATGTAGGACAGTTTTAGTGAATCTACTTGTGTATTTATGTTAAATTTTCATTATTAATTAAAATATAATAAAATTGTTTCAAGCTTGCATTTAAATTTAATAAATGATGACAATAATAGACGTATGCGTTAAAAGATATTTTAAATTTTCAAATTTTAAATAAAGTAATAATAAATGTTTTTAAAAATATTCCATGCATATACATATTGGTAACATGTTTATTTACATATAACAGTTGTCCCCTGCTTACCTTTCTCAAATATTATTTAGCATCATTTCTATTTATTTTGAATATTTTTGTATTAAAATATAAAGTGAGCCAAGAATAAATTAGTATGTCAAAATAATTTAATAAAATATATACTTAAAATCTTACAAGGATGTTCTTAACAATATTTATGAACTAAGTGGATTAAAATATATATTTTAACATAAGAATGAAATGGGAAACGTAAAACTCGTATTTATATATACTCATACCTGCATATCTCACATGTTTAAAACCATATAAAGATAAATTACTTTGATGATATTGATTTAGAAATATTAAGATACATATTTTACTATAAAACCAATATAACATTTTTATCTTTTGAAAGAAATGTTAATCTCAATTAAATAATAAGAATTAATACTAGAAAGCCCAATACTATCATGGAGGATCATAAATCTTTTCCTAAATACATGATCAATCCAATTTGATAAAGAAAAGTTTGAAAGCTTTATAAACACTAGAGCCTAATACAGTAATATATTATATTAATAACGATAATAAGAAAAAAATAAAATTTATACTGTAAAAAATAAATGAAATAAGGAATTTAATTAAAAATATTTAAATTATTAATAATTTAATAAAAATATCATTTGAGTACTAGTTTCTTATTAATATCAGAAAAAGTAGTTTTATAAAATAAACTAAAAATAATGATAAATATGCGTTCTTTAAAATACTAAGATATTAAATTATTACATGATAATTTTAAAAAACAATTGAATACACTATTTTAAAGGTGGACTAACACACTTTATTACTACACTATATATACAAATCAAATGACAGCTACCTTGGAGTCAAGTGGAATATTTTCATAATATTGATATAACTACTAATCTTAATAACACTCGAATCAAAGGAGGGAAAGGGGTACTATTTCATCCCAAACTTTTAACTTTTTGAATATCCGGGTTTAATTTCATACATTTGTAATACTTTTATGCCTCTAATTAAATGATAGATATTTTGAATATAATTTTTAAAGTTATTATAACTAATCCATTTGATATAAAATAAACAACTGCTATGATTATCTTGGTATTATATGTTGGATGAATATTCATTATTGTATACTTGTAAATAAGGACGTCTGAATAAAAATATTACTATAAAAGAGTTATTGATATTAATTAAAGCTTTTTAAAGCTATTGTACCTTGACTTTGGTATTTCCAGAATATATTTTTGAAATACGAAATTGTAACTGTCTTGAATGAATTTTAATACTTTAGAAGATTAGTTTTGACTTCGAGAAAGAGGTAGACAGATTTTAGATTGAATAAAAGATAATAATATAAAAAACTATTGATTTTAAAAATGAACTGTGTAATATCTTAATTTTTGTATCTTCAAAAAAATATGTTTTTTTTCTTTGAATTCGGTTGTTAAATTTATAAAGTCTTTTTATTTTTATTTAAAATGATTAAAGTAATTGTATGTAATGTACTTATTTGAATGATTTGGAGGATCAAAAATTATAATAAATTTTATAATTCAATTGCATTTTTTCTGTTATTTTTCAAATTAAAAAGTTAGTATGTATGGCTGGAAATAAATTTAAGAAGTATATAATTAATATTATATGCTTCTTAAATGGGTGGTTTCATTCTTAGATATCATATGGCAAGTTTCATTTGTTAATTTGGCTTAAGTTGAATATTAATGGTGTAGTTAGGGATTGTCCTAATTTGATTTCATTTATTGGTATTTTTAAAGGAAGTCGGGATAGATATGTGGGTTGTTTTTCCATTTTTTTAGGGAACAAACTTCTATTTATGCTAAGTTTATGGTGTCATTTATGCTTTGGAGGGAAGACTTTCAGAAAATTTGGTTACAAAGTGATTATTCTTTAGCCTATCATGATTATTTGGATCAAATAGTGATTTTTTAGGCTCTTAGAAAAAAATGACGTTGATGTTACATTTTTGTAAGAATATGCAAAGTAAAGTTACTCATATTTTTCGTGAAGAAAATCATTATGCTGATAAGTTAGTTAATTTGACTTTGATTTATATAAAATAATATAAGTGGTTTAATATTTTACCTGTACGTATTTATTTATATTTTTTCATAATAGGTATAATTTGTTTATGTTTTGAGAAGTGTAATTTTTATCATGAATTTGTTGTGGTCCCCTGTATTTTTTTATTTTTTTATGTTATTTTCTTTTTAATAAATTTCTAAGTAATAACAAATGATTAATGAGATTTGAAATATGACCATAATTGAGATATTAAAATTCATAATACATCTAACATGACTTTATTTTAAAATTTTAAGAAAAATATGTATATGCAAATCTATTAGTGTCTAATAAAGATTATATAAAATATTATAAAAGTAATAAAAATTAATTGTTAGATAATGGAGAGGGTTTTGAAGAATGACCATTAAGAAGAGTTATTATGATATTTAAATTAGACTTGGTATGAGTTTGGATATGTGGAGTTAAGAGAGATGGTTCAAAGACATAATTTTATTTTTAAAAACTAAAGTGACAAATACAAAGAAATATATTAGAAACCAAAGTGATAATAGTTTATATATGTTACAATTTTTTTTTTAAATTTTAATAACTAAATTTATAGGTAGTTGCACATGCAGAAAACAAACAGAAATAGATTCCTATATTTTAAGGATGAAAACGACCATACAATATTAAATGACATTGCTGCATGTGAATAAAATTTCTCAAGCATGTATATGCTACAGCACATTACAATGTGAAGTGTCACATTTTGCCTTGCTGGTTAGGACAAGCCCAATACAAAAGGTTTTACACGTCTCTTATAACACATTTTTTGCAAATTTTCTTTCAATTTAATTTTTTATAAATTTTACAAAGTTTTATAAACTTACATTAACTAACATCTCCTCAATATCAAAATAACTTTTTTCAATAGATTTTTTTTATAGTTCGCCAAACATAAAATTTTATACTGCAACTAAGTTTCACCAATAGATTTAGTCTTTATCTCCTCCCTCATAAATACTCACAAAATCTTAGGTCATTAAGAATAGTCATCATTAATTGATTATATAGTTTTATGTATGTTATATATGCTTAATCCATAAAATTATATAGTTTTATGCATTCCTTCATCACTAAGTTCTATAATCTGTACTAGCATTTGTTTAAACAATGCAATGCACTTTAATTTAGCTGCATTTTTTTTATATATATTTTTTGAACAGAAAGCATGAATTGGACTCACATCACAGATAGACTATTGCCATACTTTTCTTCACGCTCCCTTTATTTTAGATTCTTCCACTTCCAAAAGTATTGATTTAGGTTTCACAATACACAAATTAAGAAACCTTCTCTTACACGTGAGGGTACTCTTAAAGAGTTTTTTTTTTTTTTTTTTTTTTTTTTTTTTTTAGTTTGGAAAAAAAACTTTTTTTTTTTTTTTTTTTTTTTTTTTTTTTTTAAGATGGCAGAACGAACTGTAACTATAATATAATTATTTGGTGTTTAATTTTTTTTATATATTATACATTTTACTATTTCAGTCATATGGAACATATTATAATGACTAAAATATTAGAACTAGTAGTTTAGTACGTGTACTTCATAGAATAAAGGTTTACTCTTCATAATTAAAATTTGTCATAAATTAATATCTTTTACTAAACAAGTTATATCATAATTAAAATACACCATAAATAAATATTTTTCTACATATAAAGTATATTTATATTTATGGTAAATAGTTTATATTGCATCAACTATTTTTTTTAAACCATTATAGTTTGGTTTAAAATGTTAAAACTCTATTGAACAATAAAGATTAAAAAAAAGTGTAGATTTAACCTTAAGTATGTTTTCAGAGATAGAAAAGGAAGTGTAGAGTGGGTTTGTATTCAACGATTTGCATCGAAATGGAGGCGCTATAAGTTATAATAATAATAATATATTTAAAATATATTTCTGTAATAATAATTATAGCAATACTAGTAAATTATATTTTTGTATATTAAATAACAATTTCAATTTTATTTTAATATTTCTTTTCCTATTTCTATTTCTATTTAAATTTATATTATATTTATCATCAAAGATAAAATAATAATCATATAATTTTATTTATTAAATAATTATTTTTACATTTATTATACTTATCACATCATATACAATTTTTTCTCTCAAATCTACTAAAATCACACTATTTTTTACTTAATTCAAAATATCTTATATTCACTCAAATTCACTTTTTCAAATCCATAATTCAATCCAAAACACAGAGGTTAAAGAAGTCTTAAATAATGTATAGAAAATAAAAAGGTGTCACTTTCTTAATATAAACCTACCTTTCAAATTATAAATCTTCTTATAGATAAAAAAAAATCCTTTTTATAATAATTATATTGAATATTATATCTAGAGTGATTTTAAACTGATTTCCTGTATAAACTTTTTTAGCGTAAGTGTTTCAAAATTAAATCATCGTGAATTTTATATATATATATATATATATATATATATATATATATATATATATATATATATATATATATATTGTGAATGAAATAAAGAAGAAGAAGAAAATAAGGGGAGAAATGAATAGATAAGAAAATGTATTATTTAGTGGATAAAAAAGAAAAAAAGAAACTTGAAAAATTTATTTCCACTTTCTTAAATGGAGGATGCCATAGTGAACTTTAGTAGGTAGATAATATATATATATATATATATATATATATATATATATA